>Ga0233416_10000190_pt1 | contig 18679 bp, 13 predicted proteins | sample Sediment_Towuti__2_FD_188638 | JGI IMG/M metagenome (GOLD analysis project Ga0233416, IMG submission 188638) | Sediment microbial communities from Lake Towuti, South Sulawesi, Indonesia - Sediment_Towuti_2014_0_MG | ecosystem: Environmental > Aquatic > Freshwater > Lake > Sediment | place... | reverse complement strand
TACGCCCAGAGCGGCGCCTTCGGGCACGAGCCGGATCGAGATCGCAAGCTGCTGCTCCATCGAGGTGAGATCGACTCGTTGTACGGAAAGGTGCGCGAGAAAGGCCTGACGCTCGTCCCCACCCGGATGTACTTCAAGGAGGGACGCGTGAAGGTCGAGATCGCGCTCGCCCGCGGTCGCGAGCGGGCTGACAAGCGACGCGTGATCGCGGAGCGTGACGCGCAGCGTCAGATCGAGCGCGCCCTCAAGCGGCGCCGTTAGAGCGTCAGATCACCTCCCGTCCGACGCACTACGCCCGCCGCGTCGCCGCCAGGTCCTCGAGCTCCTGTCGGTCGATCAGCTCCCCTGGGATCACCGCGACGCGGCAGCGCGTACGCGCGCGAAGGGTCGCGGTTCGCCTGCCGCCCTCGAGCAAGGCCTTCTCGCCGACGATCGCGCCCGGCCCGATCTCGGCCACCTCCTCGCCGTCGATGTCGACGACGAGCACGCCGTCGAGGACGAGGTAGAGCTCGTCGCCTGGCGCACCCTGCTCCACGAGCATCTCGTCCGGGTCGAGGGCGCGGCGCTCGGGGATCATCTTGCCTGCCATCAGCTCGCGCGAGATCTCTCGCTCGAGCGCGCTCTCCGCGGCCGTGACGAACGCGTCGGACTCCTCGTCGCCCCAAGGCGTTCGCTCGCCGTGCGCCTCCCGGTACCAGGCCTTGAAGTCGATCGTCCCCGACTTCGCGACGAGGTCTCCGTCCCGGTCGTAGATCCAGTGCCTCGGGAAGGTGCTCGCTCCGACGAGCTCGTGCGCCGAGGAGCCGTCCGTTCGGATCGTGAGCGCGAGCGTCGTCCAGGCAGTCGCCGAGTGGATCCGGACATACGGCCTCCCGATCACTCTGCGCGGAGCCGGAAACCCAGCGCGGCCGCCGACCGTCTGCACGAAGCGGACGGCGCCCTCCTGGACCTCGGGCTCTTGCCGCAGGACCTCGAAGGCAATCCCGGGAATCGTGACGTCCGTCACGCCGAGATTGAAGATCGTCGGGCCGACCAATCCAGTGCCCTCGTACCCGTGGCCGACGATCTTCCCGTCCTCTACGTCGATCCAGGCTGCGAGGCGATTGGCCTCGCGAAAGCGGTCCTCGGCGCGCAGGCGCTCGAGGCCCCCTTCTTCGATGTGCTCGGGCGGCGGCTCGTCGTAGCGCACGATGCCGAGATCGAACGGAAGCTTCGGCATCCCCTCGATCGCATCGGACGGGATCCAGGAAATCGCCGAGACTGATGACTCGATGCGCATCTCGCACCCCTCTCTTCGACGCTCTCCACGCTAGAGCATTCGGCGGCTCTTCGCTAGCGTCCGGTGGCGGAACGTCCGTCGGCGTACTACGCTCGGGTGACGTCGAAGGGAAGGAGAGTCGATGCGACGAGTGGCGCTGACCGTCAACGCCGTACAGCACGATCTCGAAGTCGAGCCGCGTGAGCTTCTCGTCTACGTGCTCCGCGAGCGCCTCGGTCTCACGGGGACGAACGTAGGATGCGATACGTCGTCGTGCGGCTCGTGCACCGTGCTGGTGAATGGCGAGTCGGTGAAGTCCTGCACGATGCTCGGCGTCCAGGCCGACGGCATGGACATCACGACGATCGAAGGGCTCGCGACGAACGGCGAGCTCCATCCGGTCCAGCAGGCGTTCCACGAGCACCACGCCCTGCAGTGCGGCTACTGCACGCCCGGGATGGTCCTCGCCGCCGTGAGCCTCATCGAGAGCGGTAAGGCGACCGGCAGAGATGCCATCCGCGAAGGGCTGGAAGGCAATCTCTGCCGCTGCACCGGCTATCACAACATCGTCGAGGCCGTGGCGGCCGCAGCGGGGGTGAGCTAGATGGCCGTCACGGAGAAGACAGGGACGTTCGTCGGCACCTCCGTCAAGCGCAAGGAGGACGCGTCACTCCTTCGCGGGCAGGGCAGTTTCATCGACAACCTGACGCTTCCGGGCACGGCGTACATGGCGGTCGTCCGGAGTCCCTACCCCAATGCCCGCATCAAGAGCGTCAACCTCGACGCGGCGCGTGCCGCCGAGGGAGTCGTCGCCGCGTTCTCCGGCGCCGACCTCGCCGGCGACTGGGCCGGCGGCATGCCGTGCGCCTGGGCAGTGACCGAAGACATCAAGATGCCGCCGCACTATCCGCTCGCGAGCGAGGTGGCGCGGTACCAGGGCGATCCCGTCGCCGTCGTCGTCGCGGAGAGCCGCGCGCTCGCGAAGGACGCGGCCGAGCTCGTCGACGTCGACTTCGAGCCGCTTCCTTCCATCGCGGACGCCGTGAAGGCCCTCGAGGAGGGAGCGCCGCTCGTGCACGAGGACTTCGGCACGAACGAGTGCTACGTCTGGAAGCTCGAGGCCGGCGACCTGCAGGCTGCGATCGATGCGGCCGACGTCGTCGTCACGCGGCGCTACTTCCAGCCGCGCCTCATTCCGAACGCGATCGAGCCCAGGGGGGTGCTCGCCCAGGTCGGGCCGACCGGCGAGATCACGCTGTGGTCGGCGACGCAGACCCCGCACATCCAGCGGTTCGTCCTGCAGCTCGTGCTCGGGGTCCCCGAGTCGAAGATCCGAGTGATCGCGCCCGACGTCGGCGGGGGCTTCGGCTCGAAGATCCAGGTCTACGGCGAAGGCCCACTCGCGATCGTCCTCGCGCGGCGCCTCGGCCGGCCCGTGAAGTGGACGGAGGAACGCGCCGAGAACTACGTGGGCACGATCCACGGCCGCGACGTCGTGCACGAGCTCACGTTCGCGGCGACGAGGGACGGCGACATCACGGCGGTGAAGTCGGAGGCCTGGTGCGCGATGGGCGCCTACCTCGAGCTCGTCGCTCCGGGCATCCCGCTTCTCGGCGCCTGGCTCTACTCCGGGCCGTATGAGATTCCGAACTACGGCGTCACGTTCACGGGCGTCTTCACGCACACGACGCCGACCGACGCGTATCGAGGCGCCGGCCGGCCGGAGGCGACATACGTCCTCGAGCGGACAATGGACGCGCTCGCGCGCGAGCTCGACCTGGACCCGGTCGAGCTCCGGCGGAAGAACTTCGTCAGGGAGTTCCCCCACACGATGGCGTCGGGGCTCACGATCGACGCGGGCGACTATCACGGAACGCTCGACCGGTTGCTCGAGATCCTCGACCTCGACTCGATCCGTGCCGACCAGGAGGCTCGCCGCGGACGCGGCGACGCGAAGCAGATCGGCGTCGGCTTCTCCACGTACAACGAGATGTGCGGCCTCGCGCCCTCGCGCATCCTCGGCGCGATCCGGTACGCCGTGGGCGGCTGGGACTCCGCGACGATTCGCTTCCAGCCGCTCGGCTCCGTGCAGGTCGTGGTCGGGACCTCGCCACACGGCCAGAGTCACGAGACGACGTTCGCGCAGATCGTCGCCGACCGGCTCGGTGTCGGCGTCGACGACGTCGAGGTGATCCACGGCGACACTGCTGCGTCCCAGCTCGGCATGGACACGTACGGCTCGAGATCGCTGTCCGTCGGCGGTATTGCCCTCTGGCACGCGTCCGAGAAGGTCATCGCGAAGGCTCGCCAGATCGTCGCGCACCAGCTCGAGGTGTCCGAGGACGACCTCGAGTTCGAGAGCGGGACGTTCACCGTCAAGGGCTCGCCTGACCGGAACATGACGATCCAGGCCGCGGCGTTCGCGGCGCACGTTGCGCACAACCTCCCGGACGGGATGGAGCCGGGGCTCGAGGAGACTGCGGTGTATGACCCGCCGAACTTCTCCTGGCCGGCGGGGGCCCACGCGGCGGTCGTGGAAGTCGACACGGAGACCGGCGACGCGCGGCTCGTCCGCTACGTCGCCGTCGACGACGTCGGCAGCCCGATCAACCCGCAGATCATCGACGGGCAGGTGCACGGCGGCGTGACGCAGGGCGTCGCGGCGGCGCTCTTCGAGGAAGGCGCCTACGACGACGAGGGCAACCTCCTGACGACGACGATGACGACCTATCTCGTGCCGTCGGCGGCCGAGCTGCCGTCGTTCGAGACGGACCGCATCGAGACCCATGCCGACAACCCGCTGGGCGTGAAGGGCGTGGGGGAGACGGGCACGATCGCCGCCGCCCCCGCGGTGATCAACGCGATCGTCGACGCGCTCTCGCACCTCGGCGTCACCGACGTCCCGATGCCCGCGACACCGGAGCGAGTCTGGCGCGCGATCGAGGAGGTGAGGCGGTGATCCCCGCGAAGTTCGAATACGAGGTCGCCGAGAGCCCCGAGCACGCGATCGAGCTCCTCGGCGAGCGCGAGGACTCGAGGCTCCTCGCCGGCGGGCACTCGCTCCTCCCCGCGATGAGGCTGCGGCTCGCGCAGCCGGCCACGCTCGTGGACATCGGCCGGCTCTCCGAGCTGTCCTACGTCCGCGAGGACGGAGACCGGATCGCGATCGGGGCGCTGACCCGGCACAAGGACGTCGCCGGCGCCCCGCTCCTGCACGAGCACTGCTCGATCGTGTCCACGGCGGCGGGCCAGGTCGGCGATCCCCAGGTCCGGCACCGCGGGACGATCGGCGGATCGCTCGCGCACGGGGACCCGGCGTCCGACCTGCCGGCGGTCGTGCTCGCGCTCGACGCGGAGCTCGTCGTCCGCGGCTCCGGCGGAGATCGGACGATAACGGCGGCGGAGTTCTTCACGGGCATCTTCGCGACCGCGATCGAGCGCGACGAGATGCTCGTCGAGATACGGGTGCCCAAGCTGGGAGCGGCGACCGGCTCGACGTACCTGAAGATGAGCCGCCGCGCCCAGGACTGGGCGACTGTCGCCGTCGCGGCCGTGGTCGAGCGCTCGAACGGCGGGATCGCGAAGGCGTCGATCGGGCTGACGAACATGGGCGCGACCTCGCTGCGGGCGACCGCGGCGGAGGAAGCGCTCGCCGGGGGCGGCTCGATCGAGGATGCCGCGGCGCTCGCGGCGGAGGGCACCGACCCGCCGTCCGACACGGCGGCGAGCGCGGACTTCCGCCGCCACCTCGCGCGCGTGCTCACGCGGCGTGCGCTCGAGGTCGCGGCCGGAAGCTGAGCGACGAGGATTCCGGGGCCGCTCGCTGTGGCGGGGCGGCCCCGGGTCTCCTGTATCGGCTCGCTCGTCCCAGGCGGTTTACGCGTATGCCCGCGAGGGCGCCGGAACCTGCTCGAAAGCGATCCGCAGCGCCTCGTCCGGCGTCATCCCCTCCGTGCAGATGAGCCGGTGCCGAAGCACGTACGGCGCGATCTCGTGCACGTCCTCGATCGACACGGCGTCGCGTCCGCTCAGCCGGGCGTTTGCCTTCGCAGCGCCGGCGAGGTGGATGATTCCGCGTGAGCTCACGCCGAGCTCGACTCCGGGCAGGTCTCGCGTCCTGCGCGCGAGAGCCACCATGTAGCGGGAGATCTCCTCCGGGAGCACCGTCGCGTCGAGCTCATCCCGAGCGCGGTCGAGCCCGACGACGCCGAGCAGCGGCCGTACCTCGCCGAGCATGTCCGGCGCCACGCCCTTGTGCGGGAGGTCGAGCATCTCGTACTCGCTCTCCGCGTCGGCGTAGTCGAGCGCGATCTTGAACAGGAAGCGATCGAGCTGCGACTCGGGCAGCTCGTAGACGCCGAAGTGCTCGAAGGGGTTCTGGGTCGCGATCACGAGGAACGGGTCCGGCAGGCGGTGCGCCTTGCCCTCCACCGTGACCTGGCGCTCCTGCATCGCCTCGAGCAGCGCAGCCTGCGTGCGCGGCGGCGTCCGGTTGATCTCGTCGGCGAGCAGGACGTTCGTGAAGACGACGCCCTGGAGGAACACCTGCTCTCCGCCGCGGACGACGACCTCGCCGAGCAGCTCCGACGGAGTCGTGTCCGGGGTGAACTGCATGCGCCTGAAGCCCGCGCCGAGCATGTGCGCGGTTGCCCGCCCGAGCAGTGTCTTCGCGCTCCCCGGCGGGCCTTCGAGAAGCACGTGCCCGCGTGCCAGCGCGGCGACGAGCAGGAGTTCGACCGCCCGCTCTTGCCCGATGACGACCTTCGCGACCTCCACCTTCGCCCGCTCGCGGAGGTCGGCAAGACTCGTATACGGCGCCTCGACCATGAGTGCCACGACATTCCCCTTTCAGCCCCGGTTTCCTCGTGTTGCAGAGACCCACCGCCCCCGGTGGGCATTCGCACTATGGGGATCTAGGAGGGCCGGGTCAACCCATGACCGTCGGCGCACGGCGCCGGCACCCGCTACAGCAGCGGGCGCCGTGACCGGCGTTTCGGCGTCAGGCGAGCTCGAGCGCGGGCTTGGAGGGCTCGGGCGGGGTGATCGAGAGGGCGTCCAGCAGGATCGTGTCTCTCGACGTCCCGGGGGTCACGATGAGCCGGTGCCGGAGGACGTAGGGGGCGATCTCCCGCACGTCGTCGATGATGACCTGCGAGCGGCCGTTGAGCCGCGCGTTGGCCTTCGCCGCGCTCACGAGGTGGATCATCGCCCGCGAGCTCACCCCGAGCTCGACGCCCGGAAGCTCGCGCGTCTTGCGTCCGACCGCCACGATGTAGCGACCGACGTGCTCCGGCACCTCGGTCATCTCCAGCTCCTGCCGCGCCTTGTCGAGCCCGACCACGCCGAGCAGCGGCCGCACTTCGCCGAGCATGTCGGGAGCGATGCCGTTGTGCGGGAGGTTGAGCATGGCGAGCTCCGACTCCTCGTCCGCGTAGTCCATCTCGATCTTGAAGAGGAAGCGGTCGAGCTGGCCTTCGGGAAGCACGTACACGCCCTCGTGCTCGTACGGGTTCTGGGTCGCGATCACGAGGAAGGGGTCGGGGAGCTTGTGCGCCTTCCCGTCCACCGTGACCTGCCGCTCCTGCATCGGCTCGAACAGGGCCGCCTGCGTGCGGGGCGGCGTCCGGTTGATCTCGTCGGCGAGCAGGACGTTGGTGAAGACGGCGCCGGGGAGGAAGACGTGCTCGCCTGCCCGGATCACGTTGACGCCGTTCAGCTCGGCCGGCGTCGTGTCGGGCGTGAACTGCATCCGCTTGAACGACGCGCCGAGCATGTGCGCGACCGCCCGGGCGATCAACGTCTTCGCGCTGCCCGGAGGGCCTTCGATCAAGACGTGCCCGTGTGCGAGCGCCGCGATCAGCAGCAGCTCCACCGTCCGCTCCTGTCCCACTACCACCTTGGCGACCTCGGCCTGCGCCCGCTCGCGCAAGTCCGCAAGGTCGTCGTACCGCTCCTCCATCATCAGCGCCACAGCCGTTCCTCCCGCCCTGGGTTTCGCTCGGGTTGCCCGGTTTCTCGTGTTTCGTCCGCAGCCGGGATCCGTCTCACTATCGGCCGCTATCCTTGAGCCCGTATCCCACATACGGGGGCGATCAGGTTTCGACGTGGTCGGTTCTCCGGTAGAGCTGCGAGCCGAGGTCGCCGGTTGGCCTCGTAAATCAACCGGCACCAAAGCAAGTGCGAACAAGGAAGATCTCGCACTCGCCGCCTAGTCGAGACTAGGTAAGGCGACGCCGACCCGGGTTCGGCCCGAGGCCCGGGAGCCGGCGCCAACGATCGGGCTCGGCGCCGAGGGAGTGCCAATCGCCCGGAGCGCGACGCCAAAGGATGGCTGGCCCGCCGGTGGGTCGTCCGCGAACCGGCCGGCGGGTGAGATCAAGCGCGGACTACGCTCGTAGACGTTCTGCCCGGTGCGACTGCGGACGCGGGTTCGATTCCCGCCGCCTCCACTCGGTAGGAAACGGGCGAAGGAGCACGAGAAGTCGTCCTCTGCAGGGAGAACGCCTGCGCAGGAGTGCGGCTCTGCACGAACAGTGCCCCGTGTGCGACCTGTCTCGGCGCGTGTGGGCTGCTCGCACGGGCGGAGCGAAGTGCCGAAGCCACGGCCGAGCAAGAGGAGCTCATCACGCTCCTCCTCGGCCCGTTCGTCTGCGCGCCATACGCGCCGTAGCGCCCCACCCGTTCGTGGCCAGGGCTCGGCGGCGGGCGTATCTCTCAGCGTCGCGCCCGCTGCGCGCGACGCACCGGCGTCCACCTGCCGTCCGAGCGGGCCGCCCCGGACGTCTTCCGGCCGGCGGGCGCATGCCTGCGCGGCCTGTCCGGCACAGGATGCTCTTGGAGCATCTCTTCCCAGAGCGGCTCGATCAGGTGGTAAGTGACCCAGCGCTCGAGGTCGTGGTAGCGGTCGAAGCCGCGGTCGGTCAATTGCAGCCGGCCGCCCCGTTGCTCCAGGAGGCCGAGCCGGCGCAGGGCCCTGAGCGCCGGGAGCACGGTACGCGCTCCCGGGAAGAGGCGCCGGAACCGCTCGACGTCGATCCCCGGTGCGTAGAGCTGCCAGAAGGCGTAGTACGCGGCCGCCCGGCGCGGGGTGAGACGCGCACGCCGCGCGAGCGGCAGCAGTCCCGCCGCGAGCGCCCGCTCGTACGGCGCCAGGCCGAAGTGGTTGACGAGGAAGTCTCTCCCGGTGAACGTGGCGGCCCCGGCACCGCAGCCGAGATAGGCCTCGCGCGCGATCGACGCGTACAGGGGCCCGCCGACACGGTTGAACGTCCAGACCGACCGTCGCTCATAGCCGAGGTCGGCGGCGAGCGCGTACGTGCGCCGCAGCAGGTCGTGCTCGGCGCGCGGCGCGTGGGGAAGCTTCCCGAACGGCGTGTACCCGAAGTGCATCAGGGGGTACGTCGAGATCTGGTCGACGCCCGCGCGGCAGCACGCCTCGAAGTCCCGGAGGAACACGTCGGGCTCCGCGAACGCGACGTCGAAGATCAGGTCCGCGTTGACGCACGCGAAGGCGCCGACGGCGTGCTCCAGCGCGAGCCGGTTCTCCTCGGCGGTGTTGAGGCGGCCGAGATGGCGCAGCATCCGGTCGTCGAAGGACTGGATCCCGAGGCTGACGTCGTCGAAGCCGAGCGCGCGGATGCGCGCGAGGCCGCCGGGCGTCGCATGGGTGGGCAGCACCTCGATCGCGCGCTCGTGGTCGACGCGCAGCTCCGTGACGACGGACGCGAGCTCCTCCAGGCAGAGCGAGGGCGTGCCGCCGCCGACGTAGAGCGACTCGAACCGGAGGCTGCGGGCGTCGTACAGCTCCAGCTCGTGTCGTAGGGCGGCGAAGTACGGCGAAGCGAGCCCTGGCCGGAGGAGCACCTTGTTGTAGGGGCAGAAGGGGCAGATCGACCGGCAGAAGGGCACGTGCAGGTAGAGGCCGTAGGGGGCGACGAAGCCCTCCAGCACGTCCGACGGGGTCGGGACCGTGCCGGGCGCCTCGATCCCGGAGGTCAGACGCATCGCGGCGCTCATCGCCCCACCTCGCTCTCGTCCGCTCACCATGGGTATCGCACAGGCGGGGACGCTACGGCATCAGTGCCTTCCCCGATCCGCACCTTTCAGCGACGATCACGCGCACGATCCGATGACTTGACGGCGGGACGGTCATAGAATCGAGCTTCAGATCGCGAGCTCAACCCCTGCGATCCCCAGCGTCCATGCACCGACCAAGGGGAGGTCACATGATGCGCAGCCGACTTCGGCGTTCCCTTGTTCCGACGACCCTGCTTGCCCTCTTACTCGGCGTATCCGGCGCCGCCGCGGTGATCGGCCCCGCGGCGACGAACACCAAGGTCGCGGGTATCGACGTCGACGCGACGACGATCCCGGAGCTCCAGGAGTTGATGAACTCGCGCCGGATGAACTCCGTCCAGCTGACGAACTTCTATCTCCGGCGCATCCGCCAGCTCAACCCGGACCTCAAGGCAGTGATCACGGTCAGCCCGACGGCCCTCGAGGACGCACGGGCGGCGGACGCGGCGCGACGCTCGGGCGATGACCGTCCGCTGCTCGGGATTCCGATCATCGTCAAGGACAACGTCAACACCACCGGCATGCAGACGGCAGCCGGTTCCTGGGCACTCGCCGGGAGCACGCCCGACGACGCGTTCATCGCGGCGCAGCTGAAGGCCGCCGGCGCGATCATCATCGGCAAGGCCAACCTGTCCGAGTGGGCCAACTTCCGGTCCGGCCCGTCGTCGAGCGGCTGGAGCGGCATCGGTGGCCAGGGGAGCATGCCCTACGTCCTCGATCGCAACCCGTGCGGCTCGAGCTCCGGCTCCGGCGTCGTCGCAGCTGCCGATCTCGCGGTCGCCGCCGTCGGCACGGAGACGGACGGCTCGATCGTCTGCCCGTCCGGCGCCAACGGCGTCGTCGGGATCAAGCCGACGCTCGGGCTGTGGAGCCGCGCAGGCGTAATCCCGATCAGCGCCGACCAGGACACGGCCGGCCCGATGGCCCGCAACGTCACCGACGCGGCAGTGCTCCTCGGCGCAGCGACCGGGGTCGATCCGGACGACGCCGCGACTGCCGATCAGGCCGGCCACGCCTTCACCGACTACACCCAGTTCCTCGACGACGAGGCGCTCGACGGCGCTCGAATCGGCGTGTGGCGCGCCGGCACCTACAACCAGCCGCTGGTGGGCCCTGTCGTCGAGCCGATCCTGGACGACGTGATCGACGCGCTCGAGGACGAAGGTGCGACTGTCGTCGACCCGACCGACATCGACCTCTCGGCGACAGCCGGCGAGTTCCCAGCGCTCCTCTGCGAGTTCAAGACGGACATCGCGACGTACCTCCAGACCTACGTCGACGGGACGAACCCGGTGACCGGCCAGCCGTATCCGCAGACCCTCGCCGAGCTGATCGACTTCAACGTGGACCATCCCGAGCTCGAGGGCCCCTGGAACAACCTCGTCTTCGACTTCGCCGAGGCCACCAACGGGCGGGACCAGGAGTGCGCCGACATCCGTGCAGGCGTCACGCCACCGGTGCAGGAGGCGATCGACGAGCTCATGGCCGAGAACGACCTCGACGCGATCATCGCCCTGACGAACGGCCCTGCCTGGCCGATCAACTCGAACCCTGACGAAGGCGACCTCGACGGCCACTTCGAGTACTTCGTGGGCTCGTCGTCGGCAGCTGCGGTGTCGGGCTACGCCGACATCACGGTGCCCGCCGCTTACGACGCGGGACTGCCGATGGGGATCACGTTCATCGGCGGCCGCTGGGCCGAGCCGGAGCTGCTCGGCTTCGCCTACGACTACGAGCAGGCGACACAGGTTCGTGTCCCGCCGCAGTTCATCCCGACGATCGGCGACGATCTGTTCCCCGGCGCCCCGAACCCGCAGGCGTATCGGCAGCAGGCGACCCAGGGTCAGCGCGATCTCGTCGTGCGCGTCCGATAGAGGCATCTCACGGAGACAACGAAGCCCGGCCATTCGGCCGGGCTTCGTGCTGCTGGCCGCCTGCTCCGTACTCGGCCGGCGGGTACGCAATCTGCCCAGGGGGCCGCGACCGACGCCTTGCCTTGTCTGGCTGGTTCGACAGGGGCGGCGCTCGCGCGCGCCGCCAGGTCTCGTTGGTCGCTAATTCCTCCCTCCCAAGTGGAGTAACGGCAGAACCTTGCCTTTCGGCGCGCGTCCCTCATAGGATCGCTGTCGTGGTGGAGCAAGCAGCCCACTCGGCCGCCCCCGGCGGCGCCGGGGAGGTCGAGGATGAGCGGCCGTACCGGACCGAGCTCACGCCGGTGAGCTTCCTGCGTCGGAGCGCGTACGTCTTCCCCGACAAGACAGCCGTCGTCCACGGTGAGCGGCGCTACAGCTACAGCGTCCTCGAGGAGCGCGCCAGTCGGCTCGGTTCTGCGCTGCTGGGGGCCGGCATCGAAGCGGGGGATCGGGTGGCGTTCCTGAGCCCGAACACGCCGGCGATGCTGGAGGCGCACTACGGGGTTCCGAGCATCGGCGCGGTGCTCGTCCCGATCAACACCCGGCTCAACGCCGAGGAGATCGGCTACATCGTGGAGCACTCGGGGGCTCGACTGCTGTTCGCCGACCACGAGCTGGCGCACCTGGCCGAGAACGCCGGCGTGGAGGTGGTTCGGATCGACGACACCGGAGAGAGCTCCGATCCGTACGAGGAGTTCCTTGCAGGCGGATCCCCGGAGAGTTTCGAGCCGCGCGTCGACGACGAGGAGCAGACGATCTCGATCAACTACACATCGGGCACGACCGGCAAGCCGAAGGGGGTGATGACCACCCACCGCGGGAGCTACCTGAACGCGCTCATGGAGGTGGTCCAGGTGAGCCTGCGACCCGACTCGGTGCTGCTCTGGGTCGCGCCGATGTTCCACTGCAACGGCTGGTGCTTCCCCTGGGCGGTGACCGCTGTCGGCGGACAACACGTCTTCATGCGCCATGTCGACCCGGACGTGATGTGGCGGCTCTTCGACGACGAAGGGATCACGCACTACAACGCGGCCCCGACGGTGTCCGTGATGCTCGTGAACCACCCCGCCGCGCGCCGTCTCGAGCGGGAGATCGTCGTCCTCACGGGTGGATCGCCGCCGTCTCCAACCCTGCTCGCACGGATGACGGAGCTCAACCTCCGTCCCGTCCATGCCTACGGGCTCACGGAGACGTACGCCCCCTACACCGTCTGCGAGCCGCAGGAAGCCTGGGACGAGCTCGAAGCGGAGCCCCGCGCGCGCATGTTCGGCCGCCAGGGCGTGCACAACATCGTCTCCGACCCGGTGCGCGTCGTCGACGAGCAGATGCGCGACGTTCCTCGTGACGGCGAGACGCTCGGCCAGGTCCTGATGCGCGGGAACAACGTCATGAAGGGTTACTTCAGCGACCCCGAGGCGACCGCGCTCGCGTTCGAGGGCGGCTGGTTCCACTCGGGCGACATCGCCGTCATGCATCCGGACGGGTACATCGAGATCCGCGACCGCATGAAGGACGTGATCATCTCCGGCGGCGAGAACATCTCGACCATCGAGGTCGAGAACACAATCGTCCGCCATCCGGCCGTGATGGAGTGCGCGGTGGTCGCAACGCCCGACGAGAAGTGGGGCGAGCGACCCAAGGCGTTCGTCACGCTCAAGGACGGCGAGAGCGCGAGCGAGCGGGAGATCATCGACTTCTGCCGCGACCAGATCGCGCACTTCAAGTGCCCGGTCGCGGTCGAGTTCGGCCCGCTGCCCAAGACCTCGACCGGCAAGGTGCAGAAGTACGTCCTGCGCGAACGCGAGTGGGCCGGGCGCTTCAAGCGGGTCAACTGAGGAACCCGTCCGGGTGCATCAGCGATCTGAGGAGGGGCGAATGCCTGTAGAGGAGGCAAGCACCGCGGAGACGCCGTATGGTCGCTACGTCACGTCGGAGGGCTGGTTCGTCCTCAACCTCGCGGACGCGCTCGCCGTGCGCAACGAGGAGAAGGGCGGCGCGGCGTACCCGCTCGAGCCGCGGGAGCACCCGTTCAGCGACGTCGGTGTCCACGTCACGGTCCTTTGGCCGGGCGACCCCAACGCGCTCTACCACTCGGAGGGCGTGCAGGAGGGATTCCTCGTGCTTTCGGGCGAGTGCACGCTGATCGTCGAAGAGGAGGAACGACCGCTGCGGCAGTGGGACTACTTCCACTGCCCGGCGGGCACGCGCCACGTGCTCGTCGGCGCCGGCGACGGGCCGTGCGCGATCCTCATGCTCGGCTCGCGGCCCGATGTCGAGATCCGCTACCCGCCCAGCGACGTCGCCGGGAGGTACGGCGCGTCCGTCGCGGCGGAGACGGACGAGCCAGGCAAGGCGTACGCCGACTGGCCGGGCGAGTACCTGCCCGTGCGCCTCCCGTGGCCCCTCGACTCCGATACGAAGCCGTGAGGAGCACGACGCTGGCGACGGATAGGTCGCAGGATCCCCGAGGACGCGGCACGTGAACAGCTAGAAGCGGCGGACGAGCGCGGCCGCGCTTCGTCGCTCGTGCGCCAGCGGGCGTCAGTCGAGCGCGAACAGCAGAAACTGCGTGAACTGGTTGGCGGCGAAGTTGTTGTCGCTGACGAGGACGAGCGACCGCCGTCCGTCAGGCAGATCTGGTCCGATGGTCATCCCTTCGACGTTGTCGAGCGGAATGCCGAGCGTGCGGAGATCGAGCACGAGCCCCTTCTCGACGGTTCGTAGGTCGCCCAGCAGCCCGGCGATGCTGTCGTGGCCCTCGACGTCGTCCGCTCCACCGAACGACAGCCAGTAGAGCTTGATCGTGTTTCCCGTCCCGGGAGCGCCCACCGAGAACGAGCGCTCCATCGCGAAGGCGAACGTGTCGTTGAACGGAAGCACCTCGACGAGCCCGTTGACCGCGAATGCGGTGGGCGGGACCGGAGGCTCCGCGATCGGGTCCGTGATGTACACGTTCTCCCGATCGAGGCGCCCGCTCGCGAGGTTGTAGCGGAGAATGCGTGACGGGCTGCCGGCCGTGAGCGTTGCCGCGGGGCCGTCCTGTACCAGCGCGCCCTCCATCCCGACGAAGAGATGGCGTCCATCCGGTGCGACGGCGGCGGCTTCGAAAGCGAGGTTCTGGCGGACCCCGTGCGTGGAGCTCGTCGGCTGGAACGCGTCGGGGACGGGGAGGTCTCCGAGGTAGCTCCCGTCGAGCGCGTACTCTCGTACCCAGGGCGGGATCCCCCGGGCGGCGATGCCCTCCGAGGTCACGACGAGCTCGCCGCTCTTCGCCAGGGTCAGCCCCTCCGGATCCAGGCTGGTGGGGGGATACGGCTGCCCGTCCGGCGCGCGGAGCGTCGTCGTGGCAAGGAAGTGGACGTCACCGCTGTCGAGCTGGCCATCCGACAGATCCAGGCCGAGCGTGTAGAACCGCGCGGGGTTGAGCTGGCTCTGGTCGTCCGAGAGGCTGTAGAAGACACCTCGCGAGGTGTCGTACGTGATGCTGGACAGACCACCTACGGTCGTTCCGGCGAAGGTTGTCCCGGTCGGGACGATCGCCTCCCCCATGAACTCGAGACGTGGCGGTTTCGAGCCGTCACTCGCGGCAGCCGTGACCACGCTCACTGCTCCCAGGCAAGCTGCGATCAGGATCGCGGCCGCAACAAGACCGCTCGAGACCTTCCCCACGTTGATCGCGCTCTCCATTCTCGAGACTCCGAGCGCCTACCCTGACGCGCGCGAGTCACCACTGTTCACGCGACCGCCGCGTCTGCGGAGCACGACGAAGCTGACCCTAGATGGTTGATCGGCAATTCCTCGCCGCGCGGATGGTGGCCGAGACGCATCGCCGGCTGGCGCCGCCCCTCGCTCGCCCGTATTCCCGATACGCGCTCGCTCGGGCGGCGTCCCCGGCTCGGTCTCGGCCATCCCCGCATCGACGGCAATTACCGATCAACCATCCAGGCCCAGGGGAGGCGGTCCCAGTACGAGGGCCGCTCTCGCCGAGACGGCTCGAATCCCACGTACGCCTGCTTCGGGTCGGACGTCTCCTCCTCCGCGCTCGCGCCGTAGCGCGCCGCGAGCTCCGACACCGGGTAGAGCACGTTCCAGTCCTCCGACCGCGCACCGGCCATGAGGATCACGCACGGCCCGTCGCCCGCTCCCACGAAGATGTGCTCGGTCCCGGGGGGACTGTGGAAGAAGTCCCACTGGCGGAGAACCCGCTCCTCGCCCTCGACGAGCAGCGTGCACTCTCCAGAGAGCACGAGGAAGCACTCCTGCTGCGACTCGGAGTGGTAGAGGCCGTTCGGCTCGCCCGGCGGCAGGGCGTGGAGCCTGATGCCGAGCTGCCGGAACCAGAACGCATTGCTCTCGAAGGCGCACTCCGAGCCGGACGGCCGCTTGTCGCCGTTCTCCGACGTCAGCCACTCGGCGTCCCGCACGTTCACGACGAACCAGCCTTCGCTGGCGGGCGCGAGGCCTGATCCGAAGTCGTCGAGCCGCGCCTCGGGCACGGCGCGACTCTACAGGTCGAGATGCGGTACCAGTCCGAAGGAACGCACGGAGCGGCAAAGGTACGGCGCCACGGATTGGCGACGACCCGCGTCAGCCGCCCGTAGGCCACGGATAGCCGGGAAGGTACCGGAGCTCCGAAGCAGTGCCGCCCCGAAGCGCGAAGACCCGGACCTGCGCCGTTCCCGAATCCGGCACGAGCGAGCGAGGCAGACGGAAGAGGAAGCCGGCCTTGTCGACGCCGTAGCGGTCCTTGATTTCATCCCGCCTCAAGTTCCCGTTCCGGCCCACGAAGACCGACGTTCCGTCGGCGAGCACGACGATCGTGGTGGCCGGCCGGCGCGCGTCGATATCGGCGGCCCAGCCCCCGAGGATGACGTTCGCCCCACGCTGCTCGCCTCGCACTTCCCCCGAGAGAGCGGTCCCGACGCGGACGATCGTGCGGTCGGACGCTTCGAGCCGCTTCTTCCCAAGTGTGTACGTGACGCCTTCCGAAGGCAGCTCCTCGAGCACGGGGCTCGATGGGCTCCCGGTGATCGCGTAGACCCGGACGTCGTTGGGGCCGTTCTGGAGCGCCCGCTCGGGGACCATCGCGTTGAAGTGCGTCTCGCCGAGGTCGGTATAGGTCCGGGTGATCGCCTGGATCGTGCCGTCGACGGCGATCGCGAGATCGAGCTGCTCCCTGCCCGCCCCCTCGAGCACGCCGTTCACGTTGGACGGGAGGAACGCCGTCGAGAGATCGACGGCCGTCAAGAGCTCCCGTTCGGCCAGCTCCGCGCGCGCGTGCGTGCTCCTTCGAACTCGGAACGCCGTGACCGGCTTCCCGAGCAGCTCCGGGCGGGGCCCGATCTCGTACACGCGCTCGAGCGGGCCGGAGCCGAAGACCTGGAGCTGTCGCTGCAGGGCGTCCGCGCGCACGGCGACGAGCTCGCGGAGGGGGGCGGTTTCGGGCTCTCCGCGGGTCCGCCCGAGGCTGACGAGGCCGTCCTTCGGCAACGGCTTCGCGACGAGCGAGCGACCGTCGACCGGGGACGGGAGACGGGTGTCGAGCACGTCCGCGATCGTCGGGAGGATGTCGATCGTCCGCGCGAAGGAGTCGTCCACGCGTGCACGGTGCTGTCCGGGCTGCTTCACGAACAGCGGCATGAACGCGAGCGCGGCGAGGTTTCCGGTCGTGACGTTCCGCCGTGGCTGGCCGGGCAGGAAGCTCACTCCGTGGTCGGCGGTAACGATGACGAGCGCCCGGTCGTAGGTCCCGGTCGACTTCAGGCGCCGGATCAGGAGTCCCAGCCCTGCGTCCGTGTACCCGAGCTGGAGCAGGTAGCGCTGCTCCGCCTGGGTCGGGAGCCAGGTGTCCCGGCCGAACGTCCCCCGGTCGGTGCCCGGGATCACGCGCACGTTGCCGCCGTAGCTCTTGCCCGACGGGAGGTAGAGCCACGGCGCGTGTGGCAGCAGCGAGTGGACGAAGTAGAGCGTCGGCGACCGCGTGGGCGTGATCCTCGAGGAGAGTCGGCAGATGTTGCGCGAGCACGCCGGCACGGTCCCCTTCGCGGAGGCCGTGCCCGTCGCCTCGTCCTCGGACGTCTCCTGGACGCCGAAGTTCCCCCACGAGGTGTCGATCGGCGGGAGCTCGCTTGCGTAGCGCCGAGGCAGGACGAGGTGCAGGTAGACGACGCCGACGTCATGGGCGAGCGACGCCTCGGGCTGCGTCACGGTGGTCTCCTCGCTGCGGGACGAGCTCGACTCCCGGCAGGTATCGCGCGGGCAGAGATGGGTGATGCCCTCGATCACCTCGAAGCGATAGCTGCCCCGGAGGAACGTGAACAGGTTCTGCGGGTGGTCGGCGAGGATCGGGAGCGCGTCGGGGTCGGGAATCCTGCCGTCGAGGATCGCGGGGACTGCGTGCTCCGTGTGCGAGTGCACGGTGGTCGCGTTCCGAAACCACGTCGAGTCGCGGGCCAGGGCGGCGAAGTTGGGCCAGCGGCGGGCGTCGATCCGCCCCGAGCGGTCCATGAGCGAGACCGTCGGGAACTCGTCGAAGACCACGAGCACCACGGGCGTCTTCGATCGCACGTCGACGTCGACAGCGGCGGCCGCCTCCGACGTGACGAGCTTCAGGACGGGCGTGCCGAACAGGAACAGCGCGAGGAACACGAGCGGCGCGGGCGCGAGGATCGTGAGGAAGGAGCTCGCGAAGCGCGTACGCCAGACGAGGAGTCCGCCCGCGATCCCGATGCCCGCGGCGACTGCCAGCGCGAGAGCGCCGTCGAGCACGTCCTCTCTCGCCAGAACGTGCAGCGCGATCACGGTGAAGAGGAAGGCCAGGAAGACGAAGTGCAGGACGCGGGCCGCCGCGGCCGAGGCGAGACCGACGAGGAGCTCGGCGCCGAGCATGACGGCCGCGGGGATCAGCGTGACGACGAGCGCGAAGCCGACGATCTCCGTCGTCGAAGACCCGCGCACGGCGAAGAACGCGACGTTCTGGCCGAGGATGTCGAACAAGGGCTGGGCGAGCGCGAACCCCGTTGCGGCGAAGAGCTGGGCACCTCGAATCGCGGGCTCCCGGAGCCGGGACCTGTACGACGATCGCTCTCGGCCTAGAAATGCGACATCCATGGTCGTCCGTTCGCGCTCGGCCACGAACGCTCGTTTCCGCCCGTCCCTCGCCGGGCGAGCGTAGCACTCATGTGTCGAAGCGCATGACGGGGCCGGACGGTCGACGAGCCGTCGGGTCGGTCCGAGCGGATCCCGAAGGTGGCCCGCGATACCGGCGGCGTTCCGGGTCGTCAGCGCTGAGTGCAAGCGAGAACTCGTTCGGGCTTCCGCGGGCCGAAGCCGTAGTACGCTGTCGCGGTCGATACGAGTTCCTCCGCGTGCGTCGAGGCGGCGGCGTACGACGCCGGAGAGAAGGAGGAAGACATGTCGAAGGGACGGTTCG
>Ga0233416_10000189_pt1 | contig 18790 bp, 19 predicted proteins | sample Sediment_Towuti__2_FD_188638 | JGI IMG/M metagenome (GOLD analysis project Ga0233416, IMG submission 188638) | Sediment microbial communities from Lake Towuti, South Sulawesi, Indonesia - Sediment_Towuti_2014_0_MG | ecosystem: Environmental > Aquatic > Freshwater > Lake > Sediment | place... | reverse complement strand
GTGACCCACATCCTGCTCGCCATCGTTGTCCTCGTCAGCATTCCAAGCCACAGCCTGGCAGAACCGACTCCCCGAGCCTATCAACAGGAGCTTATCGAGCAGGCGAGACGGGCTCGTTTGGCGGATGAGCGGGAATGGCACCTCCTGCTCCACTATCGAGCCAATCTTCTTGGAGGAGTCACCAGCGAGGAGGATGACGAGGGGTTTTTCCTGTCGCCCCAGGGCAAACACGATCCACAGGCGGAGCTCGAGGCGACGATCGCACAGTTCTTTTCCGCCGACCCGGTAGGACGCTCGCAACAGCCGGCACAGTGCGCGTTTATTGCTCGGTATCACTGGCTGAAGCAGCGCCTGGGGTTCGACGGCGGCCGGCTTGCGCCGCTGTCATGCGAGCGCTTTGACCGCTGGCGTGCTGAGCTGAACCCACAGGGTGTCAGCCTGATCTTTCCGGCAGCCTTCATGAACAATCCGGCCTCCATGTTTGGCCATACGTTTCTGCGGATCGACCAGAAGGGGCAGACCGAACAGACCAGGGTGCTGGCCTACTCGATCGACTACGCCGCCGACGTGCCACCTGACGCCGGCCTGGAATATGCGTACAAGGGTCTCTTCGGAGGGTACAAGGGCTTCTTTTCGACTCCTCCCTATTACCTCAAGGTGCAAGCCTATCGCGACATCGAGAATCGCGATATGTGGGAATATCGACTGAACCTGACGGATGCGCAAATCGACCGGCTGCTGATGCATGCATGGGAAATGGGAAACGCCTACTTTGACTACTTCTTCTTCAAGGAAAATTGTTCCTATCACATTCTGTCGTTATTGGAGTACGCCGACCCCAAGCTCCATCTGAGGGACAAGTTCCATCTCTGGACGATTCCGGCTGAAACAGTCCGGGTCATCATGAGCTATCCGGGTCTGGTGGGTGCCGCGACGTACCGGCCTTCCCGCAGTACGATGATCAAGCGCAAGCGGACGCTTCTTACGGCGGAGGAACGGGGTTGGTCGAAGCAAATCATGAGCAGGCCGGAAATCGCCGGTGAGGCCTCCTTTGCCGCGCTGCCGGTGCAACGGCGTGCGTTGGTGCTGGATGTCGCTTCGGACTACCTTCGCTACAAAGGCGAGAGCGACGACCCCGAGGTGAAGACCTACAAGGAGCGTAACCGGCTGGTCCTGATGGAGCGGAGCAAGCTGTTGGTACCCTCCCAGGTGATCGACATTCTCCCCTACACGAGGCAGCCGGACAAGGGGCATGAGACCTCCCGCGTGACCATGGGCGGCGGCTGGCGCAATGATGACACCTTCGAGGAGGCCTCGTTGCGCGCGGTGTTTCACGACATCATGGACCCCGAAGAGGGGTACACGCCCGATGCGCAGATCGAGATCCTTGGACTGGCGGTGCGGCACTACAATCGGGCGGGGCAGACCAGAGTCGAACGGGCGACCTTGGTCAACATTCTGTCGCTCTCGCCGATCGACGATTTGTTCCGCGCACCGTCGTGGAAGCTGAATCTGGGCGTGCAGACGATTCGCCATCGCGACTGTCAGCTCTGCAGCAATGGAGTAGGCAGCGGCGGAATCGGAGCGGCGGTGGAGTCCCATCTGTTCAAGCGAGAAGTCTACTTCGCCTTCGCCGAAGCTGAGGCGAATGTCAGTAGGGCCTATGAGGAAGACCACCGGATCGGCGGCGGCGGTACGATTGGCATGCTGGCGGATCTCACGGATCGCTGGAAGCTGATGGTGTCGGGGTCGTACCTTCGCTATCCGCTGGGGGATCAGTCGGATGATTTCCGCTGGTACGCCGGTTCGCGCTATACCCTCGCCCGCAACTGGGCGTTGCGGGCGGAGTACAACCATCGCGATCACGACGATGACGTCGTCTTTTCTGTCCAGGCGTTCTTTTAACAGAGCGCCGAAAAGCCCGCCCAACCCTCATCTCGCCCCTCCAGGCACACTGGCTACGGCCTTGCCTGTGGAAGAGCGTCCTGCTACAAGTGTGGACATCCGAGTCGTGGATGCCCCATGAGCCAATCCGCTGAACCGCTCGATCACCATGTCCTGAATCAGGCCGGCCGGCCGATTGCTCCCCATCCTCCACTGCCTCGGTATTATGACGAGATGGAGGCCAGGCAGGAGTTTCTCAACGGACTGTTCAACCGGACGGCCTATCAATATCGAAACATCGATCGGGCGACCGGCTTCGGCTCCGGCTTGTGGTATCGCAGGAAGGCGCTGCTCAATGCGGGACTCAGATCCGGCATGAAGGTGCTCGATGTGGCCTGTGGACCCGGGCTGGTCGCCCAGTGCGCGCTGGATGTGGTGGGCGCTTCCGGTTCGGTGATCGGACTCGATCCGAGTATCGGCATGCTGCGTGAGGCGCAGAAAGGGCCTTGCCGGAACCTGGTGCGGGGGGTGGGAGAGAGCCTGCCGTTCCCCGACGGGCAGTTTGATTTTCTGAGCATGGGGTATGCGCTCCGGCACGTTCCGGACCTCCGGCTCGCCTTTGGGGAATACCGGCGCGTCCTGAAACCGGGCGGCATCGTTCTGTTGCTCGAAATTTCGCGGTCCCGGTCGGCCCTCTTGCTTCTGCTGTCGCGGTTTTATATTAAGACCCTGTTGGGGGCGCTCTTCGCCGCCGGGACCGGGAACCAGGATATGAAGAAACTGATGGACTACTGGTGGGAAACAACGGAGCAGTGCGTGCCGCCTGAAACAATCATCGAAGCGTTGAAGGCGTCGGATTTCCGCGAATGCAGCATGAAAGAATGGTTTAGCGGCCTGTTGCGGGATTATCGTGCGGTGAAAGGCTCGACGTAAACATGGAACAACCTGGTTCATCGTTGCTCGAACAGGATGTCGCGAAGCTGGTCGTGCACACGCTCAAGCTCAAGATCGATCCGGCGACCATCGCGCCCGAATCGGCTCTGTTCGGCGAGGGGCTTGGGCTCGATTCGATCGATGCCTTGGAACTGTCGTTGGCCATTTCGCACACGTACGGCTACCAACTCAAATCGAGCGATCCCGAGATCAAATCGATCTTTTCCTCACTACGGGCGCTGGCCGGAGCGATCCAAAAGAACCGCACGAAGTGACCGTGGACGGGGCAATGCGCGACGCCGCCTTAATCGGTCCCTACCTTCCGGATGATGTCCTGGCCTGGGATCGAGGAGCACCTCGATCCGCGCAACAGTTTCTGGCCGATGTGTCCGGCCTGGTGGAAACGTTGCCGGATCGGCCCGCGGTGCTGAACCTCGCGACGAACCGCTATGACTTTCTCGTGGGATTTGCCGCCGCGATTCTGCGGCGACAGGTGACGCTACTTCCACAAAACCGCGCGCCGCAGGCCACGCGCCTGGTGGCCGGCGACTATCCCGGTAGTTATGCGCTGACAGACCGGGACAATGCGATCGAGGGACTCGAGTGCGTCTCCTTCGAATCAGGGGGAGTCGACGCGACCTGGACGGGGGACATTCCGCTGGTTCCACTGAATCAAGTCGTGGCGATCGCCTTCACCTCCGGGAGCACCGGGCGGCCCCGGCCCAACCCGAAGACGTGGGAAGCGTTGACGGCGGTGGCTCACGCGACCGGTGCCAGGCTGGGCACGAAGAGCGGCGATCGCGCCGTGGTGCTGGCCACGGTTCCGCATCAACATATGTTCGGGCTGGAGGCCTCCGTGATGTTGCCGATCATGCACGGACTCGTGATGCATGCCGGGCGACCGCTTTTCCCGGCGGACATCCGGAGCGCTCTGGGCAATGTAGCCGGCCGTTGGATTCTCGTCACCACGCCGTTGCACCTGCGCGCCTGTGTGGCCGAAGGGCTGGCAGTTCCGGACGGTGGGCTGATCCTCTCGGCGACCGCGCCGTTGGCCCGGCGTCTGGCTGAAGAAGCGGAGCGGCAATTCCAGGCCGCAGTACATGAGATCTTCGGCTTTGCCGAGGCCGGCAGCATCGCCGAACGGCGCACGATCGACGGCGACCGGTGGCGGCTGCTGGATGGCGTGCGGGTCGTGCGGGATCAGTCGTCCTATGTCGTGCAGGCCGGGTATCTGCCGGCGGCGGTCCGAATTCCGGATCGGGTGACGGTCGATGCGGAGGGGACGTTCATCGTGCATGGCCGTGAGACGGATCAGGTCAACGTCGCCGGCCATCGCGTGTCGCTCGGCGACCTCAACCAAAAGTTGCAGGAGATCGATGGCGTTCAGGACGGGATCTTCTTTCTACCGGATGAGGAGGCTGATGGGGTTACGAGGCTGATGGCCTTTGTCGTTGCGCCAGGGAAAAGCAGCGAGGACATTCAACGTGAGTTGCGCACGCACATTGACCCGGTGTTTCTCCCCCGCCCGTTGGTCTGCGTGCCCAGTCTGCCTCGAAACGCAACCGGCAAGCTGCCCCGCGAAGCTGTGAACGACCTGGTTCGCGATTGGCTGGAGACGCAGGGTCATGGTGCATGAGCAAGTGCTGTCGTTCGGCCACGATCACCCGTCGTTGGAAGGCCATTTTCCCGGCTACCCCGTCGTGCCGGGAGTGGTGCTGCTCAGTGAAGTGCTCGACCTCCTGCGCCGGGGCTCGACCAGGATGATGGCGGTCACGGGATTGCCCATGGTGAAATTCTCGTCGCCGTTGAGACCGGGCGAGCGTGTCACTATTCGAGTGGATGAGGACGCGACGGCGCTCGCCACCTTTTCCTGCCGGGTCGATGGGCGCCTCATCGCCTCCGGCGCCATCGAATTCACCTCCGAGGCGGCGGCGCAAGCGGAACGAGCGTGAGTCTCGCCTGGCAGCGGCAGCAGGAGCGAGGCAGTTCTGCCGGTTTGCGAGTGATGGTCTGGGTGGCGGAGTCGCTCGGCCGTCCGTTCGCCCGTGCGCTGCTGTATCCGATCTGTTTCTATTTTGTGTTGGGCTCAGGAGCCGGCCTGCGGGCGATCGGGCAATTTCGCGAGCGGCTGCTCGGCCGCCCGCCGGACTGGCGCGAGCTCTTCGGTCACTTTCATGCCTTTGCATCCACGATCCTCGACCGCGTCTATTTCCTGCGCGCGCGGTTCGACCCCTTCGATATTCGGTTGCACGGTCTGGACGTTCTCGATCACGAATTGTCGAGGGGCCGTGGTTGCGTCCTTCTGGGGGCCCATCTCGGGAGTTTTGAAGTCGTCCGCGCGGTAGGACTCTTCCGCCGACAGCTCGACATCCGGATCCTCATGGATGAGGAGAACGCCCCCCTCATTCGGGGCCTGATCCAGCGAGTGAATCCTGCCGTGGCCGACATGACGATTCAGGTCGGGGGAGTGGAGACGATGCTGCAGGTGAAGGAATGTCTCGATCGGGGCGGTGTCGTCGGTATGATGGGCGATCGTGTTATTCAGAGTGACCAGGCAGTCACCTGCCTCTTTCTGGGGAGGGAGGCTCGATTTCCGACCGGGGCGATACGGCTGGCCCATGTCCTCAACGTTCCGGTGGTGCTGTTTTTCGGGTTGTATCGGGGCGGGAACCGATATGATGTGTATCTCGAATCGTTCAGCGAGGAGGTGCGGCTGTCGCAGGACCAAACGGCTTCCGATCTGAAACGGTGGGTCCAACGGTACGCCGATCGCCTTGAATCTGTCTGCCAACGCGCGCCGGACAACTGGTTCAACTTTTATGACTTTTGGGCGGATTCGCACTAGGTGGTTCCTGCCTCTCTGTCTCCTGCTGGTGGCCGGCCATGTGGCAAGGGAAGCCGTGGAGGCCATGCCGGCCCTGGGCGATCAGGGTCGCGACGGATGGACGGTGGAGCAGCTCGTTGAGTCTCTGAAAGAAGGACGGGAACCCTCGATCCCGTTCGAAGAGGCGACCTACTCGTCGTTATTGACCGAGCCGCTGATTGTGCGGGGCGTGCTGCGCTTCCTGCCTCCGGCGAGGCTGGAGAAGGACGTGCTGGAACCCTACCGCGAGCGCTACGTGATCGAGGGAGACCAGGTGACCTTTGAGAGCGAACGGAAGGGCGTGAAGAGGACCATTTCACTGGAGGACTATCCGGCCCTTCGCAGTTTCGTCGAGGCTTTTCGGGCCAGTTTCACCGGAGATGCGGCGCAACTGAAACAGAGCTACGCGACGACCCTGGAGGGCAACCGGCGAAAGTGGGTGCTGTCGCTGCGTCCCCATGACCCCGCGGGGAAGGCGATCGTGGACTCCATCCTGTTCTCCGGGTCGGAGGGCCGCATTGCCACGATCACGGTTCGCGCACCCGACGGCGATCGGTCTGTGATCACGCTCTCGCGAGGACACGTGCCATGAGTCCCCGCCGGTGGATTCCCGCTCTCTGGCTGATTATCCTGGCCGGGGGGCTTTGGTTCACGGCCACGCAGTTGTCTGTCCGTAGCGACCTGGGCGACCTCCTCCCCGAAGGCTCGACGACGACGCAACGGCTGTTGCTGACGCAGGTCCGCGCGGGTCTCTCGGGCCGGCTGATCTTGGTTGCCTTGGAGGGAGCGCCTCCCGATGAATTGGCCAGGCTCAGCAAGTTGCTGGGGGAATCCCTCCGCGGCGACGGCCGCCTCGGCTTCGTCGGCAATGGGACCCAATCCTGGTCGAAGGAGGAACAGGCGCTTCTCTTTCGATCCCGCTATCTTCTCAGCCGAACGATGACGGCGGATCGCTTTTCTGAATCCTCGCTGCGCGCCGCGCTGAACGAGCGTCTCGACGATCTGCGCTCGCCGTTGGCGCCTATGATCAAGGATTCTCTTCCCGTCGATCCGACCGGCGAAGTCCTTGGCATGCTGCAATCCTGGTCCGGCTGGGACGCGCCCACGAAATATCGAGGAGTGTGGATGTCGGCCGATCGTGCGCGCGCCTTGCTCGTCGCCGAAACCCGCGCTGCCGGTTTCGATGCGGATGCGCAGGAATCAATTCAACGGGACATCCGCGCGACGTTCCAAGACCTGATGAAGGGAAACGGGATCCCGGTCAGGCTGCTGATGAGCGGCCCCGGGGTGTTTACCGTCGAAATCCAGCGGACCATCGAAGCAGAAGCCTGGCGGTTGTCGACAGCCGCGGCGGCGTTGGTGCTGTGTTTTCTCCTCCTGAGTTATCGGTCGGTGACGCTGGTCTTGCTCAGCCTGATTCCGATCTCCAGCGGGATCGTGGCCGGCATGATCGCTGTGAACGGATGGTTCGGGTTCGTCCATGGCATCACGTTGGGGTTCGGGATCACTCTGCTGGGGGTGGTGGACGACTATCCGATCCACCTCTTCAGTCATATGACGGCAGGAGGGTCTGCCCCGGTCGTCATGCGGACGATCTGGCCGACGATGCGCATAGGAGTGCTCACGACGGCGATCGGCTTTTCGTCACTCCTGCTCTCCGGGTACCCCGCACTAGCGCAATTGGGCCTGCTGTCCCTCGTCGGACTTCTGACTGCAGCCTTCGTCACGCGGTGGGTCCTGCCGGCCTGCATCAGCCAGAAATTTTCGCCGCGAGAGGTTCAGCCGGGATGGCTCCCGAAGGTCGATCAGTTGGCGAAGGGGCGGACGCTGGTGCCGGTCATTCTCGTCCTTGCGACATTGGCGCTGATATGGTCTGATACGCCATTCTGGCAGCAGGATCTGGGGAGCCTGAGTCCACTGTCGGACGACAAGAAGCAGTTGGATCAGCGGTTACGCCAGGAGCTGGGAGCGCCTGATATCCGGGACTTGGTCATCGTCGAGGGAACCACGGCGGAGGATCTCCTGCAACGGGCTGAATCACTGATGCCGAAGCTGGAAGGCTTGCGCACGAACGGGATGCTGGCGGGATACGACATCGTCTCTCGATACCTCCCGAGTTGTCGCCTGCAACAGGAACGACAGCGAGCGTTACCCGAGCGAGCCGTCCTCGAAAAAAATCTCGGCTCGGCGCTGGAGGGGCTGCCGTACGCGCCCGGATTGTTTGCGCCCTTCGTGGCGGCTGTCGAGGCGGCGCGGAGCCAGAGGCCTCTCGATCGCGAGAGCTTCGCTGGGACCATGCTGGGGAGGAAGCTGGAGTCGTTGATGGTTGTGCAACAGAATCATTGGGTGGCGATCGTGCCGCTCCGCGGGGTTCTCGATCGACGACAACTGGAGACGGCGATTGCGCAATGGGGAGAGGCCTCGGCGAGCTACGTGGACCTGAAGGAAGAGTCGAACAGGCTGATGACGGCCTACCGAGACCGAACGGTGCAGTTGCTGGGATGGGGGACGGCGGCCATCTCGATCGTCCTGGCTCTCGGAATGCCGGTGCTCAACCTTGTCTGGCGCGTCCTCGCTCCGATTGCGTGTTCCTTGGTGGTCGTGGTCGCGGTACTCCGGGGATCGGGAGAGCCCCTCTCGCTGTTTCATGTGGCGACCTTTCTGCTCGTGATCGGGTTAGGCCTCGACTACGCGCTCTTTTTCAATCGAGTGGAGGGAGGGGAAGCCGACCGGACCAGGACCATCTTCGGGCTGGTCGTCTGCAGCGCGACGACGATTCTGGTCTTCGGCGTATTGGCGTTCTCGACGATTCCCGTGCTGCACGCGATCGGCATGACCGCCGCCTGCGGGTCGCTTTTCTGCCTGTTCTTCGCCGGCGTGATGGCGCGGAAGGACGTTCATGTTGCGTAGTGTCAGACCGATGACGCCGCTGGTCCTGTCGGCCTATACCCTCGTGACGGCGAATGGTCGCGGGGTCGGCCCTGTCCTTCAGGCGCTGCGCGAACGGCGATCGGGGTTGAAACCCTGTGACTTCGAAGATGTCACTCTGAAGACATATGTCGGTCGCGTGGCGGGCCTTGAGGATTTTTCGCTCGATTACGAAATCGAACGCTTTGACTGTCGCAACAATCGCCTGGCTTGGCTTGGTCTTCAACAGGACGGATTCATGGTGGCGGTGGCGGAAGCGAAGCAGCGATACGGCGCCCATCGCATTGCCGTCGTGATGGGCACCAGCACGTCGGGGATTCTTGAGACCGAGCATGCGTACCGGACGCGCGATCCCGGGACCGATGGACTCCCAAATTGGTACCGCACGCGCTATCGCTACACCCATAACATGTTTTCGCTGGGCCATTTCGTCCGAACCTGTCTCGGTCTGCAGGGTCCGGCCATGGTCATTTCGACGGCTTGTTCCTCAAGCGCGAAGGTCTTTGCGACGGCCGCCCGGCTGATGCAGGCCGGCCTGTGCGATGCCGCCATCGTCGGGGGCGTCGACAGTCTGTGTCACACGACCTTATACGGGTTTTCTGCCCTGCAGCTCCTTTCGGCCGGTCCCTGCCGGCCGTGCGACGAAGACCGCGATGGACTGTCGCTGGCTGAAGCGGCTGGGTACGCATTGCTCGAATCCAACGAACGAATCAGCGGGCGAGGGGCCGTGGCGCTTCTTGGCTACGGCGAGAGCACGGATGGCTACCATATGTCGCATCCCCATCCTGAGGGAGCCGGCGCGGTTCGCGCCATCGAGGATTCGCTCCTGAGGGCCGGGATTCGCCCCGAGGCGATCGAGTACGTGAACCTGCATGGGACTGCCACCGCAGCCAACGATTCGGTCGAGGACAAGGCCGTCTACAGCATATTCGGCGCGCGTCCTGCCTGTAGTTCGACCAAGGGCTGGACCGGGCATACGTTGGGCGCGGCCGGCATCACGGAGGCGGTGATTTCCGCGCTCTGCCTTACCCATGGATTGATGCCCGGGACGCTCAATTGCCGGCGCGTGGACCCTTCGTTGAAAAGCCGGGTCCTTCGTGAGAACCAGACGGGTTCACTCTCCTGTGTCGTGAGCAACATTTTCGGGTTCGGGGGGAACAACTGTAGTTTGGTTCTGGGGAAACTCTGATGAAAGTCGCGATCCTCGGTATCGGGCTCCTGGCTCCCGGACTGGTCGGGTGGGAATCCAGCCGCGCGGTCTTGGCCGGCCGGCGTCCGTTCCAACCGGAAGAGGTGCCGGAGCCTGAGGCGGCGTTTCTACCTCCGAATGAACGGCGCCGCAGCAGCGACTGTGTCCGGTGGGCCGTGGAGGTCGCGCAAGAGGCCATTGTACAATCAGGTCTGGACCCGGTCGACGTGCCCACGGTGTTTACGTCCTCGGGCGGCGAAATGGGGGTATTCGACAAGCTCTGCCGCACCCTGGCGACACCTGAGCGGATGGTCTCGCCCACATTGTTTCATCAATCGGTGCATAATACAGCGGCTGGGTACTGGGGGATCGCCACGGCCGGTCGACAGTCATCAACGGCCCTTTCCTGCTATGACGATTCATTCGCCGCTGGTCTGTTGGAAGCAGTCGCCATGGTGTGCGTGGAACAATGGCCGGTGCTGCTGGTGGCCTATGATCTGCCGGTGCCGGCTCCGCTCAATGAGGCCCGCCCGATTGCCACGGGCTTTGCCGTCGCCCTCGTGCTGGCCCCTCCATCGGACGACTCGCCCGCGATGATGCAGGTACGCCTCGAAACCGCCTGCGCGGAGGGAACAGGCTGCCTTGAAAACCCTGCACTGGACCGCCTGCGACAGGACAATCCCGCCGCTCGTTCGTTGCCTTTGCTGATCGCGATCGCCGGAGGCGGCGGAGGGACCGTCAGGCTCAACCTGCACGATAGCCAGCAATGCATCCTCGAGCTCGGGTCATGCCGCACCTGACGAAAGAGGAACTGGCTCCTTTCCTTCCCCATGCAGGAGCCATGCGTCTGATTGATAGGGTGGACGCATGGGACGACTCGACAATCCGCTGCTGCGCCGGGTCGCATCGCGATCCGGCGAATCCGCTTCGGTACGAGGCTCGCCTCGATGCGGTCGCAGGGCTGGAATACGCGGCCCAGGCTATGGGGCTGCACGTGGGGCTGTGCAATCAAACACGATCGGGCGAAGGAGTAATCGGCTACGTCGGGAGTCTTCGCGACGTGGCCTTCTGCGTCGATCGACTCGATGAGTGCCCGGCGGAACTCACCATCGATGCGACGCGTCTGTACGCGGACGGGCAGAATTTCGTGTACCAGTTTGCCGTCTCATCCGGAGGTCATGAGGTGGTGAGCGGTCGCGCCTCAATCTTTCTGAAACGGGTGCGCGCATGATGCAGAAACGGGCCCTGGTGACGGGGGGGAGCGGTGCCATCGGCTCGGTGGTCGCCGAACGATTGGCGACGGATGGTCACGCGGTGGTCGTGCACGCCCACCGGCATGCGGCATCGGCTGAGCAGGTGGTCGAGAAGATTCGTGCGTCCGGAGGGTCGGCGTCGAGTGTCTCCTTCGACATCACGGATGGTGCAGCGACGCGAAACGCGCTCGACGCGCTGCTGAAGGACGGACCGATCCAGATCCTTGTGAACAATGCCGGACTTCACGACGACGCGTCCATGGCGGGCATGACCGCTGAGCAATGGATCCGCGTCATCGACCTCTCGCTCAACGGTTTCTTCCATGTGACGCAACCGCTGCTCCTGCCGATGATCGGGACGCGCTGGGGGCGGATCGTTTCGATCTCGTCGTTGGCCGGCGTGACCGGGAATCGCGGTCAGACCAACTATGCCGCCGCAAAGGCCGGCCTTCACGGAGCGAGCAAGTCCCTGGCGATCGAAGTGGCGTCGCGAGGCATCACGGTCAACGTGGTGGCTCCCGGTCTGATAGAATCCCCCTCCACAAGGGCCACGTTCAAGGCGACGCAGATCGATACGCTGGTGCCGATGAAACGTGTCGGCACTCCCGAGGAGGTCGCCGCACTCGTCTCCTTCCTGGCCTCGGAGCAGGCCGGGTATATCACGGGGCAGGTCATTGGCATCAACGGAGGCATGGCTTGAATTGGATGTGAAGCGTCGTTCGCTTGCGAGATATGAGATACGGACAACGCGGTGCGAAGATGCGTCCGTTCTCGCGGAAAGGCGCGTCTTGGGGCGCCGGGGTTGGGTGGGTGAGAACAGTGACCTTTTTGACTATCCTGTGTAGTTGCCGCGAGATGTGTCTCAAGAGTGTCTGATGATGAACAGTATGTTGCGAAACACGCTTCACGAACGACGAGCGACGGATTCGTACTGGGTGGTCATCCCCGCGTACAACGAGGCTGCGACCGTTCGCGATGTGGCGACGCGCGCGCGCCGACAGTGTCCGAACGTCATCGTCGTGGACGACGGTTCCAGCGATGGGACCGGCCAGGTGCTAACCGGTCTGGACGTGACGGTCTTACGCAATAACAAGAACTGCGGCAAGGCCGGCAGCCTGACGCGCGGATTTGACCACGCTCTGGCCCAGGGGGCCATCGGCGTGCTGACGCTGGACGGGGACGGGCAACATGCGCCGGAAGAGATTCCACTTTTCCTGAACCAGGCCACTGCGCATCCCAACGCGTTTCTGGTCGGCGCCCGCAAGTCCGGTCAACGAAGAGTCTCGTTCTGGCGCTATGTGGCCAACCGGGTGGCCGATTTCTGGATCGGATGGGCGGCGGGAACGTCGATCGAGGACAGTCAGTCGGGGTTCCGCCTCTATCCGGCTGAACTGCTGCGAGAGGTGAGTATCCCGCATGGCCTTGCGGCAAGTTTTGTGTATGAGAGCGAAATCTTGATCGAAGCCGCCCGGAGACGGTTTGTTATCAGAAAGGTCCCGGTCAGCGTGAGCCCGCGATCAGGGTCGCACCCGAGCCATTTTCGGCCTGTCCTGGACATCGTGCGGATTGCGCGCATGGTGGCATGGAAACTCGTCAGTCGAAGGATGCATCTCACGGCGCACAACCGAACGTTCAAGCGTCACTGGGGCATGGCTCAGCCTGAACCTGGTTACTGTGATCGGGAGGTTGCGGGACAGGTACGGAAATAGCCTGATGTGCCGTTCTTGCAAGTAGAAATGATTGATGGATCTGTCCCCCGCCGAATCATTCGGCAGGGGACAGGTAGAAACTACATCCCTGCTGCGGTCATCCGAGACCGAATGGCGCCGTCGAGCCGCTGAACCCATGAGGAATAGTTTTGGTGGATCGTCTGTTTCTCGGCATCATAGTGCAGATTGTTGCTGTCTTTGTAAAGGATGCTGTAGCTCTTCGTCGTATAGGGAATCGAAACGACGGCCTGGTGGTTCCGGATGTTCAGTGTTCCAATGATTTCACCGGGCTTGGCGACGGCCATCTGCCACCCAAGTCCGGCTCCTGCGGCGACAATTGTTTTTTGGACGTCTTCGATACTGAGGCTCTTGCCGGAGGCTGACTGGACCGGAGCATCTTTTACCTGATAGATCTGGCCGCCGGCCCGACAGCCCATCACCGCCACGAACATGACACATGCGAACAACGCGACTGGTCGCATCCGTTTCATCTGCACGACCTCCTTTGGTTAAGCATGGTCGGATTAGTAGCCGATTACTCTCTGCATGATCGGCTGCTTCACGTCAACCTGCCAAGGTATTGCGTGAGTCATCGGGGTGGCAGCATACCCCAAATCGAGAACGGAGTCGACCAGGGACTCCACAAGGGAGAGATTGGCCGGATTCATTCCCCATCGGTTCCATCTGGACATCGTTCGTGGGAAGACCTGGTCTCTGGCGTAAAGGAGCTCGGAAGGATGACAGTAGAACACGAGGTGCGGAGAACAACGGCCCACCCATTGAATCATGCATCTGAGAATCGACAGGCCTAGCACGCGCAGGGTGGCGAGATTGACCGGCAAGAGACAGGCTGAGGGTGGAATTTCCAGAATGCTGCTTCTGCCGGGACGATGCAACCCATCCCAAGATGGATGGTAGGGTTCCCGGGGGGCCCAGAAATATTCCGTGTAGTGGACGCGCCCAAATCCCATGTCGAACCGTCTGGACGGGATGGAAGAATCGTATCGATAGCCCTCGTCCTCCAGGGCGCGCAAGGTGACTTCGCCGATCCGTAGGTTGGGGGCCCTGAAGATGAGCGGTCGTATCCCGGCGGCCTGTTCCACGGCGTCCGTTGCACGGCGGATCCATTGCCGTTGTTGTTGGTAGGTGGCCAACCGGAAGTCTTCGTCATCCTCCAGCCCGCCGTGTGCCCACCCGTGCGTGCCGAGCTCATGGCCGCGTTGACGACATTCACGGACCAAGTCGGGGTAGGTTTCCGCGAAGCGGCCGGCGAAGAAGATGGTTCCCTTGAACTTGTACCGGTCACACAAGTCCAGCAACCGTTCGAGGCCGAACTGCGAACCGGGCACCCAGTCGCAATCAATCGTGAAGTAAAACTGTGCCGCAGAGACCCTCTCCCGACTCACCCCATTCACGGAGACATTCCCGGTTCGGCTTGTTCCGTCTGCGAACATTACAGCGTGCTCCCTCGCGATTCCCGTGCGAGGCGTTCTCCAGGCGGCTGGAAAGCGGATGCGTCCATTGGGCGTGATCAGTCCGAGATAATCAGTCCCTCGATCTCCACCAGCAGCTCCTTGCGGCAGAGCTCGCTCTGAAGGAACACCACATGGTGACCGGCGAGCGGGGATGCCTCTAGCCCCCTGCGAATCTCAGGCAGGGAGTGGGGGTTGCGTACGTAGACCTTGTAGATCGCCCGATGTCGCGCCTCTACGAGGTCGACGCCTGCGATCTGCTCCGTGTGGGTGAGGACGGCCCGCAGGTTCTGCATGGTTTCTTTCGCTTGTTCATATGGCAGCCCGACATGCCGGCTCGCGTGACCGACGACGCTCGCCGTCCCCGCGATACACAACAGGGATTGGCTTTTCAGTCGGGTGCAGGTCGCGCGGGCAAACGAGGGGCTGCGGGGTCCGTACTGGCGAGGATACTCGTAGGCGTTGAACTGCCGCGGATTACCCAGGTGTGTTGCCGGTTGTGTGCCCGCAAGAAACACAATCTGAAGCGGGCCGGATCTTGTGCCGACAGCCGTCGCCGCCGGAAGGGAGGAGGGAAAATCAGAGAGCGTTTCGATCAAGGCCTGGTGGCGTCCAACGCAAAACCGTCGATACCGCTCGAGGCCGCGCTGATTGTCATTGATCCCCGGAAAATAATTCCAGGCCCGCCAGAGATACGGGTATCCGACCTCACGCAGTCGATGCAACATCTCCCGATAACCGGCATAGGTCGTGACGTCCAGGGATTCGACGGGTGGTTCGACGAGACTGATCGAGCCGAAGAGAAATTCGCCGTTCATGACGAGAGCGCATCCGGAGTCTTCCTGGGTTTGGGTGGGGCGGTCGCAGGTCCAAACCTCAACCACAGGCGCTCCCTCGATCTGCGGAAGGTCGAGCGCAATGACGGGGCAGGAGAAGGGTTGAGGAAGGGCATGGCCAAACGAGATGATGGCCATGGGGTATGCCCCCGACAAGGCTAGATGGGATGGCAACTCCGCGGGCGGAATATAGGCGACATCGAGTCGGGCGGACGCTTCCGCAGGCTTCCGCTCCGCCACGAGGGATCGCGAGTGTTTCGTCAGACTCATAGTCCTGGTGCTGAGACCTCACTACGGCTGATGATGAACGGCGTAGTCTTTCAGCGTGGTCACGGTTTCCGGAACACCCCGGACGCGACGCCGAAATGCAACCCAATTTTCCCTAAAATTGAACAGGTAAACGAGATAATACGCGATTTTGAACAGGAAAATGGGGATCCGAGTCGGAGATTTCCCGAAGGCATCACCTGCCAAAACGGAAAGGACGGCTTCCTCCATCTTGAAAATGGACCCCTCGGACATGAACAACTGGCGGAAGGCGGGCTGGGTGAAATGATAAATAAACCAGGAATAAGTCTTCACGCCTAATCGGACCGTCCGTTCGAATTCCCGCACACAGCGTCGATGCTCTGGCGACTTCCTTAGATAGGTATCGACGACGTCCGCCCCCAGCGTGGCGCTGTTGAGCGCCAGATGCACCCCGCTGGAGAAAACCGGGTCGATGAAGGCGAACGCATCGCCGATCATCAGGTAGCCATCCCCCCGCATCGTCGTCCGTCGATAGGAATAGTTGGCAGCCGCATAGGCCTGGCCGATTAATTTCGCCTTGGCCATGCGTTCCGCTACCGGAGGGCAGAGCGCGATCGTTTCCCACAGGAATTGCTCCAGCGGTACTTTCCGCGTGCTGATGTACGAGGGCCAGCAGACCGCGCCGACGCTGGTTGTGCCGCCCTTGAACGGAATGATCCACCACCAGCCGTGGTCGAACCAGACGATGCTGATGTTGCCTTCGTCCAATCCTGGCAGTCGCTTCACACCGTCGAAATGTCCGAAGACCGCCGCACTGTTGTGGTGCGGATTTCGATGCTTGCCGCCGAATTGTCCGGAGAGGAACGTATCGCGCCCGCTAGCATCCACCACGAACCGGGTTTCGCAAGTGAATGTCTGTCCCGTCTGGTCCTCAGCCTGGACGAGATGCGTGGCATTCTGCCGAAAGTCGACGTGTTTGGCCCGGACACCCTCATGGACCTGCGCCCCCTTGCTGATCGCGTTGTCGATGAGGATCTTGTCGAATTCGGCCCGTTTTACTTCATACGCATACGGTTGGGAGCCGTCGAGCGCTTTGGAAAAGTAGAGCATCCGGGAACGCCCGTGATAAGGCGAGACCACTTCCGCGCCGTACTTGGCGATGCCGATTTTCTCGACCTCCGGCAGCACGCCAAGCCGTTTCAGCATCGGAAGCGAGTGCGGCAACAACGATTCGCCGATGTGGAAACGCGGGTGACGGTCTTTCTCCAACACGTGGACGTTCCAGCCCTTTTCGGCCAACAGGGCCGAAATCGCCGATCCCGCGGGACCACCTCCGACGACGAGGACATCGCAGGCGGGTACGGCCTGGGTAGGGATAGATGAGCGGGTTGTCATAAACGGGAGACGCTCAACAGGCGATGGAATTCAGGGGCCGAGTATAGCCGAGACGGAGAATAATGGCTAGCCTGCGAATGATCGGGACAGGGTGCCCGGTTCATGATATTCTTCGTGTGAGCATGAGAGGCACCTGATGCGCTTGCAGCGGATTCTACGAGGACTTTTCGGGCTGTTTCTGCTCCTGGGGATGGTTTCCGGTGCTTCAGCTTTCGCGGAGGGTGAACCGGCGGACAACCGGGGTGTGGTCGACCGGATAGGTGATACTGCCAAGAAAGTCGGCGATAAGATCGGACAGGGATTTTCGAAGGCGGGTAAGAAGCTTGAAGAAAAACGTATTGGAGAAAAGATTGAGCGGAAGTTGAACAAAGCGGCTAGGAAGACCGCGGAAGGGTTCGAGAAGGCCGGGAAGAAAATCGATCAGAAACTCAACCGCTAGACCTCGCAAGAACCTGCCATTCCTGTCATATTCTCTCAGCGCGCTCCCGACAACGTGTGCACATTCCGCTGAGAGCATCATGAGTCTTCTGGATCAACTGTTCGTCTATCATCCGGAGCCCTGGCAGGACCGGGACTGGTCGCGGCTCAGCGGTTTGCCGCTCGAAGATGTATGGTTTCAGGCTTCCGATGGCGCGCGATTGTTCGGATGGTATGTCGAGGCACAGCCGGATCGTCCGGTGATGCTCTGGTCTCACGGGAATGCCGGCAACATCATCCACCGCCTTGACAATCTGAAGTATCTCTATCAGATGGGGCTGTCGGTGTTTCTGTTCGATTACCGCGGTTACGGGAAAAGCCAGAGTTTGAGGCCGAGTGAGGAGGGGCTCTATCAGGATGCGGTTGGAGCCTATGATTATCTCACGCGCATCAGGTTCGTCCGTGCCGAGCGCATGGTGCTGTTCGGCCGATCACTCGGGGCTTCCGTGGCCGGAGAGCTTGCGGCCCACAGACAAGCTTCCGCCCTGATTCTCGAATCCTCGTTTCCGTCCGTCGAGGCGGTCGCCAGGTATCATTACGGCGGATTGCCGATGCACTGGCTGATTGGAGCGGAGTTCAGGTTGATTGATCGCCTGCCGCGGTTGTCGCTACCTAAACTGATCATTCATGGGGAGAAGGACGACATCATCCCGGTCGACCTCGGGCGCCAGGTCTTTGAGGCGGCGGCACCTCCGAAGGAGTGGTACGTGATCCGAGGGGCCGATCATAACAATACCTATCAAGTGGGCGGCGGGGCCTATTTCCGACGGCTCGCCGAGTTCATCCGAAATGCGCTCGCGCTCTAGCTGTGAATCGGCTCACCGTTTCGCTTCCGGTGGCGGCCAGTTCATTTCGGTGTGCCTGCCGCAGTAGAAGCAGGAAAGACGGTAGCGGGCTTTGCGTCGCGGGTTGGGCAAAGAGGTAAACGTGATGGGCGTGTCGTCAAACGGACAGGTCGGCTGGTCGTGGAGCAGGTGAACCTCGGCCATCATCGTGATTGAAGCGAGGTCCCACGGCGGGGTCGTCTGTTCTTTACCGCGAATCCGTTCCTTCGCATGACACCGTCGGCATTCGGCTTCGAACGTCTTGATACGGGCAAGGTGGGGGGAATGATCGACGAGGTCCATCTGTCCGCCGCAACCGGCCGTTGGGCAGAGAAGCGGTTCGTGCTGAAGGGCCTGAACGAATCGCCGATGAGCCTCCCGCTCTTGCGAGGTTTTCATTGGTGCTTCCTCATGGTTCTTTCACCCACCTGTGGTCATCAAGTTGGTTTCGCCGGGTGCCCGTGCACCGCGCACCGCCCTTTTTCTTCCCTCATCGAGAACGGCATCCAGGTTAGTTCCCCTGCGCACGTTGAGCGAGCACAGGGTGTTTAACTCTCTTCCACCCCTTTCTGTGAGAGGGTTGGATTGGTTTTAAACTGCGCGCATTGACCGAGCGCTCTTTGAGTCTTCAAGTCCTTCCCTCTCCGCGAGGGGAGTGCATTGACCTCAACTGCGCGCATGCACCGAGCACCGCCCTCTCTGTGGCATAAGATCAGGTCTTGCGTGCGCGGTGCGCGAGCAACTGAGGTCGATGCACTTGCCTCGCGTCTTCATATCC
>Ga0233416_10000188_pt1 | contig 18892 bp, 21 predicted proteins | sample Sediment_Towuti__2_FD_188638 | JGI IMG/M metagenome (GOLD analysis project Ga0233416, IMG submission 188638) | Sediment microbial communities from Lake Towuti, South Sulawesi, Indonesia - Sediment_Towuti_2014_0_MG | ecosystem: Environmental > Aquatic > Freshwater > Lake > Sediment | place... | reverse complement strand
CGCGCTCCCGGGACCTGGGCGATTTCCCGCCGCACCTGCGCAGCCAGCAGCAGGTCCTCGCGCAGGTGCGGCGGGAAATCGCCCAGGTCCCGGGAGCGCGCGTGTTCGCGCGCGGCTTCGGCGTCTTCATGGGCCAGCGGACCGAGCCGCTGCAGTTCGTCGTCGCCGGGCCGAACCTGCAGGAGATGGGACGCCAGGCGACCGAGCTGCAGCGCGCACTCCAGGCCAATCCGGCGATCGGCCGGATGGACACCGATCTCCAGCTCGAGCTCCCGCAGCTCGTGCTCGCGCCCGACCGGACGCGGTCGCAGGCGTTCGGCCTGAGCGCCAACGACGTCGCGGCGGCGCTCAACATGCTGACCGGCGGCGTGGACATTGCGAAGTACAACGACGAGCCGGGCGACGGCGAGCGCTACGACATCCGCGTCAAGGCGAAGGACGGGGAGTTCGTCCAGCAGTCAGACCTCTCGAAGATCTACCTGCGCAATCGCCAGGGCCAGCTGATCCGCCTCGACAGCGTGGCGAGCTTCAAGGAAGTGCTGGGGCCGGCAGTGATCGGCCGCTTCGACCTCGAGTACGCCGCGACTTTCTACAACATCCCGGCCGTGTCGCTCGGCGAGGCGGTCGAGAAGGTGCGCGCCGCCGGCGAGAAGCTCCCGCCCGGCTACCACGTCAAGTTCATCGGCGAGGCGGAGGAGCTCGGCAAGACGCAGCGCTACGTGGCGTTCGCGCTGGTGGTCGGGTCGCTCCTGCTCTTCATGGTCCTCGCGAGCCAGTTCAACTCGTTCGTGCAGCCGGTGATCATCATGCTGGCGGTCCCGCTCGCGATCGTCGGCGGGCTGTTCGCGCTGTGGCTCGCGGTGCCGATCGCGAATCTCGCGATGTGGCTCGGGGCCGAGATCCGGCCGCTCACGCTGAATATCTATTCGATGATCGGGCTGGTCCTGCTGATCGGCCTGGTCGCCAAGAACTCGATCCTGCTCGTCGACCTCACCAACCAGCGCCGCGCCCAGGGCATGGGGGTGAACGAAGCGCTGCGCGACGCGTGCCCGATCCGGATGCGGCCGGTGTTGATGACCTCCGCGACGATCATCCTCGCGCTCGCGCCGGCGGCATTCGGGCTGGGCGCCGGCTCGGAGACGAACCAGCCGCTCGCGGTCGCGGTGATCGGCGGGATGATCAGCTCCACGCTGCTCACCCTGGTCGTGGTGCCGGCGGCCTACTCCCTCGTCGAGACCCGCGATCTCGCGCGGCCGTTCCGGCGCCTGCTGCCGGCGCGACTCAAGCCCGGCACGCGGTAGCGGCGTCTACCTCGATCCCGGCCTGCTCTACGTCACGCGCGGCGCCTGAGCGTCGCGCTCAGGCGTTCGGTCGCGGCTGCGCGACCGGGCGCGCCACCGGCCGCGCGCCGCGCCGTTCCCTGAGCTTCGCCACCAGCCGGTAGCCGAGCAGCAGCGTCAGGATCGCGGCGTAAATCGCGGGCTCGGTGACGTCCTTCTTCACCATCCACCAGAAGTGGAGCACGCCGAGCGGCGCGATCACGTACACGAGCCTGTGCAGCGCCAGCCAGCGCTTCGCGCCGAGTCGCTGCACCATCTTGTTCGTCGAGGTGACCGCGAGCGGGAGCATCAGCACGAGTGCGGTGAAGCCGACGGTGATGAACGGCCGCTTGACGATGTCCTTAAGGATCTCGGTGACCTCGAAGACGTGGTCGAACGCCACGTAGCTCGACAGATGGACGAGGGCGTAGAAGAACGCGAAGAGGCCAAGCATCCGCCGCAGCCTCAGCAGCCAGGGCCAGCCGAGGAGCCGGCGCAGCGGCGTGACCGCCAGCGTGAGGAGTAGGAAACGCAGCGTCCAGTCGCCCGTCGCGCGAGTGATGAACTCGGCCGGGTTCGCCCCGAGCCAGTCGGGAAAGAAGAGCGCACCGGTCGCGAGCCGGGCGAGCGGGGCGAGCGCCAGGATGAAGATCACCGCCTTCAGCGCGCTCAGGGTCCGGGGCGAGGGCTGCATCGCGCGTTAATAGAATTTCTTGAGATCCATCCCGGCGTACAGGCTCGCGACCTGGTCGCGGTAGCCGTTGAAGAGCACCGTCTCGCGCCGCGCGAAGAAGTCCGGGATGCGGCGTTCGCGCCGCTGGGTCCAGCGCGGATGATCGACGTCCGGGTTCACGTTCGAGTAGAAGCCGTACTCCTGCGGGTTGGCCGCCTCCCACGCCGTCTTCGGCTGCTTCTCGACGAAGCGGATCCGCGCGATCGACTTGCCCGACTTGAACCCGTACTTCCACGGCACCACGAGCCGGATCGGCGCGCCGTTCTGGTTCGGCAGCACCTCGCCGTACAGGCCGACGGCGAGGATCGTGAGCGGATGCATCGCCTCGTCGATGCGCAGGCCCTCTAGGTACGGCCAGTCGAGCACCGGCAGCTTGACCCCGGGCATGGTGTCGGGCTGCAGGGCGGTCAGGAACTCGACGAACTTCGCCTTCGCAGTCGGCTCGACGAGCTTCGCGATCCGGTTGAACTCGAAGCCGATCCAGGGGATCACCATCGACCAGGCCTCGACGCAGCGCAGGCGGTAGATGCGCTCCTCGAGCGGGAACTTGAGCAGCTCCTCGATCCCGAACGTGCGCGGCTTTGCGACCTCGCCCTCGACGACCACGGTCCAGGGCCGCACCTTCAGCCGCTTCGCGTAGACCGCCGGGTCCTCCTTCTCGGTCCCGAACTCGTAGAAATTGTTGTAGGTCGTGACGTGCTTGTACGCGGTCAGCGGCTCTTTGGTGCTGAACGCGCTCTTCGCCACGCCGTCGAGCTTCTGCAGCCCGAGCGTCTTCTCCTGCGCTCGCACGCCGCGCGCGAGCGGTGCGGCCGCGCCGAGGATCGAGCCCGCGGCGGCGAGCTTGATCAGGCTGCGGCGCCGCTCGTAGAAGGGGCGGGGTGTGATTTCGGACGGCAGGATGTCGCTCGGACGCTTGATCAGCATGGGGGTTCCTCGGGCCGGCGGCGATGATAACCGTGTACGCCCTGGCCACGACGCCGGATTCGTCGGCGCGGACCCCTGATTCCTGACGCTGCCGCGCGCCGCGAGCGAGGGCTCAACGCTGGGCGAGGACCCAGTCCACGAGGAGCTTGACTTCGGCGTCCGAAAGGCCGGGGTTGGGGGGCATCGGCACCTGGCCCCAGACGCCTTGGCCGCCGGCTTTGATCTTCTGCGCGAGCTTGACACCTGCCGATGCATCCGCCTTGTAGCGCGTGGCGATCTCGCGGAACGCCGGACCGACCACCTGCTTGTCCACGGCATGGCAGCCGAGGCAGGCATTGCGGTTGAGGAGTTGCGTCACCGGGTCGGCCGCCGCCTGCGCCGCTGCGGCCTGCGCTGACGCAGCCTGCGCGGCTGCCGAGGGGCCCTCGGGGTTGTAGTACGTCGCGAGGTAGTCGGTGATGATCTTCACCTCGTCGGGGGTCACCGGCGTACCCCGCTGGACCATGACCCGCATCACCTCTTCCCACCGCGCGCGCGACTGCGGCGCGCGGGTCACGTAGCCGATCTCGTGGCAGATCGCACACTTCGCCTGGGTGAGCTCCGCACCCGGTCCCGGGACGAGCGTTTCCTGCGCCGTTGCGGAGAGGGCGAGCGCGGCGAGCGCGGTCGAAGCCGCGCTCGCCAGAGGACGGCTAAGCCTTGTCAACGAGAATTCCGACCCGGGGGATGGCGTTCCAGAAGTAGCCGAGCGGATTCCAGGTCGAAACGGCGGGCTGGGTGTTGCCCCTGTCGCCGGTCGCGCGCGCGAGGATCACGACCTCGCCGGGCGCATTGAGCGGCACCTCGAGGCTGAAGCGCCGCCACGCGTACTTCTCGCCGCGCATCGCGAGCTTCGCGCGCTCCCAGGTCTTGCCGCCGTCGAGCGAGACATCGACGCGCTCGATGTCGTTGTCCCCGGCCCATGCCGAGCCGCGCACGACGAGGCGGCCGCCCACCTTGTAGCGATCGCCCGGCCCGGGCAGGGTGATGATCGACTTCACCGGCCAGGCCTCCGTCGTCACCGCGTCGGCGGGCAGCTTGTCGCCCGGCTGCACCGGCGTCCGCGGGATCCGGTAGCTGTCGTCCATGAAGGTACCCTTGAACGGCGCATCGAGCACCTCGATGCCGCTGAGCCACTTGATCGAGGCCGAGCCGACCCAGCCCGGCACGACCACGCGCAGCGGGTAGCCGTGAACCTTCGGCAGGTCGCCGCCGTTCATCGCCCACACGATCATCGTGTGCCGCTCCATCGCCTTCGCGAGCGGGACGGAGCGGATCACCTTGGGCGCGGTCGCCACCGCACCGAAGTCGTCACCGGAAAACGCGACGTGCGCCGCGCCCGCCCTCAGGCCCGCCATCTTCAGCACGTCGGCGAGGCTCACGCCGGTCCACGTCGGGCAGCCCATGCCGCCGGTCGGCGACCAGGGCGTGCCGCTCGCCCGTGGCTGGAATGCGGCGCGACCCGAGCCGGCGCACTCGAGCATCGACTGGGTGGTGAACGACGGCATCTTCCTGAGCTGCGCGAGCGGGATCTCCAGCGGCTTCTCGACCAGCCCGCGGACCCGAAGGACGTGCTTGGCGGCGTCGAGATCCGGCGTCAGCAGGTTGTTGCGGACGAACATCCGGTCGTTCGGCGTCACGTCGAAGTCGTGGAACTCGGCGGTCACGCTACCGGTCAGCGGCCGCGCGGAGTGAACGGTGAAGGACTGCGCCTTCTGCGCGAGCACCACGGAGTTCGGCACCGTTCCCGCCGGATCGGCGGGCGGCGTGACGGCCTGCGCGAGCGTGCGACCGGGGACAGCCAGCGCACCGAGGCCAGCGAGCTGCGCGAGGAACTCCCGTCGGCGCGCGGCAGCGCGGATGACGTTGCTCATGGTCTGCTCCTCTGTGCGGTGTTGGTGTTATCGCGGTCGATCGGGTCGACCGCCTGATGCGAGATTAGTCTCGCCCGCTGATCAAGGCAACCCGGAAGCGCGCGCGATTCTTCGGGAAGCCGCCTGGACGTACCGCCATCTAGGTGACCAATCCCCTTACCAAACAACCTCCTTTGTGGATGCTCGACGGAGCGCGCGCCGATTGAGCGGCCGCGCTTTTGGGCCGCTCGAATCGGCGCAGTTATGCGGCGCGCCTTTGCGCCGCATAACTAGGGATTCAGCTGCTTGTAAACCGTCGTCGCGACCCCGAGCAGCTCGTGCTTCGGCAGCTCGCCCGACAGCGCGTAGCCGAGCGCGCCGTCGATCCAGTAGAAGACCGAAACCTTCTCTTCCTGGCTGAACCGGAACGCTGTGTCGCGCTGCTTGCCCGCGAGGCGCGAGACGTAGAGCGTGAGGCGCTTGCCTTTCGAGTCCTGGTACATGAACTGCGCGACCGCACCCTGCTCGCCCGGCAGGAGCCGCCCACCGACCAGCTCGTAACCCTCGGCGGTGAGCACCGGCGCCTTCAGCTTCGTCCCGAGGCGCTTCGAGAGCCAGTTGACGAGATGCTCCTGCTCCGCGGCGCCGACCTCGACCGGATGGCGCACCTCGGGCGAGTACACGGCGTGCGCGATCGCCGCCTGCCGCGAGAACGACCCGACCGCGTGCGGCGATTCGAGGAGCAACGCATGCGCGAACCACCCGAGCGCCGCACCGGTGAGGAGCCAGGCCGCAAGGACGGCAACCCGCACGGCGCTCTGCCGCGCGGTCGGATGGCGCAGCCGGGCGGGGACCGTCTCCTCGAGCACCGCGTCGTACACCGAATGAAGCGCCGCGTTCTGGTCCCGGTAGGCGGCGACGCGTGCCGCCTCTTCCGGCGCCTGCGCGAGCGCCGCCTCGACCGCGCGGCGGCCCTCGGCGTCGAGCTGGCCGTCGACGTAGGCGTGCAGCTCGTGTTCGGAGAGCTTCACTTCACGACCTTCAGGTTCGGTGCAACCGGCGCGCCCGCGATCAGGCCGCGCAGCCGTTCGCGGCCGCGGAAGAGCCGCGACATCACCGTGCCGATCGGGATGCCGAGCGCCTCGCTCACTTCGGCGTAGGTCAGCTGCTCCAGCCCCACGAGCAGCACGATCTCGCGTTGCTCGGCCGGCAGCACGGCGAGCGCACTCTGCAGATCGCGGATCTCGAGCCGCGCACCGTCGGTCGGCGCGACCGCGGGGAGCGTTTCGTCGTCGAGCCCTTCCTCGGGGTGCGCCTGCCGGCTGCGCAGCTGGTTCACGAAGACGTTGTGCATGATTGCGAACAGCCAGGCGCGCAGGTCGCTCCCCGGGCGCCAGAGGTGGCGCTTGTTGATCGCGCGCTCGAGCGTGTCCTGGACGAGATCATCGGCGGCGTGCGGGTCGCCGACCAGCGCACGCGCGTAGCGCCGCAGCCGCGGGATATGGGTGGCGATCTGCTCGGGAGTCATCGGTCAGAGCTTCCCGGCACGCTCCCCGCGCACGGGGAGCATCGACTCGGTGCCGTTCGATCTCGCACGCGTCACGGCTTCGCGACCCGCCAGACATTGTTCACGCCATCGCCGGTGCGATCGCCCGGCTTCTGGTCCTTGCTCCACAGATAGAGCGGCTTGCCCTTGTACGCCCACTGGCTGCGCCCGTCGTCCCGAGCGACGATCGTGTAGTCGCCGGCCGCCTTCGCATCCGTCTGCGCGACGAGCGGCGGCCAGCTGACTGCGCACTGCGCAGTGCACGTGCTCTTGCCCTTCGCGTCCCGGTCGTGCGTGTAGAGGGTCATTCCCTTGTCGTCGACGAACACGCCGCCGGACCGCTGCACCGGCACTTGCGACGCCGCGAACCACGCACACCCCGCGAGTGCTGTCGCGGAGGCGAGGGCGACGACACCGGATTTCATTCGAGCCGCTCCTCCGAGAGCCCCGGTGCCGCGCTTACACCGGGAAAAACACCGCCGGTACGCCCGTTATTCCGGCCCCCGGCCCGCCGCCGTGACCGGGTTCGCACGCCGGAACGGCGCGCCCGGCTCGAGCGGCCGCGCGCTAGCGGAGCCCGGCGATGTAGTCGGCGACCGCTTTGATCTCCTGGTCTGACAGGCGCGACGCCGTCAGACGCATCATCCGGTTCGGATCGTTCGAACGCTCGCCGCTGCGAAACGCCTTCAGCTGCGCCTCGGTGTACTCGGCGAATTGCCCCCAGAGTTGCGGATACTGCGCGGGGTTCCCCGCGCCGGCGGGCCCGTGACAGCCGGCACACGCCGGAACGTTCTTGTCGGCGATTCCCGCGCGCCAGATCCTTTCCCCGAGCGTGATCGTCTTCACGTCCCGCGCCTTCTCGGGCTTCAGCGTCTGGGTGCTGTAGAAGGCCGAGACGTTGCGCACGTCGTCGGCGGAGAGCGGCGCGGCGAACGTCGCCATGACGGGGTTCGGGCGCGCCGCCGGCTTGTTGTCCGGGCCCGGCTTGAAGTTCAGGAGCTGCTTCGCGAGGTACTCCGGGATCTGGCCGGCGAGCTTGGGATTCGCCGGTCCGATGCTGTTGCCATCGGGCCCGTGACAGGCCGCGCACACCTGGGTGGCGATCTGCTGGCCGCGTGCGACGTCGGCCTTCGGCAGCGGGTCGGCGGCGAGGACGCTGCCGCTGGCGAGCGTTGCGGCGATGAGCGCCGGACGGACCTTCATGACTCCCCTTTCGAGCGGATGGTGTTCTTCGGGACGCGAAAAAAGGCTGCTATTCTAACCGCGACCCCGCCCCGCCCGGATGACCCTGTTCCAGAACGCCACGTACGTCGCCTCGGCGCACCACCTGCAGGATCTGCCCCCGCCGGACGAGCCGGAGATCGCGTTCGCGGGCCGGTCGAACGCCGGCAAGTCGAGCGCCATCAACGCGCTCGCGAACCGGACGCGCCTCGCGTTCGTGAGCAAGACGCCGGGGCGCACGCAGCAGATCAATCTCTTCCGCCTCGTACACGGGGGGATGCTCGCCGACCTCCCGGGATACGGATACGCGAAGGTGCCCGAGCGTTTGCGCCGTCATTGGGAGGCGACGCTCAGCCAGTACCTCCAGACGCGCGCGAGCCTCTGCGGACTGGCGCTGGTGATGGATGCGCGTCACCCGCTCACCGAGCGCGACGAGATCATGCTCCAGTGGTTCCGCCCGACCGGGCGGCCGATCCACGTCCTGCTCACCAAGGCCGACAAGCTCACCCGCAGCGCAGCGCGGGCCGCACTCCAGCGAGTCCGCGCCCGGCTCGCCCGGCTCGGGCCGCAGCACACCGCCCAGCTCTTCTCGAGCGTCGAGCGCACCGGAATCGAGGAGGCCGAGGGGATCTTCGCGGGCTGGCTCGCTCGCAGTGGCGTCGGCGCAACGGCAAAGGGCAAATAAAAAAGCCCCAAGCTAAAGGGGAAAGCTTGGGGCCTGAACGCCTTAACTGAGATTAAGGCACCCGCTCAGGGAGGAGAAGCGGGAGACGATCGAAACCGTCTAAGCTTAAGAGCGAGTGTCCCGCGAAAAGGTTCCCCGCGCCGCAACGCGCATCCCCCATCGCGCGGCGCCGTTAAACCAACTCACTGATCCGACGAAAAAATCTGTCCCGGAGCCCAGGCATGAACGTCTACGGCAGCTACCCGACGGTCCGCATGCGGCGGATGCGGCGCAACGACTTCTCGCGCCGGATGATGCGTGAGCATGTGCTCACCACGGACGACCTGATCTGGCCGGTCTTCGTCATCGAGGGCAGGAACATCGAGCAACCCGTCCCGTCGATGCCCGGCGTCGCGCGCTACACCATCGATCGCCTGCTGCCGGTCGCCGAGGAGGCGCTGGAGCTGCGGATCCCGACCCTCGCCCTGTTCCCCGCCATCGAGCCGTCCCTCAAAACCCCTGACGGCAGAGAGGCGACCAACCCCGCCGGGCTCGTTCCCCGGGTCGTCGCCGAGGTGAAGAAGCGCTTCCCCACGCTCGGCGTGATGACCGACGTCGCCCTCGATCCCTACACCAGCCACGGGCAGGACGGCGTGATCGACGAGACGGGCTACATCCTGAACGACGAGACCCTCGCGGTGCTGCAGAAGCAGGCGCTGACCCAGGCCGAGGCGGGCGTCGACATCGTCGCGCCCTCGGACATGATGGACGGACGCATCGGCGCGATCCGGGCCGCGCTCGATGCGAAGCAGTTCATCTACACGCGGATCATGGCGTACTCGGCGAAGTACGCCTCGGGCTTCTACGGCCCCTTCCGCGACGCCGTCGGTTCGGCGACCGCGCTCGGCCAGGGCGACAAGTTCAGCTACCAGATGGACCCGGCGAACTCCGACGAGGCGTTGTGGGAGGTCGGCCTCGACCTGCAGGAGGGCGCCGACATGGTGATGGTCAAGCCGGGCATGCCCTATCTCGACATCGTCCGGCGCGTGAAGGACGAGTTCAGGGCGCCGACGTTCGTCTACCAGGTGAGCGGCGAGTACTCGATGCTGAAGGGCGCCTTCCAGGCGGGCTGGCTGGACGAGTCGAAGTGCATGCTGGAAGCGCTGCTTGCCTTCAAGCGCGCGGGCGCCGACGGGATCCTGACCTACTTCGCGCGCGACGCCGCGCGGGCGCTGAAGAAGAGCTGATCGGCGCGGCGGCCGGGCGCTGGCGCGCTAGCCGCTACTCGGCGGCCCGGGCCTGGGCCGCGGGCTCGAGACGCACCTCGCGGACCAGCTGATCGAGCACGTTCCCGCTGCGGTCGACCGCCTGCACGCGCACCGGCAGCAGGTCGCGGTCGAGATCGACCCAGACCCCGGTCGCAGCGCCGTCGGCTTCCTGGCGGCGGAAGTGCAGCGTGCGCAGGCGGCCGAGCGGGGTGTCGAGCACTTCCTCGCCCACCCGCTCGACGTAGGAGCGGTACAGCTTGCGGCTCGATGCGACCGAGACGTGGCCGGATTCGGGCATCGGCTGCAGGAAGTAGAGCTGGTGCACCATCGAGAGGGGATCCTGGGTCCCGGCCGGCAGCACGAGCGTCCGCGAGCTGTTCTTCCACGCGAGCGCGACCTTGCGGTCCGTCCAGTCGAACCGCGCGGTCTCGGAACGTTCGCCACGACCGCGTTCCAGCGTGTACTCGGCGGGCTGCAGACCGTCGGCGGTGATCCGGCCCGTCGAGCGCTGCACGAACTTGCCGCCGTAGAAGAGCGACACGAGCCCGACCGCCTCGGCCACCGACTCCGCTTCGTAGCGCTCGCCGTCCTGCGCCCAGGTGTGCACGAGCTCGCCGATCTTGGTCGGCGCGCCGGTGGCCCGCGGGCTGTTGGCGTAGAACAGGTCGTAGATCAGGCGCACGCGCCGGAACGGATACTCGGCGACGGCGCGCTCCTCGGCGACCTCCGGGGCAAGCGCCGGTGCGCCGGCATCGACGGCGACGGCAACGTCACCGGACTCGCCGGCACCGAAAGCCTGCGCATCCGCCACCGGCTCGCCGTCCGGCGAGGGCGCCTCGAGGACGGACGTTGCCGCGACCGGTAACGGTGCCGCCGCCGGACCAGTTGTCGGACGCGAGGGGCGCTTGTTCGCGGGCTGCTGAGCAGGGGCTGCAGTGATCTTCGCCGGTGGTTCCGCGCGCGCGATCATGATCGTCGCCTCGAGCGGGGCAGGGTGCATGTCCTCCTCGAGGCGGCCGAACTCGAAACGCGGGGTGCCGAAGAGCGCCGCGAGGTGCAGCGCCGTCGAGACGGCGACGGCGGCGAGCAGGATCCTGTTGCTGCGGGTCATAGGTTCAATAACGCGCCCCGCCTCTCAACCGAATACAACCGCCGTGCCGTGCGCCACATCCGCGCCAATCGCGATCGAGCCGTCCGGCATCCGCGCCGGCTTCAGCCCGGCGGCTGCGAGCTTCGCCGCCGCCGCCTCGCGGTCGGCGACCCGGACGAACAGCGCGGCCATCGCCGGCGCGGGCCGCCCGCCGAGCTGCACGCCGGGCAGCCGCTCGCCGAGCGAACGCGCAGTGACGAACGCGATCGGCGCGCCGCCGGTCTCGACGAGCAGCCCTTCCGCAATGCGCTTCGCCGCGGTCGCCAGGAGGCGCTCGTAGGGCTTCGCGGTCCGGGCGACATCGTCGCACACGATCGCGACGGCGGCGAGCCCGGTCGCGCCATTCGCGTGCCGCTGATCCTCGGGCCGCCAGACGAGGTCGCGGGTGAGATGCTCGCACACGAACACCCGCCCGCCGCCGGGCAGCGATCCCGGCGCCGTCTGCGTGATGCGGAACTTCGCGTCCGCCCGACCGCTGGCGAGCTCGACCGGACGCGAGAACTCGAGCGGATCGGTCGGCTTGAAGCCGGCCCAGAGGAGTTCGGTGTACGCGCCCTTCGCGTTGCCCGACTGCAGCGCGATCCCGGCCAGCCCGTCGCCTTGCGCCGCGAACTCGGTGTAGTAGCGGCGCGAAGGGTGAGGATGCTCCGCGGGGCTGAACAGGAGCTCGATGTAGTCGCGCCCGAACATCACGCAGTGGTTCTGCGAGCCGAGGGTGTGGAAGCCGCGCGGCGTGACGGTGAATCCCATGCTCGCGAAGGTCGCGCGCGCGCGATCGAGGTCGCGCACGACGAGGACGACGTGGTCGATGCCTTGGATGTGCTGACGCATGGACTGCAGGCGGGACGGAGCTGGCGCGATGATATCATCGCCGCCTTCGCGATTTCCGCCGCGTCCCTCACATGCCGATCATCGAGAGGATCAGGGAGCTCCACCCCGAGATGACGGCATGGCGACGCGACTTCCACAAGCATCCCGAGACCGCGTTCGAGGAGCATCGCACCTCGAACGTCGTCGCCGGCCTGCTCGCCGCGTTCGGGCTCGAGGTGCACCGCGGTCTCGCGAAGACCGGCGTCGTCGCGACGCTGCGCGTCGGCCGGGGCACGCGCGCGATCGGCCTGCGCGCGGACCTCGACGCGCTGCCGATCCAGGAAGAGAACGCGTTCCCGCACCGCTCGAGCTACGACGGCCGGATGCACGCGTGCGGGCACGACGGGCACACGACGATGCTGCTCGGCGCAGCGAAGTATCTCGCCGAGACGCGCCGCTTCGACGGCACCGTGCACTTCATCTTCCAGCCCGCCGAGGAGAACGAGGGCGGCGGCCGGGTGATGGTCGAGGAAGGGCTCTTCGAGCGCTTTCCGTGCGAGGCGGTGTACGGCATGCACAACTGGCCCAACATGCCGGTCGGGCAGTTCGGCGCGACGCCGGGGCCGGTCATGGCGTCGTTCGACATCTTCGAGATCACCGTCGCCGGCCGCGGTGCGCACGGCGCCATGCCGCATCTTGCGATCGACCCGGTCGTCGCGGGGAGCGCGCTGGTCCAGGCGCTGCAGACGATCGTCAGTCGGGCCGTCAACCCGACCGACGCTGCCGTCGTCACAGTCACGCAGTTCCACGCCGGCGATGCCTGGAACGTGATCCCGGGCCACGCGGTGCTCCGCGGCACCACCCGCGGCTTCCGCCCCGAAGTGCAGGACCAGCTCGAGGCGGGGATCCGGCGCGTCACAGCGGGCATCGACGCCGCTTACGGGACGTCGAGCACCGTGCGTTACGAACGCCGCTATCCGCCGACGATCAACTCGCCGCGCGAAACGGGGACGGCCGTCGAAGCGCTCACGCGGGTGGTGGGGGAAGCGAACGTCCTGACCGATCTCGCACCGACGATGGGGTCGGAGGACTTCGCGTTCATGCTGCAGGCGAAGCCCGGCTGCTACGTGTGGATCGGCAACGGGCCGGGCGAGGGCGGCTGTGTGCTGCACAACCCGCGTTACGACTTCAACGACGAGGTCCTCCCGTTCGGGGCGAGCTACTGGGCGACGCTCGTCGAGCACGTCCTCGCGCGCTGATGCGCTACATCGATCACGGCCAGGGCGGCCCGGCGAGCGCCATGAAGCTCGTCGAGGGGCCGAAACCCATCCCCAGGCCGGGCGAAGTGCTGATCGAGGTGCAGTACGCCGGCGTGAACCGGCCCGACGTCCTGCAACGCTCGGGCGCCTACCCGCCGCCGCCCGGCGCTTCGCCGGTCCTCGGGCTCGAAGTCGCGGGCCGCATCGTCGAGGCCGCGCCCGATGTCACGCAGTGGAAAGTCGGCGACATCGTGTGCGCGCTGACGCCCGGCGGCGGCTATGCCGATTACTGCGTCACGCCGGCTGCGCACTGCCTGCCGATCCCGAAGGGGCTGTCGGTGAAGGAGGCGGCGTCGCTCCCGGAGAACTGGTTCACCGTCTACGACAATGTGATGACGCGCGGCCGCCTCAAGGCCGGCGAGGCGATCCTCATCCACGGCGGCTCGGGTGGAATCGGGCTCGCGGCGATCCAGCTCGCCAAGGTCCTCGGCGGGGCGACGGTGTACACCACGGTCGGCACTGCGGAAAAGGCGGAGTACTGCCGACGGATGGGGGCGGATGTCGCGCTCGACTACCGCGAGCAGGACTGGGCCGCGGAGGTCTGGAAGCTCACCGGCAAGCGCGGCGTCGACGTCGTCCTCGACATCGTCGGCGGCGAGTACGTGATGAAGAACATCCGCTCGCTCGCGCTGGAGGGGCGTCTGGTCCAGATCGCGTTCCTCAAGGAGAGCCGGATCGCCGATTTCGACGCGATGCAGATCATGATCAAGCGGCTGACCTTCACCGGCTCGACGCTCCGGCCGCGGACGGTCGAGCAGAAGGCGGCGATCGCGAAGGCGCTGAGGGAGAACGTCTGGCCGCTGTTCGAATCCGGTCAGCTGAAGACCTTCGTGAACCGGACCTTCCCGCTCGCCGACGCGCGCGCCGCCCACGAGCTCATGGAGTCGAGCGCGCACATCGGCAAGATCATGCTCGAGGTGAAGGCGGGCTAGAAAAAGAAGAGGCCCCTCCATCGGAGGGGCCCGAAAACCCTCGGGGAGAGGGTCAGAGGAGCATTCAGTTCGCGGTGGCCGGCCGTCCGCCCTGCGCCACCGCCGTCGGCACGCGCGCGGCGTCCTGTTCAGCCCGCGCCACGATGAATCCCGCCACGGCGCTGCCGTGCTCGGCTGCGCGCCGCAGCCACATCAATCCTTCGGCGATGTTCTGGTGCACGCCCGGGCCGTACAGCCGCTCGCCGTTCAGCAGCATGAACCCCAGCACTTCCTGGGCACGCACATCACCGCTTTCCGCCCCGGTCCGCAACGCCTCCAGCGCGCACGGGTCGGCGCAGCTGGGAATCGCCTCCATCGCCGGCTCGTACTCGTCCTGCGCGTTCGCGCCGGGGGCCGGGAGCACGAGCGCAGCGGCGGCGACCAGCCACAGGGCGAGCCGTTCCGGCCCTGCCCGCACCGGCCGCTGTTCGGCGTCGTCGCGCGCCGGCTGGCGCTTGTGGTCGGACGCGAACACATGCTGCAGGGTCAGGGCTGCGCCCCAGAGCAGCAGCCCGATCGAGCCCCAGATCGCGGTCTCCGCGACGAAGTTCATCACCGGGTCCATGTCGTCCTCCTTCCGTGAGGCCGTCACCGATACCGATTCACTCTAGGCCTCGGACGCGCCGAGGCGTAGTGCACCGACTGCCTAGTCCTTCGGACTAATCCGCCCGCAAGTAAGCCGCCGGTAAGCGCGCCTTCAGGACCGAGCCGGAATCCGGCCCGCGAAGCCCGTGCCGGGGGTCTCGCGCTCGGTCCGGCGCGGCGCCTCATCGTCGCCGAGCCCATGCCGGAGGCTCAGGCTCATGCCCCAGAGGAGCAGCGTGACGGAGCCGACGAGGCCGAGCGCCGAGAGGACGTTGAAGATCGCTTCCATGGTCTTCCCCTTTCGCCGGACGCCCTAGAACGCCTGGATGTGCGGCTCGACCGGGCCTTGGGGCGCCGGGAACTGCGCGGGGAAATAGCCGTCGACGTACGCGTCGGTCGTGACAGCGGTCGCCTCCGACACGATCCCGCCTTGTCCCTGCGGGCCAGCGGCAACGAACAGCACGCCCACCGCGATACCGCACACGAGCCCGGCCTTCAGCCAGGCGATCACAGCCGGTTCGGTTCTGACTTTCATTTGCTCTCTCCTTGAGGTTTGTGTTCGGGTTCGATCACCGTGATCGACCTGGCTCAAGCGTAGGAGCAGGCGCCCCGCGCGGGCGGCGAGCATTACCGCGCGGCTTGTGCGGTATTCACATCGACCGCCGGGGGCGGCCGGGAGGGGGGTCCCTACCAGGCGGGCGGCAGGGGCTTCTTCAGGGTGATGAGGCGGTCCTGCACTTCCAGGTAGCCGCCGGTCGTGAGGTCCTTGAAAAGGCGGCTGATCATCTCGCGCGACGACCCGACCCGATCGGCGATGTCCTGGTGGGTGAGCCGCTCGGGGACGATGCGCCGCCCCTCGCGCTCGACGGCGAGGTCGGTGAGGAGGCGGGCAACGCGCCCGTAGACATCGAGCAGCGCGAGATTTTTCACGTTCATCGTGGCCCGCCGCGCGCGGCGGATGACCTTCGCGAGCAGGTCGAACGCGAAATCGGGGTGCTGGGCGATGTGGTCGCGCAGCGTCACGCGGGTGACGACCGAGCACACCGTGGGCTCGAGCGTGATCACCGAGGCCGACCGCGGGCCGCCGTCGAGCGACATCTCGCCGATGTACTCGCCCGGCCCGTGGGCGTCGATCACGACCTCGCGGTCGTTCTCGCCGGTCGCGAACACCTTCACCCGCCCTGCGAGGATGATGTAGAGCGTGTCGCCGTAGTCGCCCTCCTGGATGATCACGACGTCCTTGCGGAAGCTCTGCACGCGCCCGCGGTTCGCGAGCTCGCGGAGCGCGGGCGATTCGAGCGCGGCGATCAGCGGTTCTGACTCGGCGGGCGGCACGGGCGGGCTCCCCGGGAGGCGACGGGACGGGCGGATTGTACGTCGCGCCGAGCGAGCGTGACGCAATTCACGCGCCGCGCGCCGGCGCGTGACGGATTGCGCGGCGTTTCGGGCGCGATGTCAACACCTCACTCGACCGCCGGCAATAAATCGCCGCCCGCCGCGTTCCGGCCGCCTTACGTTGGACTCACTCGCGCATACAAAAGAGGAGCCATCATGAGCGAATCGAATTCAGGGCCGGAGGATCGGCGGGCGGCCGAGCTTCCGCTCGAGAGCCTCGCGATCGCGGCCGGACTCGACGCCGGGGAACTCGAAGTGCTGCACGACACGCTAAAGCGCGAGATGCTCAATGCGACCGAGGTCCTCTTCCGCGAGCGCGAGCGCGGCGATCGCCTTTATCTCCTCGCGTCCGGCAAGCTCGCGATCGTGCTCCGCGGCGCGGGCGGCTCGCGCTGCGTCATGACCTACGGCCCCGGCGCGATGCTCGGCGAGGCGTCGTTCCTCGAGCGCGCGCGGCGCCCCGCGACCGCGACCGCCGCCGAGGACAGCGTCGTGTACAGCCTGTCGCGCCCCGCGCTCGAAGCCCTCGCCGCGGAGCATCCGACGCTCGTCAACAAGGTCCTGCTGAATCTCGGCCGGCACCTGTCGGAGCGGCTGCGCGAAGCACCGGAGGTGCTGCGCAAGCTCAGCGACTCGTCGGGTTGACCGGCCGGCGCGGTTCAGAAGCGCTGCGCGAGCGCGAGCGTCTCGAGGAAGCGGTCGGCCGGCTGGAAGCCGATCACGCGCAGGCCCGGGATCTCGCGGCCCGATGCGTCGAAGAAGACGATCCCCGGCGGCCCGAAGAGCCGGAAGCGCTTGAGCAGCTCGCGATCCGCGGGCGAGTTCGCGGTCACGTCGGCCTGCAGCAGCGTCATGCCCGCGAGCCGCGCCTTCACTTCCGGATCGGAGAACGTGAACCGCTCCATCTCCTTGCAGGAGACGCACCAGTCGGCGTAGAAATCGAGCATCACCGGCCGGTTGACCGTCTTCAGGCGCGCGTCGAGCTCCGCGACTGACGCGATGCGCTCGAAGCGCACCTCGGGAGCCTGCGCATCCGACGCGCCGATGCGCAGCCCGGCGAGCGGCTGCAGCGGGTCGCGGCTGCCGGCGAGCGCGCCGACCACCAGCGCGGCGCCGGCGAGGAGCGCGATGATCCCGACGCCCTTGAAGAACCGCAGCGCGCCGGGCGCGTCGTGCGGCAGCGGATCGAGGGCGTGGAGATACATCGCGCCGACGATCAGCAGCGCCGCCCACGCGAGCATCTGCGCGGCGGCGGGGATCACCGGCGACACGATCCAGATCGCCACCGCGAGCAGCAGCACGCCGAAGAACCTCTGGACCCCCTTCATCCAGTGGCCGGCCCTGGGCAGCAGCGCGCCCTCGGTCGTGCCGACCGCGACGAGCGGCACGCCCATGCCGAGCGCTAGCGCGAAGAGCGCCGCGGCCCCGAGCATCACGTCACGCGTCTGGCTGATGTAGAGCAGCGCGCCGGCGAGCGGCGCGGCGACGCACGGGCTCACGATCGCCGCCGAGAGCACGCCCATCAGCGCGACCGCGCCGATCTCGCCGCCCTTCAGCCGGGCGCTCGCCCTGGTGACCTTCGCGTGGAAGGCGGCGGGCAGTCGCAGATGGTAGAAGCCGAACATGGAGAGCGCGAGCGCGACGAAGACGAGCGCGAACGCCCAGAGCACCCACGGGTTCTGCAGCGCGGACGAAAGGAGTGACCCGCTGAGCGCCGCGACGACGCCGAGGGCGGTATAGGTGACCGCCATCCCCAGGACATAGGTGACCGAGAGCGCGAACGCGTGCGCCTTCGTGATCGCGCGCCCCTCGCCGACGATGATGCCGGAGAGGATCGGGATCATCGGCAGCACGCAGGGCGTGAACGCGAGCAGGATCCCGGCGCCGAAGAAGAGCGCCGCCATCAGCAGGAAATTCCCCGACGCGAGCGCCTGCTCGAAGCGCGATTCGTCGCTCACGATCGCCGGCTCGCTCCGCACCTCGCGCCCGCCGAATGACAGCGCGCCGGAGGTGCTGACCGGGCCAGACGAGGTGCCCAGCGAGAACGCGGCGAGACGGACGTCCGCCTTCTGCGTCATCGGCGGATAGCACACGCCGACGTCGGCGCAGCCCTGCGAAGTCACCTCGAGGGCGAGCTTCTCGGCGTTGCCGGTGACCGGGATCCGGATCGCGACCTGCTTGCGGTACGTCTCGACCGTGCCGAAAAACTCGTCCTTCTTGATCTGTCCCTGCGGGAACTCCGGCGTGCCGAGCTGCGCGTCGCCGCCCGCGACCGCGAACTTGAACTTGTCGCGGTACATGTAGTAGCCGTCGGCGATCTGGAACCGGACCTCGACCGCGGTCGGGTCGAGCGCCCGCGCCGTCAGCCGGAACGCCTTCTCGGGCTCGAGAAGGTCGTCGACGTTCGCCGCCCAGCCAGGGGCGGCGAGCATGAGCGTCAGGAGGAGGGCGAGGATCTGCGGCATCGGGCTTCAGGGCCGGGTCTCGGCCTCCACCCACTGGAGATAGGCCGGCAGCCCGCCGGCGAGTCGGACAGCGATGATCTCGGGAAGTTCGTACGGGTGGAGCTCCCGGATGACGCGCTCGAGCAACTCGTACCGGTCCTGGGTCGTCTTCGCGAAGAGCGGATGCTCCTCGGCGGTCTCGACCGCGCCCTTCCAGCGGTACGCCGAGAAGCACGGTGACATCACGTTCACGCACGCCGCCGCCCGGCGCTCGACGAGCGCCTTCGCCAGCGTCTCGGCCGAGGCGCGGTCCGGCAGATTGGTGAGCACGAGGAGGGTTTCCGCGGCCATGACGCCTCCTAGGCGAGCGCGGCGAGCCCCCGGGGCACGCCTTCGAATACCGTCGGATAGGTCAACCGGACGCCGAGCCCGTCCTTCAGCCGGCGATTGACGAGCCGGCGCGACTCGCGCATGAACGACAGCAGCGCCGGCGGGATGAGTTGCTCCGCTTCGGCGCGCGACACCCGCGGCGGGCGCGGCAGGCCGAAGCGGTCCGCGACGAGGTCGAAGTAATCGCCCATCTTCAGCTCGCTGTCGTCGGATGCGTTGTAGATTCCCACCGGCACGTCGGGCTCCAGCGCATCCGAC
>Ga0233416_10000187_pt1 | contig 18907 bp, 17 predicted proteins | sample Sediment_Towuti__2_FD_188638 | JGI IMG/M metagenome (GOLD analysis project Ga0233416, IMG submission 188638) | Sediment microbial communities from Lake Towuti, South Sulawesi, Indonesia - Sediment_Towuti_2014_0_MG | ecosystem: Environmental > Aquatic > Freshwater > Lake > Sediment | place... | reverse complement strand
AGACCGAGCGGGCGATCTTCTCCGCCTCTTTCGCATCCTTCACCCAGGGCGAAATCAGGTGGCGGATATCCTGCATCCAGACCTCTTCCTCGAAATCGACTTCGCCGTTCTGCTCCTCGCCTTGCAGCATGCGGCGCAGCTTCTCGCGCTCGCCATCCTCGATATCGATCGGCCCGACATCCTGCTCCACCGCCTTTGCAGCTGTGGTCTGTTGCACCACCCGCTGTTTCTCCTCCGGCGTGCTGATCAGCCAGAAGGGGAGCGTCAGGGCAAAGCCGGCCACCAGCACACCGGCGAGCAGCCCCTTGGGCGAAATCAGCAGCAGGCGACGGAAGAGTTGTGCCGAGCTCTGCATGTTCAACCGATCAGGGCGCGCACTACGGCAAGCGCATCGGTGAGTTCGACCTCGCTTGCCTCGCCGCCGCGCTGCTTGATTTCGATCATGCCGCGCTCCAGCGCGCGATCGCCCACCACCAGATGGATCGGCAGCCCCATCAGTTCGGCATCGCGGAACTTCACCCCGGGGCGTTCGTTGCGATCGTCAAACAGGGTGGCAATGCCGGCCGCATTCAGTTGCGCGTAGAGATCGGCCACCGCCGCCTGCGCCGCCTCGCTCTTGCCGATGCCGATCAGCGCCACCGTGAAGGGGGCCAGATGCGTTGGCCAGGCGATGCCGTTTGCGTCGTTGCACTGTTCGACTATCGCCGCCACCAGTCGCGAAACGCCGATGCCGTAGCAGCCCATCACCGCCACTTCGCGCTTGCCATCGCGCCCTTGATAGGCGACCCCCATCGGCTCGGAGTAGGCGCGACCGAGGGCAAAGGCATGCCCCACCTCGATACCGCGCGAAAGATCGATCGTGCCGTTGCAGCGCGGGCAGTGGTCGCCCGGGGAGGCGGTGCGCAGATCGGCCCACTCGATGGCACCCAGATCGCGGGTGAAAGAGAAACCGGTGGTATGGTGGCCGGCGCGATTAGCCCCCACCACCATGCCGACCGCGCCGCGCAGAGAGAGATCGGCCAATATCAGACAGCGCAGCCCCTGCGGCCCGACATAGCCGACAATGCCGCCGACGGCCGAGATCTCGGCCTCGCTGGCCAAAGCCACACCCGTGGCGCCCAGTTGCCGTTGCAGCTTCACCTCCTGCACCTGATCGCCGCCCCGCATGCAAACGGCGACGATCTCGCCATCGTGCGTGCCGCCGACCACTCGGTAGAGCATGGTTTTCACCAGCGCCGCCACCGGCAATCCGAGCGCCGCCGCCACCGCGTCGGCGGCGGTGATGCCGGGGGTGGCCACCTCGTACAGCGGAGCATCGGCAAATACGGGAGACGAGCGGCGGCTTTCGGCCATCTCGACATTGGCGGCATAGTCGCAACTCTGGCAGTGGGCGATCAAATCCTCGCCGGAGTCGGCCAAGACATGAAACTCGTGCGAGCTCTTGCCGCCGATCGAACCGGTATCGGCCTCCACAGCGCGGAACTTCAGGCCGAGACGGCTGAAGATGCGGCAGTAGGTGTCGTACATGTTGCGATATTCGCGGCGCAGATCCTCCTCGGTCTCGTGGAAGGAGTAGGCGTCCTTCATCACGAACTCGCGGCCGCGCATCAATCCGAAGCGCGGCCGCACCTCGTCGCGGAACTTGCCCTGAATCTGGTAGAGGTTGAGCGGCAACTGGCGGTAGGAGCGCAGCTCGCGCGACACCAGATCGCAGATCACCTCTTCGTGCGTCGGCCCGAGGCAGGACTCGTGGTCGTGGCGATCGGCGAAACGCAGCAGCTCGCGCCCGTACTTCTCCCAGCGCCCCGACTTTTGCCAAAGCTCGGCCGGTTGCACCATCGGCATCAACAGCTCCTGCGCCCCGGCCCGGTTCATCTCCTCGCGCACAATGGCCTCGACCTTGCGCAGCATCATCAATCCGAGCGGCAGATAGTCGTAGACGCCGCTGGTGACGCGGCGGATGTAGCCGGCGCGGAGCAGAAGCTTGTGCGACACCACTTCGGCATCGGCAGGGTCGTCGCGCAGGGTGGGGGCAAAAAGGAGGGAGTATTTCATAAGCGCGGGAGGATAGCTGCCGCCGCTCCGCCATGGTAGCGCACGCATGCAAAATCCCCGACCGCCTGTCGGTCTGGCCTACCCTTCAACCTTCATACGGCAGTTGGATGCACCGAAAAGCACGCAGAGTTACGCTGAGTAAAGAGTTTTTCCCAATATCGCTTTGCATCGCATCCTGCTGGGTTTTGTCGCACACATGAGTCTGGCACTCTCTTTTCTCGCCAAATCGGGCGCGTAAGCGCGATTTGTATCCCTGGCGAACCAGCCGCTCCACATGAAACTTGCAGAACTGAGCGAAGACACCATGAATCTTATCCATAGCAACCGATATTGGATGGCATCGTTATGTATATCGATACCTATCAAGGGCTTTTCCGGGCAAATGTACAACCAAATTTCCCCCCCCCTTGATCTTGACGCCCATTTTCGGACTACATATGGTGCAAGGGTCTTCATCAACCGGGGCGAGGAGGCTTTATCCATTATGCGAATCCGACAAATGTATATTTATATCTAATAGTAAGTTGGGCGTCTTCCACTTGGCATCGTGAACGCTGAAAGGTTCATATGGATACAGCAAACCTCTCTGTAATCATCGGCGCAGTCGCAACGATTGTCGGTGGCCTACTCGGAGGTATTGCTAGCCGCTCCGACGCTTGGGATCGTTTGTTTTCCCGAAATAAGTTTCCTCGCTTGGCAGGCACTCGATGGGAAGCCTTTTGGGTTCATGACCCCAAAGGCGAAGCGCGTCCTGAGAGAGAAATTTTCGACTTCACTCACCAGAGGCATGGGCGCGTCTTTGGCCGTATTTCAATGCCCACTCGATCCGACATGCTCTGGGACGTTGAGGGCGACTACAACGATCGTTTTCTGCGGCTCTTCTGGCATCCGTCATCATCATCTGCAAACAAGTTCTTCTTGGACTACGGGTGCTACTTCTTTGAACTGCAGGGTGATGGAACATTTAAGGGTTACTCCGTTGGTTACGATTCGGAGACGAACAAAGTTGAAGCAGACCAACATGAACTCAGACCAATCGGCACCAGCATATAGATTGTCCCAGAGACGCCCAACCCATCATTCCACCGGACCTGCGCGAAAATCCGCGCAGGCCGGTGAATTCAGACGTTAGGCATACCCCAAAGGAGAAGTCTGATGCCCGATAAAAATCCAATAGTCCCTGTCAGCGATTCAATATCAAAAGCACTAGAACGCCTCTTTAAGGCTGGGGGCTTTGCTCTGGCTTTCGGCTTTGGCGGACTGCTCCTGACGCTCACTGCAAATCTTGTGGGTGGAGATTTAAAGTTTCCAATGTTCTATGCTGGATGTGCCCTTACTTTTATCTGTCTTGCCTACTTTGTCATAAGCGGTATGCGAACACGTGAGGTGGCCAAGCGCATTAAAGATGATCTTCCTCTTCTTGATGGTCTTCAGACTATCGCGCTCCAGCTAACTGATCTTTCTGCGATGACACAATCCGTGGCGTTCAAACATCTTTCGACCATTCAACTTGGTATTGAAACTGTTATGCCGTTAATTGAAAAACTTCCAGTCATCGGAACCGCAGCAAAATCCTCTGGCCTTGCCGATGCCACAAAACTTTCAGCAGTTATCGTAAGCACCACCGAGGGAGCCAAGGACACCATTCGCGAAATTGAGGGAGCTATACGATCTGGTGATCTTGCTCGCCTACGCGAATACACAACCAAGCTTTCTGAAGCTATCGCAACTCTACGGGCAATGCTAAAAACATGAAAAAGCCTAACCTGTCAGTCGAGAGGGGCAGCCCAAAAGCGGGCTGTCCCTCACTTTTACGTTGGAGGGCTCATGTCTGAAGCCATCGCACTCATTGCTGCAATTACAGCTCTTTGCTCGGTTGTGCTCGGCCCCCTAGTGTCACTTTGGGTGGCACAGAAGCAAGCAGGGGTGTCGGTTCTGTCTGGAAATCGGCAGGCTTGGATCAACACTTTGCGAGATCATATTTCCGAATTTCTGGCCATCCTCGCTGTCGTCCACGCAGGAGAGTGGTCGGATCGAACCGAAAAGGAGTACGACGAAGAACTTAAGCGGTTGATGCTTGTGGGATCAAAGATCAGACTAATGCTCAATCCAAAAGAAGAAGATCACGAGCGCCTTTCAGGCCTTCTGACCGAAGCCTTTGGAACAGTGCGCGCACGAGCTAAGGACGAGAAGCTAAATGGGGGTACAGGCGCGAAATTGGCTGCCGAAATCGTTCCTCTTGCCCAGTCAATTTTGAAGCGCGAGTGGGAACGAGTTAAGCAAACGAAATGAGCCCTCCAACCCATCATTCCACCGGACTGGCCGAAAAGCGCGGTCAGCCGGTGATTTCAGCCGTTGAGGCTGTAGAAAAACCTTATAATTGATTGCGATCTTGGCATAATCTGATCACTTCGATTGAACGCGGAGAGGTCGGCATGGCACGGTACTGGTCCCAACCACCTCAGATTAACGTTATCCACAGCGCCCGCAGAAGCGGAAAAGAGGTTGAGGCTACATAAGCTTCATTGCTTTACCTCTCCTATGCACGAGTTTGCGAGCCAGGAAAATTCCCGGTTGTTGTCAGCGTCAGGGTCGAAAACGACTCCGGGAGGTACGTTATGGATGCTGGGCAACAGCTTGAGCGTGGATAACTGCGGTATCTCGTCGACTGCCAGAAGGCACTGGCGCAATTCGGTGTGTAGAGGCGCTGCTTGCGCATGCGCCTGAACCATATTTTCAAGGTGGCTCTCATGCGTGGTCGGCAAGGGCTCCACCTCCGATTCCGCATCGACGGGCGGTGAAGGGCGAACAGCGGAAAGCCCGACAGGCTTCCACCATAGGCACATTTTCCGAGAACAAGAGGGTTTCTAAAAGCAAAAAAGGCGCTAGTTTCGGAGCTGCCTGCCGCCCGGTCGCACACGGAGCAGATCGGTATGCAGGCATGGGGAACAGGGGATCAATCGCTGTGTGCCAAGTGGGTTCAGAGCTCGCGCATTGACTGCCACAAACTCCAGGGAGGCGGCCGGATGGCGCGTGCCTGTTACTGTTTGTCGTGGGGATTACGCATATGTCTGAGCGGGAGAATGGAACAGTTGCCTGGTTTGACAACCGGAAAGGCTATGGATTCATTAAACGCGAACGTGGCGGAGAGGATGTCTTCGTCCATTTCCGCGAAATCTCCGGCAACGGATTTCGCACCCTGAAGGACGGGCAGCGTGTCGAGTATGCCATTGTCCATGGCGACAAGGGGCTGCACGCCTGCGAAGTGATCCATCTGGTGGAATAGCCAGCCGGACCGGCAGCGACCGGCATCCGACCTATTTTGCCAAAGCTGCCAGCAGCTTGCCGTGGATGCCGTCGAAACTGCCGTTGGAGAGCACCAGCAGGCGATCGCCCGCTTTCGCCTCCTTCGCCGCCAGCGCCACAATTGCATCGGCATTGGGCAGCACCGCCGCACCACTCCCCAGCTCGGCGCAGATGGCCGCCACATCGAGCATCTCCTCGGGTTTAAGCGAACGCGCCGTGGGCGGCACAAAGCAGACGCGGTCGGCAGCGCGGAGCGATGGACCAAGCGTCGATTGATGGACGCGCGTGCGCATGGTGTTCGAGCGTGGCTCGATCAGCACCCAGAGCTGCCCCCCCGTCATTCGCGCCTTCAGCGCCGCAATCACGCCGGCAATGGCGGTGGGATGGTGGGCGAAATCGTCATACACCTGCACGCCGCCGGCCGTACCGACCAGCGTCATGCGCCGGCGCACGCCGGCAAAGCTGGCGAAGGCAGCCGCCATGCTGGCCGCATCGACGTCCATGCCGTGCGCCGCCGCCGCCACAGCGCAGGCGTTGGCCACATTGTGCCGCCCGATCAGATTCCATTCGCACTCAAGGAACGGCTGCCCCTCGTGCCAGAGGCGAAAGCGGGAGCCGTCCGCACTGATCGATTCCCAGCGCCACTCGGCCTCGGCACTGCTCCCCTGCTCGGCGAAGCGGGCCACAGGCGTCCAGACGCCGCGCCCGACCACCCGCGCCAGATTGGCATCGTCGGCATTGACCACGATCCGCCCGCTGGCCGGCACCGTGCGCAGCAACAGCTCGAACTGCCGCTCGATGGCGGCCAGATCGGGGAAAATGTCGGCGTGGTCGTATTCGAGATTATTCAGGATCAGCGTGCGCGCATGGTAGTGCAGAAACTTGGAGCGTTTGTCGAAGAAGGCGGTGTCGTACTCATCCCCCTCCAGCACGAAGGGGCTGCCGCTGCCGAGGCGGGCGCCGCCGCCGAAGTTCTCCGGCACGCCGCCGATCATGAAGCCGGGCTGCAATCCGGCCTGCTCCAGCAGATGCGCCGCCAGCGACGAGGTGGTGGTTTTGCCGTGCGTGCCGGCCACCACCAGCGCATGCCGACCCGGCAGCAGACGACGGCTGAGAAACTCCGGCCCGGAGCAGTAGGGGATGCCGCGATCGAGCACCGCCTCGACTTCCGCATTGCCGCGACTAATGGCGTTGCCGATCACCACCAGATCGGGGGCGGGATCGAGGCGCGCCGCATCGAACCCCTCGAAGAGCTCGATCCCCTGCTCGCGCAGATAGTCGGACATCGGCGGATAGACGCCGGCATCGGAGCCGGCCACCGCATAGCCCAGCTCCTTGGCCAGCCCGGCGATGGCCGCCATGGCGGTGCCGCAAATGCCGACAATATGAATGCGCTGCATCGGAACTCCTTCGAAGCTCAAAAAACCGTTCACCACAGAGGGCACAGAGGTCACAGAGAAATGAAAACATGACTTCTCTCTGTGTACTCTGTGTCCTCTGTGGTGAAACCTCTTGCCGGTTGATCGGCCGACAGCCTTTGGCATAGTGGGCTGATGCGAGAATCCTGCCTGCCCTGTGTCGAATTGCAAAACGATCCCGCCCCCGATGCGGCCATCGTCTGGCTGCACGGATTGGGGGCCGACGGCCACGATTTCGAGCCGATCGTCCCCGATCTCGACCTGCCGCCCGAGCTGAAGGTGCGCTTCGTCTTCCCGCATGCCCCGGCGCAACCGGTGACCTGGAACGGCGGCTACATCATGCCGGCGTGGTACGACATCTACGCCGCCGATCTCGCCGCCCGCATCGATAGCGAGGGGATCGAGCGCTCCGCCCGCCGCATCGACCATCTGATCGAGCGCGAGATCATGCGCGGCATCAAACCCGAACGGATCGTGCTGGCCGGCTTCTCGCAGGGCGGCGCCATGGCGCTGCATGTCGGATTGCGGCAGGAGCAACCGCTGGCCGGCATTCTCGCCCTCTCCTGCTATCTGCTGCCGATGGCCAGCGCTTGGAGCGAGGCGAGCCGCGCCACGCCGCTGTTCATCGCACACGGCATCAACGATCCGGTGGTGCCCCTCTTCCTCGGCGATGCGGCGCAGCGGCAGATCGCCGCACAAGGATACGAAGTGCAGTGGCACACCTACCCGATGCCGCACTCGGTCTGCATGCAGGAGATCCGCGCCATCGGCCGCTGGCTGACGGAGCGGCTCGGCTGATGCCAATCGAAGAGCTCACCACGAAGCACACGAAGGGCACGAAGCGAGCCATTATCCATTCCCTGGCTCCGTACTCGACAGATGTTTAAGAACAGCTCGCCCGCAGAAGATTTTCCGAGTTTCAGGATGGCTATCTCCTCGTTAAGTGGTGATATGGTCGGGGGCATATCCCGATCGTTGTTCTTGCTCCTTCTCCCGCTTGCGGGGGAAGGCGGGGATGGGGGGCTTTCTTCCGACATGACGCCCGAAAAGAACATGGAGCCCTCACCCCAACCCTCTCCCGCAAGCGGGCGAGGGAGCGAAATGGACCCACAGTTAACGAGGACAGAGCCTTCAGGATTTATCTGTGTCTATCTGTGTTCATCTCTGGCCCCTTGCTCTTGAATACCATGAAGAAGAATTGGCCACTGATGGGCAGAGATGAACACGGATAAGAGAGAGTCCATGGATCGATGGTTTCGATGTTCAACACTTATCGAGGACAGAGCCTGTTCCTTCGTGTTCTTCGTGCCCTCTGTGGTGAACTCTTCTCTCCCGGTTTAAGCCGATGCACGCCGACTCGCTGCTCTTCACCATCTTTCTGATCTTTGCCGGCTCGGCGCTTCTGGCCACCGCCGCCCTCTTTGCGCGGCAGGCGCTGATGGTCGGTTATATCCTCTTCGGCATGCTGGTCGGCCCCTCCTTGCTGGGCTGGATCGGGGATACTGCCACCGTGCAGCAGATCGCCGACATCGGCATCATCTTCCTGCTCTTCCTGCTCGGGCTGAACCTGCCGGCAACCAAGCTGGTGAAGATGTTCGGCAAATCGCTGTGGCTGACGCTCGGCAGCGCCCTGCTCTTTCTGCTGGCCGGCGGCGCCATCGGCCATCTCTTCGGCTTTTCGCTGGCCGAGAGCCTGCTGATCGGCGGCTGCCTGCTCTTCTCCAGCACCATCATCGGCCTGAAACTGCTGCCCACCACCGTGCTGCACCATCGCCATATCGGCGAGCTGATCATCGGCATATTGCTGCTGCAGGATCTGCTCGCCATCGCCCTGCTGATGGCGGTGGAGGTGTTGGGCGCGGCCAAACAGACCGATGCGCCGATGCTGGCGCCGATTCTGGCGCTGCCGCTGCTGCTGGCCGTCGCCTTTGCCGGCGCGCGCTGGCTGATATTGCCATTGATGCGCCGCTTCGATCGCATCCGCGAATATCTCTTCCTGCTCGGCATCGGCTGGTCGCTCGGAGTAGCCGAGCTGGCGCACGAGGCGGGGCTGATGCGCGAGATGGGCGCCTTCATTGCCGGCGTGGCGCTCGCCAGCCACCCGGTATCGCAATACATCGCCGACCATCTGCGGCCGCTGCGCGATTTCTTTCTGGTGCTCTTCTTCTTCTCGGTCGGAGCCGCCTTCGATCTGCATGCGGCTGTCGAGGTGGCCATGCCGGCAGTGCTGCTGGCCATCCTCGTGCTCGCCTTCAAGCCGCTCACCTACGCCGGCATCATGCTGGCCAGCGGCGAAGGGCGCGAAACGGCCGCCGAAGTGGGGGTGCGTCTGGGGCAGGCGAGCGAATTCTCGCTGCTGGTGGCGATGCTGGCGCAGAGCATGGGGGTGATCGGCATGCCGGCGGCGCTGCTGATTCAGGGCGCCACCATCCTCACCTTCATCGTCTCCCCCTACCTGATCGTGATGAACTATCCGACGCCGGTGGCCCTTACCGACACCTTGCGACGCGACTAACCCGTTACCGCTCCGCCACCGGCGACAGGATCACCTCGATGCGTCGGTTACGTTCGCGGTCGGCGGCCGTTTCGTTGCTGGCAATCGGCCTGCTTTCGCCGCGCCCCACCGCCGTCATCGAGACCGGCCGTTTTTCGATGCGCTGGCGCAGATGTTCGAAGACGGCATTGGCTCGCCGCTCGGAGAGAATGCGGTTGGAGTCGTCGTTGCCCATCGAATCGGTATGCCCTTCGATCGTCACCCGCCGGTCGGCAAAGAGTTCGATCGCCTGCGCGACGCGATCGAGAGTCGCAAACGATTCCGGCGGCAGCACCGCGCTGCCACTGCGGAAATTGAGGCCGGTCAGGCGCAGGATCACGTCGCCCTGTTGCGACAGGCTGACCGCCACATGCTGCGGATCGGCGAAGCGGGAGAGCTCGGCCAGGCGGTCGGCCGTTTCGCGTTGCACCTGCTGCTGGCGGCGGCCGGCATTGAGTGAGGTGAGCTCCTTCTCGTATTTGGCCAGCTTGATCTCCAGCTGGCGAATCTGCGCTTCGGCATCCTCCAGCTGCGCCCGCCCGTTGCGTTTGAGCAGAACGATCGCCTGATAGAGCTGCTCCACCTGCATCTCGGGCGATTCGGCCTGATCGAGGTGCACCATCAACGGGTCGCTGAGCAGTCGACGGCGCGCCAGCTGTTCGTCGAGCAGCGCCTCCAGTTGCGCCGGCTTGCGCTCCAGCTCCAGCCCGAGGGTGGCGATGCGCACCGCCCAATCGGCATCGGCCACCCCGCGCGCGGAGAGATCGTGCAACTGAGCTGAATCCTCGGGGTGATCGCGCAGCAGCTCTTCCAGCCGATGTGCCCGCTCGCTGGCGCGGGCCAGCGCCAACGGCGCATATTTCAGTGCCTGCGCCCGGCGGGCATCGGCAATACGCTGGTTGATCGGGTGCACATAGTGATCGCGTGCAGCCGTGCGCGCCAACTGGCGGTAGGCAAACATGGCGTTGTCGATGCGGCGGGCGGCCAACTCGAGGTGGCTCGCCTCCACCTGTTCCACCACATCGCCAAAGAGCTTCTCCGCCTGCGCCAGCAGCTCCGGTCGCAGCCCCTCGACCCCGCCCAGCTGCAGTCGGTCGCGCATGGCCGAGAGGGCAGCAAAAGGTTCGACCAGTGTCATGGTATGGGTGGTGGCAATGGCCGCTTCGAGCGAGGCGAGTGCCGCATCGAGCAGGGCCGGGGCTTCGTCGCTCTCCTCGCCGGCAAGAAGCTCCAGCGCCTCGTTCAACTGGCGCTTGCCGGCGGCCAGATGCGCCGGGGCAAACTCGGCGCAGCGCAGCAGCTCCGCCTCGGTCACGTGCGCCCGCACCTGCTCGATGGTAGCGCCGGCGAAGGCCGGCCACGGCAACAGCAGAAGCATGGCGAGCATAAAAAATGGAGTGCGCATCAAACCTCCCCCCGGAGCCGAACAACAGCGGCGCCAAGAGCAGAAAAGCTCCGTTCGGTTTCAGATTAATGGCAGGGGGAGAAAAAAAAAGGGGTTGAACGCCGGATGGAGAGAGGGAGAGGGAGACCCGACGTTCAACCGAGGCGAACTATGCGGAGGACGCCGGCGATCGTCAACCCCTTTGCTACGGGGAAATACTTATCAGTTGGGTGGGGTTACTTGGATTCGTCGCCCCCGCCAGCGCCTCAGCGCAGCGGATGAAAGCGAATCTTATTGAAACGGAAGAGCTCGAACTGCTCCTTGGGCACCGTATAGGGAGCAGCAGCATGAATGGCGCGCAGCAACGAAGCATCGAGCGGTTCGCTGCCGGAACTGACGAGAATACGCGCTGATTTTACCGTGCCATCCGGATTCAGCTCCATCTCCACCACCGGATCATCCGGCTTGCCGGGAAGCGCTGCCGGCACCTTCCACTGCTTCTGCACCGATTGCTGCAACATGCCGACATAGCGGTTGTACTCCTTGCCGGAGATCTGCCGCATCTGTTCGCTGATGATCTGCTGCCGGTTCACCGGCGTTACCGGGGCCATCGTCGCCGCTTTGCGATTACTGCTCGATTGCATCGGCTTGAAGGGGTCGAACGGCTCTTCGGCCGCTTTGGCCGGCTTGCTCTCCGCATGTGCGGCCGGCTTGGGCTTGGGAGGCTCGCTCGGGGCAGGCTTCGCATTTTCCGGCGGCAGCGCCGGCAGCTCGGGCTCCGGCTCTGCGGCCGGCAGCTGTTCGGGGGCAATCGCCTCTTCGGCAGGAGGCGGTGTGCTCGCCTGCTCCAACGCCGCCAGCTCGGCCGGAGAGATCAGCGCCACTTCGATGCGCTGCTCCTCGGGCAATGGCGCTGGCGTGAAATGGGCCGTAGCGAGCAGTAGCGCCACCACCAGCAGATGAAAGAGCGCCGCCGCCATCAGATCGACAGCGGCGATGGTGCGCTCGAAGCGGTAGCGCTGCGGCACCTCCGCTTTAGTTGCGGCCCGGTTCGGTGACAAGTCCCACCTTCTGCACGCCGTTGCTGGCGAGAATGCTCATCACCCGCGCCACCGCCTCATACCGGGCATGCGCATCGCCGCGCACATAGACCGGCATGCCCGGCTTCTGCCGGCGCATGTCGGCGATCGAGGAGGCGAGTTGATCGATCCCGACGCGGTGTTTCTGCATATAGATCTCGCCGGAGGCAGCAACGGTAATCACCAGCGGTTCGACGCTCTGCTGCATCGCCGGCGCATCGGCATTGGGCAAATCGATGTTCACTCCCTGCGTCAGCAGCGGCGCCGTGATCATGAAAATAATCAGCAGCACCAGCATCACATCGACCAGCGGCGTGACGTTGATCTCCCCCATCGGCTCGGGCTGCTGATCCCAGCGGTTGCGGCCGGCCCACATGGCTTACCCCTTGATATGGCGGGCAACGATGTTGAGGAACTCCGAGGAGAACTGCTCCATGTTGCTGGCCATGTGTTTCAGATCGGCGGTGAACTTGTTGTAGGCGATCACCGCCGGAATGGCGGCGACCAGACCGAAGGCGGTGGCAATCAGCGCCTCGGCAATGCCGGGGGCGACTGCGGCCAGCGAGGTATTTTGCGTCATGCCGATGTTCTGGAAGGCGTTCATGATGCCCCAGACGGTGCCGAACAGGCCGATGAAGGGGGCGGTGGAGCCGACGGTGGCGAGGAAGGAGAGGTGGCGCGAGAGGCGCTCCATCTCGCGCGACAGCGCCGCATCGAGCGCCCGGCGCACGCCGTCGAGGCCGCCGCCGAAGGCGATCTTGCCTGCCACCGTATTGCCCGAATCGCGCCGCTGGCGCATGAACTCGCGATAGCCGGCCTGGAAGATGTTCGGCAGCGGGCTGTTGGGATAGCGCTGCGGAATGCCGGCCAGAATGGTGTCCATGTCGGAGCCGCCCCAGAAGATGCCGGAGAACTCCTCCGCCTCGCGCGTGCTTTTGCGATAGAAGCGCCACTTGCTGAAGATGATCGACCAGCTCATCAGCGACAGCAGCAGCAACAGAAGCAGCACCCCTTTCACCACCGGTCCGGCGCCGAGAATCAGCGTCCATGCATTGATCTCTTGCATCATGCGTTTCTCTCCTCGCGATTATTCGGGCGACAGGTTGGCGCGCATCGCCGGCAACAGCGATGGCGGGATACGGCGGGCGCGCCCCTGCCGATCCATGCAGGCCAACCGGACGATCCCCTCCACCAGCAGCGTGCTCCCCTCGCTCTCCAGCCGATAGATCGACTGCCGGAAGGCCAGACGCGCCCCCTGCAATTCGATCAGGCGACTCTCCACCCGCAGCAGGTCGCTGTAGCGGGCGGGGGCGCGGAAACGCAGGTTGGCTTCGGTGACGGCAAACAGCGCTCCCGCGTCGCGATCGACGACATCGAGCTCGATGCCCGCCTCGCGCAGCGCCTCGGTGCGTGCACGTTCCATATATTTCAGATAGTTGGCGTGATAGACGACGCCGCCGTGGTCGGTATCCTCGTAGTAGATGCGCAGAGTCAGGGTGTGGACCACGACGCTCACAGCAGCCGCTCCTGCTTGGCCATGCCCAGCGCCTGCGGCAATTCGCGATTGAGATGGCTGTAGGCGAGCGGCGTCGCCACCCGCCCGCGCGGCGTGCGCGCAATCAGCCCCTCCTGCATCAGAAACGGCTCCAGCACATCCTCGATGGTGTCGCGCTCCTCGGCGATCGAGGCGGCGAGGGTATCGACGCCGGCCGGGCCGCCGCCATATTTGTCGATCAGCGCCGAGAGCAGCTTGCGATCCATGTGATCGAGCCCCAGCGCATCGACCTCCAGCCGCAGCAGCGCCGCATCGGCCACCTGCCGGTCGATATGGCCGCCATGCTCCACCTCGGCAAAATCGCGCACCCTTTTCAGCAGTCGGTTGGCGATACGCGGGGTGCCGCGCGAACGGCGGGCGATCTCCAGCGCCCCCTCTTCGGAGATGGCGATGCCGAGCAGCGCGGCCGAGCGGCGCACGATCAGGCAGAGCTCGGCGTGCGTATAGAACTCCATGCGCAGGATAACGCCGAAACGGTCGCGCAGCGGGTTGGTCAGGAGCCCCGCGCGGGTGGTGGCCCCCACCAGCGTGAAGCGCGGCAGATCCATCTTGATCGAGCGCGCCGCCGGCCCCTGCCCGATCACCAGATCGAGCTGAAAATCCTCCATCGCCGGATAGAGAATCTCCTCGATCTGCGGCGACAGGCGGTGAATTTCGTCGATGAACAGCACATCGCCCGCCTCCAGATTGGTCAGCATGGCGGCCAGATCGCCGGGGCGCTCGATCACCGGGCCGCTGGTGGTGCGGATGTTGACCCCCATCTCGGCGGCGACGATGTTGGCCAGCGTCGTCTTGCCCAAGCCCGGCGGGCCGAAGAGCAGCACATGGTCGAGCGATTCGCAGCGCGCGGCGGCGGCGCGGATAAAGACATCGAGGTTGGCGCGGTTCTTCTCCTGACCGATATATTCGGCGAGACGTTTGGGGCGCAGCGCCGCGTCCCAGTTCTCGCCCTGCGCGGCGGCGGAGAGGATGCGCTCGCTCATTTCATCGCCTTCAGCGCATCGCGGAAGAGGGCGGCGAAATCGTCCGATTCGGGCAGCGTCTTCATCGCCGCCTCGATTTGCGCCGGTTTGTAGCCGAGATTCTGCAATGCCGAGCGCACATCCCCGGCGACCTTGTTGCCAGAGTCGGCCGCACCCTTCTCGTCGCTCTCCAACTCCAGCTTGCCCTTCAGCTCCAGAATCAGCCGCTGCGCCGTCTTCAGGCCGATGCCGGGGGTGCGGGCGATGGCGGCAGCATCGGCGCGATCGATGGCGCGCATCAGCTCAACGCCGCCCAGCGCCGAAAGCATCGCCAGCGCCGTTTTGGCGCCGATGCCGGAGATGTTGATCAGCTTGCGAAACAGCGCCCGTTCGCGTGCATTGGCAAAACCGAAGAGAGAGATCTGATCCTCGCGCACATGCGTATGCACCGAGAGCTCGATGCGGCTGCCCACCGGATGGTTGCAGAGCGTCTGCATGCTGACCGCTAGCTCGTAGCCGACGCCGCCGCCGGTCTCCAGCAGCAGCACCCCCGAGGGATCGATTTCGCGCACGGTGCCGGTGAGCCAGCCGATCATGCCGCCGCCCTCGCGGCCTGCGCGATGCGGCGCAGCGGCAGGTGGTGGGCATGGCAGAGAGCGATCCCCAGCGCATCGGCGGCATCTACGGGGAGTTTGCCGGGCGGTTTGAGCAGCAGCGCGATCATCTGCTGCATCTGCTGCTTGTCGGCGCGGCCGTAGCCGCAGACCGCCTGTTTGACCGTGGCCGGCGGATAGGGGGTCACGCCGAGCCCCGCCTCGGCGCAGGCCACCACCAATGCGCCGCGCGCCTGTCCGAGCTTGAGCGCCGTGCCGGCATTCTGCGCCACAAACTGATCCTCCATCGCCGCCTCAATCGGCCCGAATTCGGCAATCAGATCGCGCACGCCGCGATAGAGCTCGAGCAGCCGCAGCGAGAAATCGCCATCGCCCACCTGCAAGACGCAGTGGTGAATATGGCGCAGACGACTGCCATCGAGCTCGATGATGCCAAGCCCGGTACGGCGCGAGCCGGGATCGATGCCGAGAATGCGCATTAGCCGCCGCGCCTGCCGCGCAGGGAGCAAGGGTTGCAGATGGTGCAGATGACTCTTCCCTGGACGAACAACATTGCGCGCAGGTTAGGGGGTGGCAGCACACGGAACAACATCGGCTTGCGGCCGGTTGCGATGCAAACCGGCTCGTGCCTGCAACGCACCTCCCCTTCGCCTGCAATGTGAGCGATCGATCCTCCCGCTCGACCCATCGTGCATAACATTGGCGACGGTTGCCGCTCGACCGAGTGCGTACTGGCGGCAGTCGGGGGTGGTGCATGATATTGCTCATCGAGCACGAAGTTCCTGTACGCAACACAATTTTGGCCATGCTGGGGCGTCTCGGATATTCGGCCATCTGCACCAGCGACTGTGCGCAGGCAAAGGCGCTGATCCGGATGTACGGCGATACGGTGCGGCTGGCACTGATCGATCACGAGGTCGATCCGGCAACCTGCAATCTGCTGCCGCTGCACATTCCGGTGGTGATGATGAGCGGCGGGCCCGACCTGGCGCTGCTCGCTCATGGCAAACGACCCAGCATGCATCGTCTCCCCAAACCCTTTCGGCTCGCACAAATCGACGCGCTGTTGCGCCGTCTTCTCGCCGCCGGGTGAGACAGACCCCGCCCGTAGCCAAGCGCAGCGCGGGCGGGCAGCCTTCGTCCAATGCTCCCCCAACTGATTCTTTTCGATTGCGACGGCACGCTGGTCGATTCGCAGCATCAGATTGTCGGCGCCATGCAGCAGGCGCTCTCCGACTGCACCCGGCATGCCCCCTCCGACAGCGAAGTGCGCGCCATTATCGGCCTGTCGCTGCGTGCCGCGATCGAGCGGCTGGCGCCGCAGCTGGATGCCGAATCGGTCGAACAGGTGGCAAGCCGCTACCGCCACCATTTCCTGGCGCAGGAGGAGAGAATCGCTCTCTTTCCCGGCGTGATCGAGACGTTGCGCCATCTGGTCGAGAGCGGCTATTGGCTGGGGATTGTCACCGGCAAATCGAAGCGCGGCCTGTTGCGCGTGCTGGAGCAACATCGGATCGACGATCTCTTTCTCGTGCACCGCACCGCCGACTGCTGCCCCAGCAAACCGCATCCGGCGATGGTGCAGGAGTGCATGGCCGAGCTCGGGGTGAGCCCGCAGCACACCGTGGTGATCGGCGACGCCCGCTTCGATATCGAGATGGCAGCGGCCAGCGGCGTGCGCGCCCTCGGCGTCTCCTTCGGCGTTGCGGCGCCGGATGAGTTGTTGGCGGCCGGCGCCGAACGGGTGATCGACCATTTCGATCATCTGTGCCAACTTTTCCCACCCTTGCACCCTTGATCGGAGAGGAGCCTGAAATCATGAATAAATCCCGCTGGCTTGCCCTTCTCAAATACGGCGCCATCGCCTTGGCGGCGGTGATCGCCCTGCTCCTGATCATCCCCTTCTTTATCGACGTCAACAGCTACCGGCCGCAGATCGTGCAGACGGTGGAGGAGCAGACCGGACGCAAGGCGGAGATCGGCAACATCTCGCTCTCCCTCTTCCCGTGGGTCGGGTTCTCGATCGAGGCGGTCAAGCTCGGCAACCGTCCCGGCTTTGCCACCCCCGGCCTGATGGCGCTGAAGAGTCTGGAGGTGCGCGCCGAATTCTGGCCGCTGCTCGACAAAAAGGTGGTGATCAAGCGCTTTGTGCTCGACTCCCCCTCGATCTGGCTGGAGCGCAATGCGCAAGGGCAGGGCAACTGGGAGGAGATGGTGGTGGCCAAGCCGGAGACGCAGCCGGCAGCGCCAGAGCAATCGAAAGCGGCCGACGGCGGTCTCCCCTTCGGCCTCAATGCCGATGCGTTGGTGATCAGCAATGCCACGCTGGTGTGGCGCGACCTCTACGGCCGCGATGCGACGGTGACCGTCAACGATCTGAATCTTGAGGTGACCGACCTGCAACTGGAGCGGCCGGTGGCCCTGCAACTCACCGCCAAGCTGGGCAGCGATCCGCTGGAGCTGAACGGCCGCCTCGGCCCGCTCGGCGATCTGGCCAAGCTCGATGCCGGCAAGCTGCCGGCGCAAATCCAGCTCAAGAGCGAAGGCTTGGGGTTGGCGCCGCTCGCCGCCTACCTGCCGGCACTGCCGGCGATGTTCGGCGACACCAAGGCAGCCAAGCTCGGCTTCGACATTCAGGCCGAACAGCGGCCGGACGGGGTGCGCATCTCGGTAGGCAATATTGCCCTGCTCGCCGCGCATCGCCTCGACATCGGCTGGAAGCTCGACCTGCCCAGCGCCGACAAACTGCGCCTCAATGCCCTCTCCCTGCAGATGGACGGCAGCGAACTGCTCAGCGGCCAGGGCGAGGTGAACGGGCTGACCGCCACCCCCGCCTGGCAGTTCCGCCTCGCACTGGCCGAGCTCTCGCGCGATAAGATCTCCGGCTGGGTGCCGGCTTTGGCCGAGGTGTATGCCAAGCATCCGGCGCCGTGGAACAGCTTCAAGATGGGGCTGCTGGTGGCCGGCAACAGCGAGCGCGTCGATATCCGCGATATGCAGCTCTTCCTCAATGGCGAGCTATTGCAGGGCTCCGGCTCGATCGGCTTTGCCGGGCCGAGCGTGGCGCTGCGCTTATCCGGCCGCGAACTGCATCTCGATCCATGGCTGCCCAACAACGGCGAGTCGGCAGGAGGAAAACCGGCCGAGGCCGCGCCTGCGGCCGCATCGGCGCCGCCGGCCGCAGAGCCCGACCTGCGCTTCCTTGAGCCCTACCGCATCGCGCTCGACCTGCAGCTCGACAAGCTGGCGATGCACGGGCTGGAGCTGGGGCGCTTCCGCGTCAATGTGAACGGCAACGGCGGCCGCTTCTCGCTCGACCCGCTGCGCTTCGACATCTCCGGCGGCCGTGTCGAGGAGAAGGCGACCCTCTATGCCAACCGCTATCCGGCCGAGTGGAGCGAGTCGATGCGCGTCTCCGGCGTCAAGGTGGGGCCGGTGCTGAAGGTGCTGGCCGGCATCGACACCATCGAGGGCACCGTCAGCCTCGACTCCGACCTCACCTCGGTCGGCATCCTGCCCGACAAGAGCATGACCACAATGAACGGCGCGGCGAAGGTGAAGATCGCCGAAGGTATGGTGAAGGGGTTCAACATCGCCGCCGCGCTGCGCAATCTGACCAACCCCAACGGCGACCCGCTGCGCGCCACCGATTTCTCCGAGATGACCGGCAGCTTCGTCATTCGCAACGGCGTCGCTACCAACGCCGATCTCTATATGGCCTCGCCGATGTTCCGCCTCACCGGCGGCGGCGTCGTCGATCTGCCGAAACAGAACATGGACTGGCATGTGAAACCGAAGCTGATCGGCTCCCTGCTCGGTCAGGGCGACACCGAGGCGGCGCGCAAGGGGCTGGCGATTCCGCTGCGCATCCATGGCCCGTTTGCCGATCCCACCATCCGCCCGGATGTGACGGCGCAAAGCGTGCTGCAAAATGTGGGGCAGGCGCTGGGCGGCAAGGCGGCGGCGGTCGATGCGGCCCAGAAGCTGCTCGGTGGCGGCTC
>Ga0233416_10000186_pt1 | contig 18911 bp, 19 predicted proteins | sample Sediment_Towuti__2_FD_188638 | JGI IMG/M metagenome (GOLD analysis project Ga0233416, IMG submission 188638) | Sediment microbial communities from Lake Towuti, South Sulawesi, Indonesia - Sediment_Towuti_2014_0_MG | ecosystem: Environmental > Aquatic > Freshwater > Lake > Sediment | place... | reverse complement strand
TCTCGCGCGGTTCTTCCGCGCGCTGCTTCGTGGCGAGGTGTTCCGCGACCCGGCGACGCTCGCGACGATGACGACGACCCTCGAGGGCGTCCCGCTCAGCGAGGAGGCGGGCTGGGACGAGGAGCCGTCGTCGGCGGGGATGTTCCTGTTCCGCCGGGAGATCGGCGGCGAGACGTGGTGGGGGCACGGTGGGTTCTGGGGGACGATCGCGTACACGTGCCCGGCGCACGACGTGACGGTCGTGGCCGGCCACCAGCGCTCGAACATGCCCGAGGCCTTCGACCGCCTGGCGATCGTCGCCGAGGCCTTGGCGACCCTCCGTACCGCGTAGTTCGCCCCTATGCCGTGGCCGGAACCAGCACCTCGACGCCCCCCTTGCCGCGGCGGAAGATGCCCACCACTCCCTTGAGGCCGACCGTCATCACGATGTTGAACAGGAACGCGGCGAGGGCCGCCAGCAGCAACGCGCCGCAGATCCCGGCGAGGACCATGTACGGGAGGAACTCGTCGTTCGTGTAGATCGAGCGCCGCAGCATCCCCTGCAGACCGGCCATCCCCATGAACGCCCCCATGCCGATGCCGCCGGCGAGGTGCGCCCAGAAGTGGAAGGTCGCGAGCTTCTGGCTCCACAGCTTCGCCCCGTTCGTGAGCACCGGCAGCAGGTAGTAGACCGCTGAGTACAGGGTCATCGTGAGCCCGACCAGGACCGCGACGTGGACATGCGGCCCGACGACCCACTGCGTGTTGTGGAGGATCCGGTTCAGCCCGACGTCGGCCTGCATGATGCCGGCGGGTACCGCGAGCGCGAAGCCGAGCAGCCCACCGAGCAGGAACTTCAGCGGGTTCGTCATCTTCAGCGGGCGTGCGCTCCAGAGCGTCGCGAGCGTGATGAAGAACGCGAGGCCCTGGGTGAACAGCTCGAACGCGGTCACCATCTCGCCCGAGACGATCTTGAGGACCTCGGGTTGCGGTTGGTCGGAGAGCAGGTGGTGCGACCAGACCGTCCAGGACACCACGAGCTCGACCGCGAGGGCCGCACGAGCGACGTTCTGCATGAAGATCGGCTTGCCCGTGATGAGGTTCGCCAGCAGGTACCAGGTGCCGGCCACGAAGATCAACACGAGTCCGTCGGCGATCAGGTCGAGGCCCCACCAGAACCAGTTCTTGTACAGGAGCGCGTCGATCGCCGTCGTCTTCAGGCTCGTGCCGAGCATCTCGGCCACCATGTAGACGAGGATCAGCACGCCGGTGAACAGGATGACGCTCGTGTTCAGCGCGACGTCGACCGCGCCACGCGCGATCGCGGCGACCGGCAGGGGCACGAAGTGCTCCCTGCGCGCGTCCTTCTTGCGGAAGAGGTTCGCGAGGCCGGTGAAGCCCAGCGCCGACGCGAGGAGCTTGCCGGCGGGCTGCGGTTCCGCACCGCTCGGCGTGTGGGCGATCGTCATGAACATGTTGATGACCCACAGGGCCGTCCCGACCATCACGAGCGCGATCCCGCTGATGAAGATCGATCCGGCGAGCGGGCCGAACTGCGAGAAGTCCGCCGGCAACGGCCAGTACAGCGTGTACAGGGGCGCGTAGTGCGCGATGAAGTCGGTGAACCAGAAGATGAAGGTCCCGACCGCGATCAGCCCGAGCGTCCATTTCGCGAACCGGAAGCTCCACAGCGGCTTCTTCATCAGGAGCGGCACGACGAACGTGAAGGCCCCGAGCGCGAGCAGGTACGTGGAGCCGAAGATGCCGACCAGCGGGTGAGCGGTGAGGATGCCGAAGTAGTGCTTCGTGCCGATCAGCGGGATCGGCTCGATCGCGTAGATCCGCAGGATCATGCCCTCGATCGCCGCGAACCCGTAGTAGCCGAGCCCGATGATCACGTAGCGGAGGGTGAGCTTCTGCATGGGCGTGAGCGTCTCGGGCCGGAACGCCCGCTCGTTCCCCTCCATCAGGGTCTCGGTGAAGGCGCTCATGGTGTCGTCCCCTCCGCCGTCTCGGCGCTCGCACCCTCGCAGCCGATCACCCGCACCGCGTTCGGCACGTTCATGTCGATCCCCTCGGGCCCCGAGTACTCGGTCGAGTGGATCGTGTAGACGCCGTTCTCCCCGAACGTCCACAGCAGGTCGTTCCGATGTCCGGGCACGACCTGCATCTGGAACAGCATCGAGCTGTCGGCTCGGAAGAGCCCGAACCCGTACGTCAGGTCCTGCGACGTGACGTCGAACAAGACCTCCTGGTCGCACTGGATCGTGATCGGGTTCGACGGCAGCTCGAACCGGTGATCCGCGACCGAGATCTCGAACACCTGGTCGGGCTGGGCCTCGCTCCGATGCAGGTCCTGCGGCGACCAGGGGATCGTGTTGTACGTGACGATGTGCAGCGAGATCCCGGTCACGACCAGGAACGCGACGAACCCGTAGAAGAGCTTCGTGGGGATCTTCGGCGGGGCGTGACCGCGCGTGAGCTGGTACGCGACCCACGCGACGACGCAGATGATCGTCAGCGCGTAGAGCGTGTAGATCAGGGTCTGGCCCCACAGGACGGTTTGCGAGTCGACCATCGCCGCTCCCCCCTCGGTCTCGGTGTGGCCCGATCCCGTCCCCTCGGCGGTCGCGTCGCGGGCGACGGAACCTCGATCAGGCTAGGGGTGCTGCGGTCGGATCACCGGAGACTGACGTCCCGGGGCGTTCGGGACCTGTGGGCGCGTTCGACATCCGGGGCGCGCGCTGGCACCATCGGGCCTCCGGACGGAGGGGGCGAACCGACGGGACCGTCGAGGCTGCCGTGGGCATGATCCGCGAGCTCGAGCTCGGCGACGCCGAGAGCTGCGACGCGATCGTCGCGGGCCTTCCCGAGTGGTTCGGGGACGAGGCCGGGATCCGGGACTGCGCTGAGGCGGTCCGCACCCAGGAGGGTCTCGTCGCCGAGGACGGCGGGGCGGTCGTGGGCTTCTGCACCTACGAGCCGAGGGCCGTCGGGGTCGCCGAGATCACGTGGATCGCCGTGCGGGCCGACCGCCGTCGCACGGGCATCGGGACGGCGATGGTCGAGGCGCTCGCGGACCGCCTCGCCGCCCGCGGCGTCGCGCTGCTCCTGGTGAAGACGCTGTCCGATCGAGAGGGACCCTACCTGCCGTACGAGCAGACCCTGCGCTTCTACCTCGCGATGGGGTTCCTGCGGGTCGCCGAGCTCGACGTCTGGGGGCCCGAGAACCCGGCGCTCCTGCTCGCGAAGCCGCTCTAGATCTTCGGGTAGATGACGAGTGACGCGATCCCGAACAGCATGAGCGCGCCCGAGACCACGAGCAGGCCCACCCGCACGTTCCGAAGCTTGAACCGCTGCGCGAGCGCGACGAGGAACAGGACCGTCGCGAGGAGCACCGTGCCGCGCACGTACCTCTCGGCCGTCTCCCGCGCCTCGGTGCCTTCCCCGAAGATCCGGCTCGCCTGGGCGTTCAGGCGGTCGGCCTCCTCCTGATCGGGGTTGCGGTACTCGGGCATGTACCGCGGGCCCGGCGGCGCGTCGGGGTTCTCGAACGGGTCGAGCGCGAGCCAGGCGTCGAACGCCACCTTGTACTCGGGGGTGAAGCGGCTCTCGTACAGGGACGTGAGCTCCCGTTCTCCCGCGGTGTGGGCCTGGAGCCACGCGTTGAACGTCGTGGCGTCGTACAGGAGCGTCTGTCCCGCGAGGGTGGACGCGGCGTCGGCCTCGAAGCGGAGCTTCGAGCTCTCCCCGTACAGGTACGCCTGGTGGCCGTCCCACCTCGCGGCCTGGTAGCCGCTCCACGCCGTCGCGATGGCGACGAGGGCGAGCACGATCGCCTCGACGATCTCGACGAACTCCTCCCAGCGGCGCTTCTCCTTCCCGTGCTCCTCCCGCTCGCCCAGCTTGTGGGCGATCTCGACGTTCATCCCCTCGGGCACGGCGGACCTCCTCGCTCGAGCAGCAGCCTAGCCGCCGACTCCGTCCCCGTCGTTGCCATCGCCGCCCGCGTCGGGGCCGAGCCCCTCCCACGGGTCGTAGTCGACCTCGAGGGGCTCCTGCGGTGGGCGCTCCGCCTCGGGCACGTGCTGGAGGTTGACCCTGATCCGCGTCCAGGTGGTGAACCGCCCGCGCATCGCGTCGACGAGCACGTCGGCGGGAGCGAGGTAGGCCCACACGTCCGGGTGCCGCTCGCGCCACCGCTGCAGGCCGGCCATCGCCTCCTCCTGCGTCGCGGCGCGCGCGATCTCGATGAGCGGCTTGGTGCTCCGACGCCGGCCGCTCGGACCGACCCGCTTCCCGGGCGCCGGCGGTGCGACGGCCCCGCTCGCGCGCCTGCGCTTCGAAGGCTGCACCCTCGGCGGCTCGCCCTCGGCCTTCTCGTAGTGCGGGGGCCACGGCGCGTCGCCGAACCCCGCGGCCTGGTGCTCGTCGGCGAGCGAGAGGAGCCGGTCGAGCGAGCCCGACGTCTCGTCGATGCCCGCCCATGGGTCGCCGATGGCTGCGAACCGCTCGGGCACGGTGGCGATCGTGAACGCCTCGGCCTCGCAGGTCGGTACCTCGTCCCAGGAGAGCGGTGCGCTCACGCGCGCGTCGGGTGTGGGGCGCACCGAGTATGCGGAGGCGACCGTCCGGTCCTTCGCGTTCTGGTTGTAGTCGAGGAACACGCCGTGGCGCTCCTCCTTCCACCAGCGGCTCGTCGCGAGATCCGGCGCCCGCCGCTCCACCTCGCGCGCGAGCGCGAGGGCGGCCCGCCGGACCTCGGGGAAGGTCCATCGCGGCTCGATCCGCGCGTAGATGTGGATGCCCCGCGAGCCGGACGTCTTCGGCCACCCGACGAGCCCGGAGTCCTCGAGCGCCTCCCGCGCGACGAGCGCGACCTCGCGGATCTGCGGCCAGTCGACGCCGGGTACGGGGTCGAGGTCGATCCGGAGCTCGTCGGGGTGCGCGAGATCCTCGGCCCGCACCGGGTGCGGGTTCAGGTCCACGCAGCCGAGGTTCACGATCCACACGAGCTGCGCTGCGTCGCGCACGACGATCTCGTCGGCGGTCCGGCCCGACGGGAAGCTGAGCTCGACCGTCTCGATCCAGTCCGGGCGCGAGGAGGGCGCGCGCTTCTGGAAGAAGGCCTCGGCCTCGACGCCGTTCACGTATCGCTTCAGCGCCATCGGGCGGCCTGCCACGCCGCGGAGCGCGCCGTCGGCCACCGCGAGGTAGTAGCGGACGAGGTCGAGCTTCGTGTGTCCGGTCCTCGGGAAGAAGACCTTGTCGGGATTGCTGACGGACACCTCGCGCCCGGCGACCTCGAGGATCTCCTTGCGCGCGGCCATGGCCGCCACGATAGGCCCTCGTGACTCGTGCGTGCGCGCGGGGCCCCGACCCGCCGGGGAGGGGGCGGGCGGCCCTACCGGCGATCGCCGCGACCCCTAGCGTGCGTGCTGATCGGCGCCGACCGGAGGAGGGGCTCGCTGGACGACATCCTTGCCTACACGTCTGCGGCCATCGCCGTGGGTTGGGGCATCGCGCACCTCGTCCCGACGCGGAAGGTGGTCGCCGGGTTCGGCGACCTCTCCGAAGACAACCGACTCGTCCTCACGATGGAGTGGATCTCGGAGGGCATGGCGCTCGTCTTCGTGGGCCTGTTGGTCGGCGTGGTCGCGTTCGTCGGCGAGACGGGCGACGACCTCGTGCTCGTCGTGGATGCGCTGGCGGCCGCGATGCTGGTCGCCATGGCGATCCTGACGGCCGTGACCGGCGCGCGCGGCTCCGTCGTCTTCTTCAAGATCTGCCCGTTCGTGAAGGGCCTCGCCGCGGCGCTGCTGGTGGGGGCGATGCTCGTCTGACCCTCGGTCACTTTGCCACGTCAAGGCGGGCGCGGTCGAGCCGGAACGTGGCGGAGCGGGTGCTATCGTCGCGCCGTGATCGCACCGTGAAGATCGTCCGCGCCGAGGGCGACCCGTTCCAGCGCGGGCGAGCGATCGGGCGCGCTTTCGCCGACGAGATCGGCTCCTCCGTCGCCTACTACCGGGACTACTTCGCCGAGCGCGGGTTGGCGGGGGCGAGGCTCGAGGAGGTCGCCGGGCCGTTCGTCAGGGCCGCGTCCCGGCAACTGCCAGGGGAGTCGGAGATCCTCCGCGGCACGGCCGAGGGAGCGGGGGTCCCGTTCCTCGACCTGTTCGTGCCGAACGCCTACGAGGAGCTCGAACCGCTCGCCCGGCACGGACCGGTGGATGTCCCCCGGGTGGAACGGTGCTCCGCGCTCACGGTGACGGCGCCGGGTTCCACACTCCTGGGCCACAACGAGAACTGGCTCGCGGCCGACGCGGGCACCGTCGGCGTGGTGATCGAGATCCCGTCGGAGGCTGAGGGCATCGCCCTCGTCTCGCCGACCGCCGCGGCATACCTGCCGGCGGTGGGGATGAACGCGGCCGGCTACGCGCAGGGCGTGATGTCGCTCGTCGCCTCCGACGACCGGGTCGGCGTCCCACGCGTCCACGTCTCGCGCCACGCGCTCGAGGCCTTGAGCCTCGACGACGCCGTCCGGCGCACCGGCGTCGAGGGTCGCTCGGGCGGGTACGGCTACACGTGCGCGCTCGCGGGCGGGGGAGCCTGGACGATCGAGACCTCGGCTACGCGGCAGGCGGTCCTGCAAGGACCCGCCGCGCACACGAACCACTACCTCGATCCGGATCTCGCGAGGATCGGCGAGGAGCGCTCCGCGGGCAGCGTCGGGCGATACGAGCGGTTGGTGGAGCTCCTCGGCGAGCGTCCGCCGCGGACCCCCGAGGATCTCATGGCGTTCCTGTCCGACCACGACGCCTCACCCGACTCCGTGTGCCTGCACGCCGACCCCGCCGAGGGCGGTGAGGGGACGACCGTCCTGTTCTCGATGGTGTGCGATCTCGAGGCGCGGCGGATGTGGGTGGCCGGAGGCAACCCCTGCACCGCTCCCTACGAGGAGATCGACCTGGCCGAGGTCCTTCAGAGCTAGGCGAAGCGCGGCAGGAACTCGGCGTGAGCCGAGAGGTACTCCTTGAGGATCGACCTCGCGAGCGGGTACGTGCCGACGAGCGGGTGCGTGAGCAGCGCGCGGAGCGCCGCGTCCCGGGAGCCCTCGACCGCGGCCTCGACGGTGAGCCGCTCGAACGCCTTGATCCGCTGCACGAGGCCGAGGGCGACGTCGGGCATCGGTCCCTGGGGGAGGGAGCGCGGCCCGCCGCCCTCGCCGGCGGTGCACGTCACCTCGACGACGTCGGCGTCGAGGAGGCCGGGGATCGCGCCGCGGTTGGGAACGTCCACGATGAGGGAGGCATCGCTCGGTCGGATCGCGGAGGTCATGACGGCGATCGCCATGCCCTCGTAGCCGTCACCCTCGAACGGGTCCTGCGCGGGCTCCGCGCCCGGTTCGGACGGCACGGCCTCGCCGCGCTCGCGGGCGAAGTACGTGGCGTCGCGCGTGCCCATCGCCCGCTCCCACGCGGCGCGAGCGCCCTCGAGGTCTCCCGCATCGACACGCTCGCGAAGGACCGGCCAGAGCGAGGCGTTGAGCGCCGCGATCTGGCCGCCCCGCGTACCGCGCGAGGCGAGGACGTTGTTCACCGCCGCCTGTCGGTAGTAGTAGAAGTAGAGGTACTCCATCGGCAGCATCCCGAGGACACGCACCAGCTCGGGATCGAACATCCGCCACGAGTCCTCGGTCTGCGCCAGCTCCTCGTAGCGGTCCAAGATCTCGGGCAGGCGGTCGCGGCCCTCGACGAGCACCCGATGGATCCACCCCGCGTGGTTCAGGCCGAAGTAGTCGGCGTGCACCTCCTCCTCGGGGATCCCGAGGAACTCGGCGACGCTCGCTCTCATCGAGACGGGACCGTCGCACACCCCGACCGCGCGCACCGGTGTGCGATCGCACAGCGCCTGCGTGACGATGCCGACCGGGTTCGTGAAGTTCACGAGGAGGGCGTCCGGAGCCACCTCGGCGACCACGCGCGCGATGTCGAGCATCGCGGGGATCGTGCGCAAGGCCATCGCGAACCCGCCGGGCCCGGTGGTCTCCTGGCCGAGCACGCCGTGGCGGAGCGGGATCTCCTCGTCGAGCGCGCGGGCGCGCTCCTGCCCGACGCGGATCGCCGTGAAGACGAAGCGCGAGCCGGCGAGCGCGGCGCGGGGGTCCGGCTCACCTCGCACCGCGAACGCGGCGTTCCACCCTCGGCAGAGGTGCCCGCCGAGGGCCGACATCACGTCGAGCCGCTCGTGATCGGTGTCGTGCAACACGACCTCGGTCAGCCCGAGCTCTCGCTCGCGGCTGGCGAGCCCGTGCAGCACGTACGGGGTCCGCACACCGGTGCCGACGAGCGTCATCTTCATGCGCGTCCCACCTCCAGGCCCCTCGCCGCCTCCCGGTCGAGGAAGACCGTGACGTCTCGGGCGAGCCGGAGGTAGGAGGCGGGCACGTCTGGGGTCATGGGGCCCTCCAGGGCGCGGCGGACGATGTCGCGCTTGTGCGCGCCGAACGCGAGGAGCACGATCTTGCGCGCCTGGAGCAGCGGCGCCATGCCGATCGTGATCGCGCGCCGTGGGACGTGCTCGCGCCCGCCCCAGTATCGGGCGTTCGACGCGAGGGTCTCCTCGGAGAGCGCGACCTCCCGGGTCGGGGCCGAGCCGTCGCAAGGGGGCTCGTTGAAGCCGAGATGCCCGTTCGCCCCGATGCCGAGGATCGCGAGCGCGAACCCACCGGCCCCCTCGATCTCTTGATCGTAGGCGGCGCACGCGGCCGCGACGTCGCCGTCGCTCGGGAGTCGCACGACGTGCTCGAGCGGGATACCGAGCGGCTCGGCGAACGAGCGCAGCATCCAGCCGAGGAACGAGCGGCGATCGTCGGGCTCGATCCCGAGGTACTCGTCGAGTTGGTGCACGCGCAGGCCCGATGCGTCGAACGCGCCCGCGTGCCGATGGCGGACCAGCTCCCGGAACATCCGCTGCGGTGTCTCTCCGGTCGGCACGACCACGGCGGCGGTGGGGTTCGCCGCGGCGATCTCGGCCACGAGATCCGCGGCGGCGGTACTCATGGCCTCGTAGTCGTCGAGGACGGCGATGGTGAGTTCCGGCATCCCGCGGCTATCCGAGGCCGTCGGGTCCCACGACGCCCGTGGTTCCGGGCCGAACGAGCGTCGCCCGGAACCGGTAGCGGTCGCCGCGATAGACCATCTCGCACATCTCGATCGACCGGCCCGTCTCGTCCTCGGTCAGCTGTTGGCAGCGGAGGAGCGGCTCGCCCGGCTCGAGCTCCAGCAGTGCCGCCTGGCGCTCGTCCGCGGCGACCGCCTCGACGGCGAAGCGGGCACGCGCCGGTCGCAGCCCGTAGCGCCTCTCGAGCTCCCCGTAGAGGGACGCGCTCGAGAAGTCGACCTCGACGAGCTCCGGCGCGAGGGCGAGCGGGATGTCGCTGCGGTCGATCATGATCGGCACGTCGTCCATGAGGCGCAGGCGCTCGAGCTCGAACAGGGCCGCCCCGGGAGCGAGATGCAGGGTCTCCGCCTCGTCGATCGTGGCCGCGCGCACCCGCGTCGCGAGGACCCTCGCGCGCGGTGTGAGACCCCGGGACTCGGCCATCTCCGAGAAGCTCATGAGGACGTTCGGCGGCTCGCCGATGCGGGGTCCGGCGACGGTCCACCCGCCGGCGTCGCGCGCCACGATCCCCGCTCGCTCGAGCTCGTCGAGGGCCCGACGCAGGGTGACCCTGCTGACGCCGAAGTGCTCGGCCATGGCCCGCTCGGGCGGCAGCCTCGAGCCGGGCACCCTGCGCCCTCGGGCGATCTCCTCGGCGAGCGACTCCTGCACCCGCAGGTAGCGGAGCTGGAGTCGGTCGAGGAGGTCTTCTTCGGACGCCGACATATCAGCCATGATAGACCGGTCGAGGCCAAAACGGAACCGTTAACGACCGTTGGCTTGACTCGGCCGAGGCACGGACCTAGAGTCGGGGGCTGTGAGGGCTCCACGGCTCGGCCTTCGGCTCCTCGTCGTCCTCGCTGCGGCGGCGCTCGTGACCGCGGCCTGCGCGCCCGGCGGCGAGACCCAGCAGGCCACCGCGCCGCCGGCCCCGGTGACCACCGGTGTGACCGAGACCGAGCCCGTCACGCTGACCGTCTGGGACCAGGAGTGGGGTCAGGTCAGCAAGGTGTGGGACCAGCTGAACGCCGAGTTCATGCAGGAGTACCCGAACGTCACGATCAAGCGCGTGAACCGGGACTTCGGCGAGCTGAAGGCGCTCCTGCGGCTCGCGATCGCCGGACCGAAGGGCCCAGACGTGGTCGAGGTCAACCAGGGCTGGCCGGACATGGGGCAGCTCGTGAAGGCAGGGCTCTTGCTCCCGCTCGACAACTACGCCGAGGCGTACGGCTGGACCGACCGCGTGTCCGAGAACGTGCTCGCCGTCAGCCGGTGGTCGCCGGACGGCTCGCAGTTCGGGACCGGGAGCCTGTTCGGGTACACGACGTTCGGCGAGATCATCGGCGTCTACTACAACGCGAAGAAGCTGGACCAGCTCGGACTGAGCGTCCCGACCACCTTCGCCGACTTCGAGTCGGCACTTGAGACCGCGAAGCAGGCCGGCGAGGTGCCGATCCAGTTCGGCAACCTCGACGCGTTCCCCGGCATCCACGAGTACGTCGTGATCCAGGACCAGCTCGAGTCGGTCGACTACCTGACTGACTTCATCTTCGGGTTGCAGGGCAACGACCTGTCGTTCGACACGCCCGGGAACACGCAGGCCGCGACAGCGCTGCAGGACTGGGCCGAGAAGGGCTACTTCACGCCCGGGTTCGGCGGCGGCGGCTACGACGACGCGGTTGCGAACTTCGCCAAGGGCGAGGGTGTGTTCATGATCACCGGCAACTGGATCGTCGAGAACCTCGGCGCCGAAAGCAGCGACTTCGGCTTCTTCGTGATGCCGCCGATGGAGGCGGGCGCCCCGCCAGTCTCCACCGGAGGAGCGGGGTTCCCACTGTCGATCTCGGCCGGCACCGAGAACCCGGACGTCGCCGCCGCCTACCTGGACTGGATGACGAGCGACCATGCCGCCGAGCTCCTCCTGCCCACGGGACAGATCCCGCTCAGCATCGGGACGGCGGTCCCGGTGCAGGAGGGGACGGTGCTCGGGGACGTCGTGGGCGCTGCGGCGGCCGTGAGCGACGCCAACGGCATGGTCCCGTACCTGGACTGGGCGACGCCGACCTTCTACGACACGACGACCGCGGCGATCCAGGAGCTGATGGCGATGCGGATCACGCCGCAGGAGTTCGTGGAGCAGATCCAGGCCGACTACTCGAACTTCCAGAGCTCGCGATCCTGATGGAGGCCGAGCCGGCGGTCGCCTCCAGAGCGGTCGCGGTCGGGAGCCGGCGACGCAGACCCTCGCGCCGACCCGAGTACCTGCCCGGCGAGTCGCGGCGGATCGGGTACCTGTACGTGGCGCCGGCGTTCATCCTGTACGCCGCGTTCAACCTGTTCCCACTCGGGCAGGGCATCAACCTGTCCTTCTACCGGTGGGACGGGATCACACCCGGCACGTGGGTCGGGCTCCAGAACTACAGGGAGTTCTTTACCGACCCTGCGATCCGCGAGGGCTACAACCACGTCCTCAAGCTCATGGTCTTCTACTCGTTCCTACCGATCGTCCTCGGGCTGTTCCTCGCCGCGGTGCTCTCGCGTATCCGGATCCGTGGCCTCACGTTCTTCCGGGTGCTCCTGTTCCTCCCCCTCGTCATCACCGACGTCGTCACGTCGGTGGCGTGGATCTGGATGTACGACGTCGATGGGCCGATCGCGACGGCGCTGCGGCACATCGGGCTCGGAGCCCTGGTTCCGTCGAACGGCTGGCTCGGTGACTTCAACACCGCGTTGCCGGCGGTCGGGATCTTCGGGCTGTGGGGGCAGTTCGGCTTCTGCCTGATCCTGTTCCTCGCCGGGGTCATGAAGATCCCCGCGAGCCTGTACGAAGCGGCCCGGGTCGACGGCGCGAACGCGATCCGGGAGTTCTTCGCGGTCACGCTTCCCGGGCTGCGGTACGAGCTGCAGGTCGTGCTCGTGCTCTCGGTGATCGGGACGCTCGGCACCTTCGACGAGATCTACGTGCTGACGAGCGGTGGGCCCGGCACGGCGACGATCGTCCCCGCGTACACGATCTGGAGCCGGCTGTTCAACCTTGGCCAGGTCGGGTCGGCGGCGGCGCTCGGCATCGTCCTCATGCTCATCGTGTTCGCGGTGACCTTCGTGCTCAACCGGCTCCTGGAGCGGGGAGCCGAGAGGTGAACACGACCACCTCGCGCCTGCAAGTGACCATGAACTACCTGCTGATCGTCCTGTGCTCGGCGGTGGCCGTGTACCCGCTCATCGGCATCCTCCTTGCGAGCTTCTACCCGGCGGAGCAGGGAGTCTCGCCGTCGGGCTTCGGTCTGCCGCCGAGCTTCGACTGGCAGAACTACGTGACGGCCTGGGACCAGGGCAGGTTCTCCGAGTACTTCACGACGAGCGTCGTCGTTGCCGCCGTGATGGTCCCGGCCTCGGTCGTGCTGTCGATCCTCGGCGGCTACGCGTTCGCGACGATGCGGTTCCGAGGGTCGAAGGTGATCTTCTACCTGTTCATCCTCGGGCTGATCATCCCGACCGAGGCGACGATCGTTCCCCTGTACTACGACGTGCAGGCGATGGGCCTCATCGACACCTACTGGGCGCTCATCATCCTCGAGGTCTCGGGCGAGGTGGCGTTCGGCATCTTCTGGATGCGGGCGGCGTTCCTGTCCGCTCCGCCCTCGCTGCTCGAGGCGGCCCGCATCGACGGCGCGTCGAGCTGGAGGGCGCTCTGGAGGATCCTGGTGCCGTTCGCGAAGCCGGCGATCCTGACGCTGACGGTCCTCACCTTCGCCGACTCCTGGAACGAGTTCTTCCTCGCGCTCGTGTTCACCGTGAACCACATGACGGCGCCGGCCGGGCTCGCGAGCTTCTCGGGCAAGTACACGACCCAGATCGCGCTCGTGTCGGCGGCCGCGGTGATCGTCGCCCTTCCGATCCTGATCGTGTTCATCATCTTCCAGCGAGAGTTCATGCGGGGCATGCTGACCGGCGCGGTGAAGGGCTGAGCGATGGCGCGGGTCGTCTACGACCATGTCACGAAGCGGTTCGGCGACGTCACGGCTCTCGACGACCTCTCGCTCGAGATCGCCGACGGCGAGTTCATCGTGCTCGTCGGTCCGTCGGGCTCGGGGAAGACGACGGCGCTCCGGCTGATCGCAGGGCTCGAGGCCCTCACGCAGGGCGAGATCCGGGTCGGCGATCGCGTGGTGAACCGACTCGCGCCGCGCGACCGGGACATCGCGATGGTGTTCCAGGACTACGCGCTGTACCCGCAGATGACCGTGTATCAGAACCTCGCGTTCGGTCTGAAGATGCGGAAGATGTCGAAGACCGAGATCGACGACCGGGTCCGTCGGGCGGCCGACATGCTGGACATCGCGGAGCTCCTCCAGCGCAAGCCGAAGGCGCTCTCGGGCGGTCAGCGGCAGCGCGTCGCCCTCGGCCGAGCGCTCGTGCGGGAGCCGCAGGTGTTCCTCATGGACGAGCCGCTCTCGAACCTCGACGCGAAGCTGCGCGTGCAGACGCGGAGCGAGATCAAGCACCTGCAGGCGCAGATCGGGACGACCACCGTGTACGTCACGCACGATCAGGTCGAGGCGATGACGATGGGCGACCGCGTGGCCGTGATGAGCGAGGGCGTCCTCGAGCAGGTCGGCGACACGAGGACCGTGTACGAGCGACCGGCGAACGTGTTCGTCGCCGGGTTCATCGGAAGCCCAGCGATGACCTTCGCGACGATGCGGGCGGAGCGCCGGGAGGGTTCGCTCGTGCTGACTCGTGGAGCGCTCGAGCTGCGGATCGATGAGGGGCGCGCTCCGGCGGGCGGATTGCCCTCCGAGGTCATCGCCGGCGTGCGGCCCGAGCACACCCGTCTGTGGCGGGACGGGGCCGGTCTCGTCGGCCCGCTCGAGGGGCGGGCCGACTACGTCGAGATGCTCGGCCGCGAGGCCTTCATCGGGGTCACGGCGGCCGGTGAGACGAGCTTCACGGTCCACGCCGAGCCGGACACGCCCATCCGACCCGGCGAGCCCGTGTGGTTCGGGCTCGATCGCGGGCGCGTCTACCTGTTCGACCTAACCACCGAGCAGGCGCTGGCCGTCGTCTGAGCGAGACGGGGCGCTCGCGCCTGCCGTCAGTCTGCCGGCTCGTCGCCGACGCGCGGCTGGGAGCGGAACCCGACCGCCGTGTGACTGCTGTCGCAGAACGGCATCGTCTTCGAGGCGCCGCAGCGACAGAGCTTGATGCGCTCGCCGTGCTCGTCGGCCTTCGTATGGCGTCCGAGGTCGTACGGTGCGCCGTCGACGTCGACGACCCGAACCGGTCCGTACACCTTGTACGAGCCGTCCGGCCGAACGTGGATCTCGACCCTGCTCTCCTCGCTCATGCGTCCGCCCTCTCCGCTCGTGCCTCGCCATGCCAACCGGACGGCCCGGCGGCCGACCACTCTCGCGTCGGGACCGTTGACGCCGAGGGTGGAATCGGGGAAGGTATGAGCCTACGCGGAGCTGACGGCTCCACGGGACAGGGAGGCTGGTGTGGTCCGCACACGGTGCCAAGGGAGCGTCGCGAGCATGATCCCGGCACGCCTCTGCTGTCGAATGTCCGGCTAGAGCCAGGCCGTCCCCGCACGTCCCTCGACGGCCTCCGGGCCCTGCGCCTTCACTAGGCGTCCCGACGGCTCAGATGCATCCCCTTCGATCCGGGACAGGCGCGTACGCGCTCCGTCCCTCAGCCGGACAAAGGAGCGATCCCCATGAGCAACGCCTGGTCCTTCGAGACCCGTCAGATCCACGCCGGGCAGTCGCCCGATGCCGAGACCAACGCGCGAGCGCTGCCGATCTACCAGTCCACCGCGTTCACGTTCGACAGCAGCGAGCACGCTGCGAACCTGTTCGCGCTGAAGGAGTTCGGCAACATCTACTCGCGCATCATGAACCCGACACACGCCGTCGTGGAGGCGCGCATCGCCTCGCTCGAGGGCGGCGTCGGGGCCCTGCTCGTCTCCTCGGGCCAGGCGGCCGAGACGATCGCGATCTTGAACCTCGCGGAGACGGGCGACCACGTCGTGTCGAGCCCCTCGCTGTACGGCGGCACGTACAACCTGTTCCACTACACGCTGCCGAAGCTCGGCATCGACGTGTCGTTCGTCGAAGACCCCGACGACCTCGAGGGGTGGCGCTCGGCGATCCGCCCGAACACGAAGGTGCTGTTCGGCGAGTCGATCTCGAACCCGAAGAACGACATCCTGGACATCGAGGGCGTCGCGGCGGTCGCCCACGAAGCGGGCCTGCCACTCATGGTCGACAACACCGTCGCCACGCCGTACCTGATCCGGCCGTTCGAGTGGGGCGCCGACATCGTGGTGCACTCGGCGACGAAGTACCTCGGCGGGCACGGGACGGCGATCGCCGGCTTCATCGTCGACGGCGGCACGTTCGACTACGCGGCGCAGCCGGAGCGGTTCCCGAACTTCAACGAGCCCGACCCCTCGTACCACGGCATCGTGTACGCGCGGGACCTCGGGGTCGGCTCGGCGTTCGGGGCGAACCTCGCGTACATCCTCAAGGCGCGGGTGCAGTTGCTGCGTGATCTCGGCTCGTCGAGCTCGCCGTTCAACGCGTTCCTCATCGCGCAGGGGCTGGAGACGCTCAGCCTGCGCATCGAGCGCCACGTCGCGAACGCGCAGGCGGTCGCCGAGTGGCTGGAGACCCGCGACGAGGTGCGGTCCGTGAACTACGCGGGGCTGCCGAGCAGCCCCTGGTACGAGCGGGGGCGGAGGCTCGCGCCGCTCGGAACCGGTGGCGTGCTCGCGTTCGAGATCGAGGGCGGCGTGGAGGCCGGCAGGCGCTTCGTCGAGGCGCTCGAGCTCCACAGCCACGTCGCGAACATCGGCGACGTGCGCAGCCTCGTGATCCACCCGGCGTCGACGACGCACTCGCAGCTCACGGCCGAGGAGCAGGCGGCCACCGGGGTCACGCCGGGCCTGATCCGTCTGTCGGTCGGGCTCGAGAACATCGTCGACATCCTCGCCGACCTCGAGGCCGGCTTCCGGGCAGCCAAGGGGGTGTGACCGATGCCGATCTCCTACGAGGGGCCGCCGCCGGCGAGCGCCGCGTGGCGAGAGGGCGACGATCCCGGCGAGCGGCGGTTCGTCGACCTCGGGCCGTTCGCGCTCGAGCTCGGAGGGGCGCTCCCGAACGTGCGCGTGGCGTACGAGACCTTCGGCGCGCTCAACGAGCACGGCAGGAACGCGGTGCTCGTGCTCCATGCGCTGACCGGCGACTCGCACGTCGCGGGGCCGGCGGGTCCGGGGCACCTCACCCCCGGGTGGTGGGACGAGCTCGTCGGCCCGGGCAAGCCGCTCGACACCGACCGCTGGTGCGTCGTCTGCCCGAACGTGCTCGGCGGGTGCCAGGGCACGACCGGGCCCGCGTCGGCCGCGCCCGACGGCCGGCCGTGGGGCTCGCGCTTCCCGAAGATCACGATCCGCGACCAGGTCGCCGTCGAGGTCGCGCTCGCGGACGCGCTCGGGATCGAGCGCTGGGCCGCGGTGATCGGCGGCTCGATGGGCGGGATGCGGGTGCTCGAGTGGATGGTGATGGAGCCCGACAGGGTCGGCTTCGCCGTCGCGCTCGCGGTCGGAGCGGCGGCGACCGCCGATCAGATCGGTCTGTGCGCGGCGCAGGTGGCGGCGATCCGCAGCGACCCACGCTGGTGCGGCGGGGACTACTACGACGCTCGACCGGGCGAGGGCCCGCACGTGGGCATGGGCCTCGCGAGACGGATCGCGCACCTGTCGTACCGAAGCGAGGCCGAGCTCGAGATCCGCTTCGGCCGTGACGAGCAGCCGGGTGAGCACCCGCTGCTCGGCGGCCGGTACGCGATCGAGGCCTACCTCGATCACCAGGCCGGCAAGCTCGCGAGGCGCTTCGACGCGAACACGTACCTCGTGCTCACGGAGGCGATGAACACGCACGATATAGGCCGGGACCGAGGGGGGGTCGCCGCCGTGCTTCAGGACGTCCGCGTTCCCATGGTCGTCGGCGGCGTGTACTCGGACCGGCTGTACCCATTGCGGCTGCAGGAGGAGATCGCCGAGCTGGTGCCGACCTGCGACGGGGTTCGCGTCGTCCACGCACCGTACGGGCACGACAGCTTCCTCATCGAGGTCGACGGCGTCGGATCGCTCGTCCAGGAGGCGTTGGAGCGGGTGCTCGTCCACGCTCGCTGACGTGGTGTCGGTCGGCCGGTCAGGCGCGCGCCAGCGCGTCTTTCATCCCGGCCATCGCGTGCCGGCCGGCCTCCTCGAACGCGCCCTTGAAGAACGGCTCGAGCGCCCGCATCGGTCCCTTCAGGCGGAGATCGGCCGTGTAGAGGATCCTCGTGCCGTTCGAAGTGGCCTCGAAACGGATGTCGTCGACGGCGTTCACGGTCGCGCCGGTCCCTCGCAGGACCACGCGGTGGGGAGGCTCGTAGGCGGTCACCTCGTAGGTCATCGGCAGTCGGCGTCCCCTGAAGACCACGATGAGCTCGTAGCGGGTGCCGACGCGGATCGGTCCCTCGGTGACGTTGCGAGCCTCGGCCACGCCCGGGTCCCACACCGCCGAGTTCACGAAGTCCCCGATGAAGGCGAAGACCTCGTCGATCGGTCGGTCGACCTCGAGTTCCTCACGCAGCACCGTCATCGCTCGCTCCTCCCGGAACAAGGGTAGACGGCGAACCTCCGAACGATCGGTCCGTGCTAGCGTCGAAGCTACGCATCTCGTGCAACGGAGCGCCCGCTGCGAGACATCCGATCGATCGCCGACGACGTCCTCGACGCGACCGTCGTGCTGAGCTTCACGGATCTCGGTCCGTGGGTCCGGCGGCGCATGTTCGACTGGGAGGACCTGGATCGGTTGCGCATGGACGACCGGGTCGTCCTGATCACCGGCGCGAGCTCCGGTCTGGGACTGGCCGCCGCGAGACAGATGGCGCGGATGGGTGCCGCGCTCCGCCTCGTGGTGCGTGATGCGGCGAAGGGGGAGCGCGCCCGCGCCGACGTCCTCGACGGCGCGCCCGGTGCGGACGTGGCCGTGTACCTCGCCGACATGAGCGACCTGCGGTCGGTGCGCGCCCTGGTCGAGGGGGCCCGCGATCGCGAGGAGCGGCTCGACGTGCTCGTGAACAACGCGGGCGCGCTGCTCGCCGAGCGCCGGACGTCCGTCGACGGCTTCGAGATGACCTTCGCGACGATGGTGCTCGGTCCGTTCGTGCTGACGAACGGGCTCTCCCCGCTCCTTCGGGCCACGGCTGCCGGGGACGCGCGGACGCGGGTGATCAACGTCGCCTCCGGTGGGATGTACACGCAGGGACTGCACCTCGACGACCTGCAGATGGAGCGCGAGCCCTACCGAGGGAGCGTCGCGTACGCGAGGGCCAAGCGCGCGCAGATCGTCCTCACCGAGCGGTGGGCCCGGCGGTGGCGCGACACGGGCGTCGTCGTGAACGCCATGCACCCCGGATGGGCGGACACGCCGGGGGTCGAGACCTCGCTGCCCCGGTTCCGCCGGATCGTCGGGCCGCGGCTGCGGACCGTCGAGGAGGGTGCGGACACGATCGTGTGGCTCGCGGCCTCGGACGAGGGGGCCCGTGCCACCGGCCGCTTCTGGCTCGATCGCCGGCCGCGCCCGACCGAGCGGCTCCCCGGCACCCGCGTGAGCGAGGACGAGGCCGAGCGTCTCTGGGACGAGTGCGATCGGCTGACCGCGCCGGCCGGCTGAGGGCTACCCGGCGACCGCCGTGGGACCGCTCGGCTCGCCGAGCTT
>Ga0233416_10000182_pt1 | contig 19025 bp, 23 predicted proteins | sample Sediment_Towuti__2_FD_188638 | JGI IMG/M metagenome (GOLD analysis project Ga0233416, IMG submission 188638) | Sediment microbial communities from Lake Towuti, South Sulawesi, Indonesia - Sediment_Towuti_2014_0_MG | ecosystem: Environmental > Aquatic > Freshwater > Lake > Sediment | place... | reverse complement strand
CGATCCCGGGCGCGCTTTCGGCACCGGCGCCCATCCGACGACCCGGGCGTGCATCGAGCTCCTCGCGCGCTCGGAGCGCGGAAGCGTCCTCGACGCCGGTTGCGGGTCGGGTGTCGTCGCGGTCGCCGCCGCCCGCCTCGGGCACGCGCCGGTGTTCGCCGCCGACCGGGACGAAACCGCAGTCGAGGTCGCTCGGGAGACGGCACGGCGCAACGCGGTCGAGGTCGAGATCCGGCGCGCAGACATCCTCGTGGACGAGCTTCCGCAGGTCGACCTCGTGGTTGCGAACATCGAGCTCGCCGTCGTCGAGGCGCTGCTCGCGCGCCGGCTGGCAGGCCGCGCGATCACCTCGGGCTACCTCGCGCACGAGTCGCCACGCGCTCCCGGATGGGAGCGCGACGACCGGCTGGAGCTCGACGGCTGGGCCGCCGACGCGTTCCGGACCGCGCAAACGGTCCGGGTGCGGAACGGTCGCCGATCCGGATCGGCACTAAGCTAGGTGCCCGATGGCGTCGTTCTCGGTTCGCTTCCTCGGCTGCAAGGTCTCCTACGCGGACGCGCAGGCGGTCCGCGAGCGCCTGCTCGCCGACGGCCACAGGGAGGTCGGCGACGGAGGAGACGTCGCGGTCGTCAACACGTGCTGCGTGACGCACGAGGCGGTCTCGAAGTCGCGCCAGGCAGTCTCCCGCGCCGCCCGCACGCACGGGCAGGTCCTCGTCACGGGCTGCGGAGCGAACCTTCCCCGCGCGTTCTCCGGCGCGCCGGACAACGTGCGTGTGCTCGCGCTCGCCAGCGAGGACCTGCCTGGGGCCGTCGCGGGCGCGGTGGGCCCCATCGGCTGCGTCCGTGCGGACGCGAGGCTCGAGCGCACCCGTGCGTTCGTGAAGATCCAGGACGGATGCTCGTTCTCCTGCGCGTTCTGCGTGATCCCGCTCGTCCGCGGAGCGACGCGCAGCCGGCGCGCCCCGGCCGTCCTCGCCGAGATCCGGCGCCGCGTCGCCCAGGGCCATCGCGAGGTCGTCCTCACGGGCGTCAACCTCGGGTGCTTCCGCGACCGTGAGAGCGGATACACGCTCCCGCGGCTGATCCGCGAGGCGGGGGAGATCGAGGGCCTCGACCGGCTTCGCCTCTCGTCGATCGAGGTGAACCACCTGACGCAGGATCTCGTCGCGGCGCTTCGTGAGACGCCGAGCGCCTCGGCGCACCTGCACGTACCCCTCCAGTCGGGAGACGACGGCGTCCTCCGTGCGATGAGGCGCCGCTACACCGCCGACGAGTACGCGGCCAAGCTCTCACCGCTCGAGGACTTCAACCGGACGACGGACGTCATCGTCGGCTTCCCGGGCGAGGACGAGCCGGCCTTCCGGCGCACGCTCGAGCTCGTCGAGCGTGCCGGGATCACGAAGGTGCACGTCTTCCCCTACTCGCCGCGCCCCGGGACCGAGACCGCCGCCGCGGACACGGTTCCGGTGGGCGTGAAGCGCGAGCGGAGCGCGCGGCTGCGGGCGCTCTCCGACGAGCTCGTCCGCAGGCGCCTCGTGTCGAAGCTCGGAACGACGGACCTCGTGCTCGTCGACCGCCCGGGGCGCGGATACGCAGACGACTACACGCCGTGGCTGCTGGAGGCGCGGCTCGGCGAGCTCGTCCGCGCGCGCGCCGTCGGCCTCGGGGAGGGGGCGATTCTTGCCGTCGCCGCGTGAGGACTGCCTCTTCTGCCGGCTCGTGGCCGAGGGCGACCACGTCCATGCCGCGGACGGGTTCGTCGCGATCCGCGACATCAACCCGCTTGCGGAGACGCACCTGCTCGTGCTCCCCGAGCGTCACGTCGACACCTTCAAGGAGATCGGCGCGTTCCCCGACGACGAGGCCGCGAGGATGCTGCGCTTCGTGGCGGAGACGGCGGAGGCGGCGGGCCTCGAGGACTACCGTGTGCACCTGAGCGTGGGCGCCGGAGCGGGGCAGACGGTCTTCCACCTGCACTGGCACGTGCTCGGTGGCGCTTTCGACGTCGAGCGCCTCGCGGCCGCCCTGCGGGAGGGCGCGTGACCCTCGTTCCCAGGATCGAGGAGGAGCTCAAGGTCGCGCGCCTCGAGCGCGATGCGGACCGGCGCGACGCCCTCAGCCTCCTCTTGAACGCGCTGCGCGGCGCGCAGAAGGAGCTCGGCCGGCCGCTCACGGAGGAGGAGAGCCTGCAGGTCCTGCAGCGCGAGCGGAAGCGACGGCTCGAGGCTGCGGAGGCGTTTCGTGAGGCGGGACGAGAGGAGCAGGCCGAGGACGAGGAGTACGAGCTCGAGGTTCTCGAGGAGTTCATGCCGGAGCCCCTCTCCGAGGCCGAGATCGAGGAGATCATCGACGACGTCATCTCCGAGGTGGGCGCGACGAGCATCCGCGACATGGGGCGGGTCATGGCCGGCGTCATGCACCAGGTGTCAGGCCGCGCGGACGGCTCGGTCGTATCTCAGCTCGTCAAGGAGAAGCTGGCCTGACGCCGCAGGTCGCCACCCGCTCCCGGCCGGCGGAGCCGGCCTCCGCGGTCGGCTGACGACGCTCGCTGCGCGATCCTGTGGGCTCGCCGCTTGGCCGTGCCTCTTGCACTGTCCTGCGCGGCTCGCCCTTGGCTCCCTTGCGACCGCCGCCCCTACGACGCCAGGAACCTGACGCCGATCGCCGGCCCGGGCTCCCGCGGGCTGTCTTCGGGGTCCCCAGAAAGTGCGGAGCACTTTCTGGGGCTGGAAGCCCGGCTCCGCCCCGGCCTGACGCTGCTCGCGGCAGGATGCGTCGCGCTCGTCTCGAGTCCGTACTACTCGTACTGTCCTCGCTCCTTGCGCTCGCATCCCTTGCGAGCAGCGCCCGAGCGACGCCAGGAACCCTGACGCGCCTGGCCGCAGCCGCGGCCGTCGAGGCACCTACACTGAGCGCGTGGCCCAGGAGGTGTTGGACGTCTCGAACGAGGTGGCCGCGGAGCTCGCGGGAGTGGAGGACGGCGTCCTCGACGCGCTGCGCGAGCGGCTCGGCTGCACGATCGCGCTCCGCGGGAACCGGCTGACCCTGGGCGGCGACGAGGAGCGCGTGGCCGCAGCGCGGGCGGTCGTGGACGAGCTGGCGGAGCTCGTCGAGGGCGGCCACCAGATCGGGCCCGACACGGTCGGCGCGGTGCTCGCGGCGCTCGACCAGGCGGAGGACGTGCGGGAGGTGTTCGAGGACGTCATCTGGCGGCACCGCGGCAAGAAGATCACGCCGAAGACCGTGACTCAGAAGCGATACGTGGACGCGATCCGCGCAGGCACGGTCACCTTCTCGATCGGGCCCGCTGGGACCGGAAAGACGTACCTCGCGATGGCGCTCGCCGTCGCGGCCCTCTCCGAAGGCGCCGTCGGCCGGATCATCCTCACCCGCCCAGCCGTCGAGGCGGGGGAGCGACTCGGATTCCTGCCGGGCGACATCCTCGCCAAGGTCGACCCGTACCTTCGCCCGCTCTACGACGCGCTTTACGACATGCTCGAAGCCGAGCGCCTCTCCGCCTACATCGAGCGCGGGACGATCGAGGTCGCGCCGCTCGCATTCATGCGCGGGCGGACGCTCAACGACTCGTTCATCGTGCTCGACGAGGCGCAGAACACGACTCCTGAGCAGATGCAGATGTTCCTCACGCGGCTCGGGTTCGGGTCGAAGGTCGTGGTGACGGGGGACGTGACGCAGGTCGACCTCCCGAAGGAGCAGGCCTCGGGGCTCATCCAGGTGCGCGAGATCCTCGCCGGGATCGACGGCATCTCCTTCGTCGAGTTCGGCCACGAGGACGTCGTGCGGCACAAGCTGGTGCAGCGGATCGTCGAGGCGTACAAGCGGCACGCCGAGGAAACGGGCACCGCCCGGCGCCTGTGATCGCGGTCGAGCTCGCCAACCGAAGCGGCGTCCCGGTGGACGAGGAGGAAGCGATCGCCCTGGCTCGCGCGGTGCTCGCCGCCGAGGGCGTCGCGAATGGAGAGCTGGGAATCGCGTTCGTCGGGGCGCGCGAGATGCGCGCGCTCAAGCTGGAGCACCTCGGCGTGGACGAGGCGACCGACGTCCTTTCGTTTCCCCTGGACGGGCGGGCCGAACTGCCCACCGGGCCTCCGCGCGCGCTCGGCGACGTCGTGCTCTGTCTCGAGGTCACCGGGGAGGCGTGGCGCGAGCCGCTCGTGCACGGCCTCCTACACCTGCTCGGCTACGACCACGGAGACGAGATGGCGTCCCGCGAGCGGACGTACGCGTCGCGATGACGCCCCAGCGCAGCCCGTCCCTCCTCCAGAGCTTCAACCACGCGGCGGAAGGCATCGTCCACGCGCTGCGGACGCAGCGGAACCTCTGGATCCACTTCGCCATCGCCGTCGCGGTGCTGGTCGCTGCGGTCGGGTTCGGCGTGTCGAAGCTCGAGCTTGCAGTCCTCGTGCTGGCGATCACCTTCGTGCTGGTCGCGGAGCTCGTGAACACCGCGGTCGAGGCCGCCGTGGACGTCTCGTCGACCTCGTTCGATCCCATGGCCAAGCTCGCCAAGGACATCGCGGCCGGCGCCGTGCTCCTAGCGGCGTTGAGCGCCGTCGCCGTCGGCTACCTCGTCTTCTCCGGCCAGGTGGCGAGGCGCAGCTCCCGTTTCCTCGACCGGCTCAGCGACCTGCCGGCCGAGCTCACGCTCGTCGCGCTCGCGGTGACGGTCATCATCGTGATCGCGGTCAAGGCGTACACGGGGCGCGGGACCCCGCTCCGCGGCGGGCTTCCCTCGGGGCACGCGGCAGTCGCCTTCGCCGCGTGGATGGCGGTGACGTTGCTGCTCGACACCTCGGACCACCGCTTCCTCATCTCCTCCCTGGCGTTCATCATGGCCTTGCTCGTGGCCCAGACCCGCGTCGAGACCGGTGTGCACTCTGCGACCGAGGTCGCGAGCGGCGCGGTGCTCGGCGCGCTGACGACCCTCTTCCTCTTCCAGGCGTTCGGATGAGCTCCCCGATCTCGGATCTCGACCTCTTGGCCGCCGCCGACGCGGTCGCGGAGCGCGCGTACGCGCCCTACTCGGGGTTCAACGTGGGCTGCGCCGTCCTCGCACGTGACGGGCGCGTGGTGGAGGGAGTGAACGTCGAGAACGCCGCGTATCCGCTCGGGGTGTGCGCGGAGCGAACCGCGTTCGCGCGAGCGGTGGCCGAGGGGTACCGGCCAGGCGACTTCGTCGTGGCCGCGATCACCGCGTCGCCCTGCGGCGGGTGCCGGCAGTGGCTCCACGAGATGGGCGTCGAGCGTGTCGTGTTCAGGAACGGGGGTCGGGTCGTCACGATGACGACCGACGAGCTTCTGCCCGAGTCGTTCGAGGCCTCGGACTTCCGGTGACGCTGGGGACAACTCGACACGGTTTGGACACCGAGCCGTATCCCACGCGTACGGACTTCCTCGATACGCTGGCAGCGGGTGGTGGGCTGGGGTGCCCCGTCCGGAGCGAGGCATGAAGAGCGGGCTGGTCGCGGTCGCCGGGCGGCCCAACGTCGGCAAGTCGACTCTCGTCAACGCGCTCTGCGGCGAGAAAGTCGCGATCACCTCCACGGTGCCGAACACGACGCGCAGGCGCGTCTTCGGGGTCGCCCACGGCCCCGGCTACCAGCTCGCCCTCGTCGACCTCCCCGGCTTCCAGCGCCCCATGGATCCGCTGACGCGGCGCCTGCAGCAGACCGTCGACTCCTCGTTCGAGGACATCGACGCGGTGCTCCTGGTCGTCGACGCCCGCCAGCGCATCGGCGCCGGCGACCGCTTCGTCGCACGGCGTGTGTTCTCGCTCGAGCGGCCCGTCGTCATCGCTCTCAACAAGATCGATCGACTCAAGCGGAGCCACGTGCTCTCCCAGATGCAGGCCGCGTCCCGGCTCGGCGACTTCCACGCGCTCCATCCGGTCAGCGCGCTTACGAGGGACGGTGTCGGCGAGCTCCGCGAGGATCTCGTCGCCTTGCTCCCGGAAGGGCCAGCGCTCTTCCCCGGCGACCAGACGACCGACCTCGTGCTCGAGGATCGGATCGGCGAGGTGATCCGCGAGAAGGCGCTGCACCTGACCCGCGAGGAGGTCCCGCACGCGATCCTCGTCGAAGTGCAGGAGATCGCCGAGAGGACCGTCCGGGCCGTCCTCTACGTAGAGACGGAGTCCCAGAAGGGGATCCTCGTCGGGAAGCGAGGTTCGATGGTCCGCGAGATCGGCGCCCGCGCCCGCCCCGAGGTCGAGGCGCTCGTCGGCCATCCGGTCTACCTCGAGCTCGTGGTCAAGGTCCGTCCGAGATGGCGCCGCGACCCGCGGATGCTCGAGCGCCTCGGCCCGTAGTTACGCGTCGGCGGCTCCCCGACGGAGTCGTGACGCAACGGTCGTCCTCGTGATCGGATCGGACTCGTCGTCGGTGGTCCGGCCGCCTCCGTAGTTCGCCGAACGCGCATCCGGCGCCTCCCCGATGTTCTGGCCCGGTGGGGGCGCAACGGTCTCAGCAAGCACACGAAGGGAGCCGCCATGGCCGTTCAGACGAGTGCGTCGGCCCTCGAGATCGAGGCTGTCCCGAGCGTTCGCACTGCGATCGTCGAAGCCACGGCAGTGCGGAAGGTCTACGACACCGGGGCGGTCCGGGTCGAGGCGCTCCGCGGCGTGGATCTCGCGGTCGCCCAGGGTGACATGGTTGCGATCATGGGGCCCAGCGGTTGCGGGAAGACGACCCTCCTGAACTGCCTCTCCGGTCTCGACTCGCTCGACGAGGGCGAGGTCGTGATCGAAGGCACGCCGCTCTCGGAGATGTCGGACCGCGAACGAACCGACTACCGGGCGCGGCGGATGGGCTTCGTCTTCCAGTTCTACAACCTGATGCCCGTGCTCACAGCGGCCGAGAACGTCGAGCTTCCGCTGCTCCTGGCACGCGTGGAGGCGGGCGATGCACGAGCGAAGGCGCTCGACGCGCTCGCGCTCGTCGGGCTCGCCGACCGAGCGGACCACGTTCCGGACGCCCTCTCGGGGGGTGAGCGGCAGCGGGTCACGATCGCGCGCTCGCTCGTCAACGATCCCGCGATCGTCTGGGCCGACGAGCCGACGGGCGACCTCGACTCGGAGAACGCGACCGAGATCGTCGAGCTCATGCGCCGGCTCAACCTCGAGCGCGGGCTCACGTTCCTGATCGTGACTCACGACATCGCCGTTGGTCGGAAGACCGATCGCATCGTCCGCATGGTCGACGGAGTGATCCGCGGCGAAGAGCTCTTGGGGGTGAGATAGATGGTCGTTCGCGCAACGGAAGCCGAGATCGACGTCGTCCGGACGAACCCGGCCGACGCGATCGAGGTGTTCAGGCAGTCGGTGATCCCCGCTCTCCACGAGCAGGAGGGCTACGAAGGGTGCTACGTCCTCCTCTCGGAAGAGGGCAAGGTGCTCGTCCTCTCCTTCTGGGAGTCGAACGAGGCCGCCAGGGCGACGCGGCTCTCGGGCTTCTACGCGGACCAGATCGCGAAGCTCGCCGACCTCGTCGTCTACCGGCAGGCGCCTGGGCGTGAGGCCTACGACGTCATGATCGCCGAGACGCCGCACGAAGCGGTCGTCTAGAGGAGGCGGTCATGCGAGAGGTCTTCGGCGTCCCCGTCGACACGCTTCTCGTCGTCCTGGCGGTCGCGCTCGTGGTCGCGATCGGGATCCTCGCGATCCTCGCGCTCCGGAACCGCATCCTCGTGAAGCTCGCCCTGCGCAACGCCGGGCGCCGACGCGGTAGGACCGCGCTCATCGTCGTCGGGCTGATGCTCGGGACGGCGATCATCGCCGCGGCGCTCGTCACGGGCGACACGATGAACAACACGATCCGCGCGACCGCCGTCGACGCGCTGGGCTCGACGGACGAGACGATCGCGCCGAAGGGCGCCGTCGACGACATCCCCGGTGCCCTCGGCGCCGCCACGGGCATGGGCTGGCTTCCCGAGAGCACGGTCGTGCAGGTCGAGCAGGCGGTCGGCGCCTCGGGCCTCACCGACGGCGTGACCGGTGCGATCGTCGACCAGGTCGCTATCCAGGCCCCCGCGCAGCGTCAGAGCGAGCCGAGCGTCGTCCTCTTCGCCGCCGACCCGACACGGATGGATGGCTTCTCGCCGATCGTGGGGTCCAGCGGCGAGCGGCTGTCGCTGGGCGACCTCGGCCCGAACGAGGTCTACCTCAACCGCAGGGCTGCGAAGAAGCTCCGCGTGGCGCCGGGTGACCAGGTCGTCGTCTACGCGGGAGGCGCCCAGCCGCGGCCGAGCCGCGTGCGCGACGTCGTCGGCTTCGATGGATCGGGCAGCGCTGACGCAGCCATGCTCGTGCCGCTCGCACAGGCGCAGCAGCTCTTCGGTCATCCGGGCGAGATTCGCGCCGTGCTGATCTCGAATCGCGGCGGAGCGACGGCCGGCGCGGCGCTCACGGACGAGGTCGTCGCGAAGCTCGACCCGCTGGCGAGCAGGCTCGATCTCGAAGTGACGCCGCTGAAGCAGGACGCGATCGACGCAGCGGACGAGATGGGAGCGGCGTTCACCGCCTTCTTCACGACCTTCGGCATGTTCTCGATCGCAGCCGGGATCCTGCTGATCTTCCTCATCTTCGTCATGCTCGCGGCCGAGCGCCGCGGTGAGCTCGGAATCGCGCGAGCGATCGGCACCCGCCGCGGACACCTCGTCGAGATGTTCACCTTCGAGGGCGCCGCGTACGACCTCCTCGCCGCTGCTGTCGGGGCGCTCTTGGGCGCAGTCTTCGCCTTTGGGATGGTGCTCGTCATGGCGCAGTCCTTCGGCGCCGTCGACGCCGACGAGGGGCTGCAGATCGAGTTCGCCGTCTCGTGGCACAGCCTGGTCGTCGCCTTCGCGATGGGGCTCCTCCTCACGCTCCTCGTGGTCGCAGTGTCGGCGTCGCGTGTGAGCGTGATGACGATCGCGGCCGCCATTCGCGGCCTGCCCGAGCCTGCCCAGCCGCGGCGTCGCCGCCGGCTCGTGCTCGCGCTCGCCGGGCTGGCGTTGGGCTTCCTCCTCGTCTTCACGGGAATGTCGGGCGACCAGGCCACGCCGCTCGATCTCGGCGTCGCGCTCGTGCTCATGAGCCTCGTTCCACTGCTTCGGCTCGCAGGCGTCTCCGAGCGCCTCGCCTTCACGGCATGCGGGCTGGCCGTGGTCGTGTTCCTCATGCTCCCCTGGCGGTGGCAGGAGGCCGTGTTCGGGGAGCTCGGCGGAGACTTCTCGACGTGGATCGTGGCCGGCCTGCTGATCGTCATCGGCACGGTCTGGGTCATCGTCTTCAACGCGGACCTCCTGCTCGGCGGCTTCACGCGCGTCTTCGGGCGCATCAGGAGCCTCGCCCCGGTGCTCCGCATGTCGATGGCCTACCCGCTCCGCGCGCGCTTCCGGACGGGGACGACGCTCGCGATGTTCACGCTCGTCGTCTTCACGCTCGTCACCGGGTCCGCCGCGAACGGCTCGTTCGTGCACGCGATCGACGTCGACGACTTCGGCGGCGGCTTCCAGGTACGTGCGGGAACCGTCGGCGCCGCCCCGATCGAGGACATGGCCGCCGCCCTGAAGACCGCTCCGGGGATCCGGGCCTCGGACGTCCCGTACGTCGGCAGCCAGTCCGTGCTCGCAGTCGAAGCGAAGCAGCTCGGCACGGGCCGCGGCTACGAGACCTACCTCGTGCGCGGCCTCGACGACTCGTTCCTCGAGCACACGACGTTCGGCTTCGGACAGATCGCGCGAGGCTACGACTCGGCGCAGGAGGTGTGGGACGCGGTGCGGACGCATCCCGGGCTCGCGGTCGTCGACTCGACGATCGTCCCGCGCCGCGACAACTTCAACTTCGGGGCCGCACCCGACTTCGCTCTCAGCGGGTTCCTGTACGAGGAGGGGACGCTCGATCCCATTCCGATCGAGGCGCTGGACAAGCAGACCGGGAGGACGACGAAGCTCAGGGTCATCGGCATCCTCAAGGACACCGCTCCCGTCGAGATGCTCGGCATCACGACGTCGCAGCGAACGCTGTCGGCTGCGTTCCCCGGCCGCACCCACCCGACGATTCACTACTTCGGCCTCGCGCCTGGAGTCGACCCCGAGGACATGGCTGCGAAGCTCGAGTCGGCGTTCCTCCAGAACGGTCTGGACGCGCAGTCGATCCAGGAGGTCGTCGACGACACCGTCGCGGCGAACATGACCTTCAACCGGCTGATCCAGGGGTTCCTGGGCCTCGGCCTGCTCGTCGGGGTCGCCGCGCTCGGCGTCATCAGCGCGCGGGCGGTCGTGGAGAGACGTCAGCAGATCGGCGTCATGCGCGCGATCGGCTTCCGGCGGGAGATGGTGCAGGCCGCCTTCCTGCTCGAGTCGTCGTTCGTCGCGCTGACGGCGATCGTGGTGGGGACCGCGCTCGGGCTGCTGCTCGCCTGGAACATCATCGACGACACCAGGCAGCAGCCGAGCTGGGCAGGCATGAGCCTCTACGTACCCTGGCTCAATCTCCTCGTGATCTTCCTCGCCGTGTACGCGATCGCGCTCCTGGCGACGCTCGCGCCCGCGCTCCGCGCCTCGCGGATCCGCCCGGCGGAGGCGCTCCGCTACCAGTAACGATGACGCTCGCGGCTCCTTCGAACGGGGCGACCATCCTGCGCCTGGTACCCTGATCGCGAGCTAGGACGAGTGCGGTTCGCGCAGAGGGCGCCTTCCTTACCCGTTCGTGATCGTGGTAAGGGAGGTGTTTTTTTCATGGCAACCGGAACCGTCAAGTGGTTCAACGACGCGAAGGGCTACGGCTTCATCGCGCCGGAGGATGGGTCGAAGGACGTCTTCGTCCACTTCTCCAACATCGCCGGCGACGGCTTCAAGTCGCTCAGCGAGGGCGCGAAGGTGGAGTTCGAGGCGCGCGAGGGAGCAAAAGGCCCCGAGGCGCTCGACGTCGTCACAATCGGCGCGTAGGCGTGGCCAAGGAGGAGAAGCTCGAGCTCGACGGCGAGATCCTGGAGGCGCTCGGAAACGGCAAGTACCGGATCGCCCTCGACAACGGGCACGAGACGCTCGGCTACATCGCAGGGAAGATGCGGCGCTTTCGTATCCGGGTGCTTCCGGGCGATCGCATAACGGTCGAGCTCTCCGCCTACGACCTCAACCGCTGCCGGATCGTCTACCGCCACCGGTAGACGATCCGGCAGCGCCCTACCCCCCGGCCCTTGGCCGGCGGATAACGAGCCTGGCTGACAGGCGGCACTCGGAGCGGTCCGGGCCGGCTCTTGACTTTTCGCCTGCGATGGGCGATAAATGAGTCATGTACGGTCGTCCGGATGACCGGATGAGCGCGGCGCCGTGACCGCGACGCCCGTGGACCTTTCGCCCGCCCGGCTCGACCGAGAGGCGCCCTTGCCGCTCTACGCGCAGCTCGAGGACGCCCTGCTCCGGGAGATCCGCGAGACCGGCCTGCAGCCGGGCGACCGGTTCCCCAGCGAGGCCGAGATCCAGGACCGCTACCGCGTCTCGCGCGCCACCGTCCGGCAGGCGCTCGCCGAGCTCGAGGCGAGCGGGGTCATCCGGAAGGCCCAGGGGCTCGGGTCCTTCGTCTCCGTTCCGAAGATCCGGCACGTCCCCCTCTTGACCTCGTTCACGGAGCTCGCCTCCAGCCAGGGGTTCGTCCCGTCGCACCGGATTCTCGCGTCCTCCGTCGAGGAGTCGCCGGCGGGCGCCGCGGACGAGCTCGGCCTCGAGGAAGGCACTCGCTGCCGCCTCCTCCGCCGGCTCTTCCTCGCCGACGGCAGTCCCGTCGGTCTGGCCGAGACGTGGCTCCCCGTGCGCGCGCTCCGAGGGCACGACGACCTGTTCGATCGCGATCGGCTGAACGAGGGGTCGATGTACGAGGTCCTCCAGAGCCCGCCGATCGGCCTGGTGCTCGACCACGCGGTCGAGACGATCTCGCCGGGCGTGGCCGACGCCGCGAGCGCCGAGCTGCTCGGCTGCGGGCCGGGAACGCCGGTGCTCCTGATCCGCCGCCTGACGTTCACCCCCGACGGAGATTCCGTCGAGTCCACGCGCCTTGTGTTCGTGGGAGACCGGTACGAGTATCGGGTGGAGCTGCAGCGGCCCGAGTCGGGCAGGTGGCGGTGAGCTCCGTCCCGGGCCCGCAGGGCAGGACCCTCCCGTCCGAGGAGGAGGTCCGACAGGTCGTGGCCGCCGTCCTCGCAGGAATCGAGACGGAGGAGCTCGAGCGCGGACCGGTGGGAAGCTCCGAAGACGAGCGAGCGCCGGAGCCGGTCGCGGCCGAAGTGGCCGTGGGGGCCGACCACGGCGGCTACAGGCTGAAGGAGCGCATCGCCGCCGACCTCCGGGAACGAGGCTACGAGGTTCACGACTGCGGGACCGACAGCACGGAGCCGGTCGACTACCCGGACTTCGCCCACGAGGTCGCCCGGCTCGTCGCCGACGGGGCCTGCCGGTGGGGGATCGTCGTGGACGGGGCCGGGATCGGGTCCTGCATGGCCGCGAACAAGGTGCCGGGCATTCGAGCCGCCACCTGCTGGGATCTGACGTCGGCCAAGAACAGCCGCGAGCACAACCACGCGAACGTGCTCGTCCTCGGCGCCGGCCTGATCGGGGAGAACCTCGCGCTGGAGATCGTGCGGGCCTGGATGCTGATGCCGTGGGGCGGCGAGCGCCATGCCAGGCGGGTCGAGAAGATCATGGACATCGAGCGGCGCTACCTGGTCCACGCCGAGGCGGGGGCGATCGCATGAGCACGACCACGGAAGCCCTTGTCGACGCCGTGACCCGAGAGGTCCTGGCGGCGCTCGCCGGCCGGGGAACCGGGGGGGACTGCTCGGATCCGTCGTGCCAGGGGGACTGCGCCGCACACTGCTCGGACCGGGTCCGCGGCGTCGTCAGCTCCGGAGCCGGGCGGATCAGCTACTCGGGCGACGGCGCCGAGGTGCCCCGTGACCTCGCCCACTTCATCGACCACACGCTGCTCCGTCCCGACGCAACGGCCGCCGACATCGACAGGCTGTGCGAGGAGGCCCGGATGTTCGGGTTCGCGGCCGTCTGCGTGAATCCGACCTGGGTCCGGCGCTGCGCGCAGAATCTCCGGGGCACGACCGTCCGGGTGGCGTCCGTCGTCGGGTTCCCGTTCGGCGCCGGCACGACCGAGGTGAAGGCCATGGAGGCCCGGCGTGCTATCCGCGACGGTGCGCGCGAGATCGACATGGTCATCAACGTCGGAGCGCTCCGAAGCGGTGACTACGACCTCGTGCGCCGTGACGTCGAGAAGGTCGCAGACGCCTGTCGCGAGGCCGGCGCGCTCTGCAAGGTCATCATCGAGACCGCTCTCCTCACCGACGAGGAGAAGGTCGTGGCCTCCCACCTCGCAAAGTGGGCGAAGGCCGACTTCGTGAAGACCTCGACCGGGTTCGGCCCGGGCGGGGCGACCGTGCACGACGTCCTGCTCATGCGCGAGACGGTCGGCCCGAAGCTCGGCGTGAAGGCGTCGGGAGGCATCAGGAGCACGGAAGACGCGCGCGAGATGATCGCGGCCGGTGCCAGCCGGATCGGCGCCTCGGCGAGCGTGCAGATCGTGACCGGCGGCGAGCCCGAAGATCGGAGGAACTGACGTGAGGAGAGGATTCCAGTGAGAAACGCTCTGCCAACCCCGCGATTCACGTGCGCCGCCGGCGCCGGCCGCGCGAGCGGCCGCTTTAGGGATTCTCGCGATCGCGGATCTGCTCCTGCAGATTCGCGATCTGCGGAGGCAAGATGAGCAACGGCGTGGAGCTCCGGGCGTACTGCTTCCTGGACAGCCTGCAGCCGCAGTACGCCGCCTTCCTGGGAACCGTGGCCCAGGGATTTCTGCCCCTCGCGGGCGACGCGTCGCTGTACGTGGAGATCTCGCCCGGCATCGAGATCAACCGGCTGACGGACGTCGCGTTGAAGGCGACGAGCGTCCGGCCGGGGATGCAGGTGATCGAGCGGTACTTCGGCCTGCTCGAGGTGCACTCTCCCGAGCAGGCGGAGACCCGGGCCGCCGGCGCGGCGATCCTCGAGTCCATCGGTCTGACCGAGTCCGATCGGATCAAGCCGCGCATCCTCTCCAGCCAGATCGTCCGCCGGATCGACGACCACCACGCCCAGCTCATCAACCGGACGCGGCACGGCCAGATGATCATCGGCGGTCAGACCCTGTACGTGCTGGAGTGCGAGCCAGCCGCCTACGCGCCGCTGGCGGCGAACGAGGCCGAGAAGGCCGCGGAGATCAACGTCCTCGAGGTCCGTGCGTTCGGCTCGATGGGCCGCGTGTACCTCGGCGGCGAGGAGCGGGACATCGACGTGGGCTGGCAGGCCGCGGTGGCGGCCATCGAGGGCCTCGAGGGCCGGCCGGCGGGTGGCTAGGACATGGAGGGACGGAGAGTCGACGAGAGCGGTGCGAAAGGAGAGCGCGATAGATGGCTGATGCACTCGGAATGATCGAAGCGCGGAGCTTCCCCGCGATGGTCGAGGCCGCCGACGCGATGGTGAAGGCGGCCAAGGTCGAGCTGGTGAGCTTCGAGGAGACGGGAGGCGGCTACGTGACCGCTGTCGTCCGCGGCGACGTCGCGGCGGTGAAGGCAGCCGTGCAGGCGGGCGTCCAGAACGCCGAGAAGGTCGGCGAGCTGATCGCGAGCCACGTGATCGCACGGCCGCACGTGAACATCGACCTCGTGCTGCCGCTCGGACGCAGGGAACAGGCAGAGAGCGAGGTGGGTCAGGCCGTCGCCTCGTAGCGGCGGACGTGAGTGCCGCAGCTTCCGAGCTGCCGGGGTGCCCACTCCGGCAGCCGGGAGCCGCGGCGGAGGGAAGCCGAAAGGAGACCGAACGTGCTCCTCGGACGTGTAGCCGGGACGATGGTGGCAAGCCGCAAGGAGCCCTCGATGGAGGGGCTGAAGTTCCTGGTGGTCCGCCATCTCGACGTCGAGAACAACGACCTCGGGTCGTTCGTGGTCGCCGCGGACGCCGTCGGCGCGGGCGTGGGGGAGGTGGTGCTCGTGGCCACCGGGAGCTCCGCCCGGCAGACCGAGGCGACGCACGACCGTCCGTGCGACGCGGTGGTCATGGCGATCGTCGACACCTGGGAGGTCGGCGGCGAGGAGAAGTTCCGCAAGTGAGGCCTGCAACCCCGCGATCGAGGTGAGCCATGAGCACGCTGTCACACGAGGAGATCCAGGAGATCATCGAGCGGGTCCAGCGAAGGCTGGGGGAGGCAGGCGGAGAGACCGGGGCAGGGCTTCGCGCCCAGGCGGCGCTCTCGGCCGCAGGCGAGGCGGAGCTCGGAGCCGGCATCTTCCCCTCGATCGGAGACGCCGTCCACGCCGCCTCCGGGGCGTTCGTCGAGTACCAGCGCATCGGCCTCCAGGGTCGCAAGGAGATCGTGGCGGCGATTCGCGCGGCCATGCTGGAGTCCGGCGAGCGCCTGGCCGAGATGGCGGTCGCCGAGACCGGGCTCGGCCGGGTGGCGGACAAGATCGTCAAGAACCGCCTCGTGACGACGAAGTCGCCGGGGCCGGAGGATCTCGAGCTCGAGGCGGTCACCGGCGACGAAGGCATGATGGTCACCGAGTTCGCGCCGTTCGGCGTGGTGGCGGCCATTACGCCGACCACGAACCCGACCTCGACCATCATCAACAACACGATCGCGATCGTCTCGGCCGGGAACGCGCTCGTGTTCAACGTCCATCCGAACGCCAAGCGCGTGTCCGCGGAGAACATCCGCCTGATCAACCGTGCGATCGCCGCCTCGGGAGGGCCCGAGAACCTCGTCACCGCCATCCCCGAGCCGACGATCGAGAGCGCGAAGGAGCTGATGCATCACCCCGACGTCCGGCTCCTGCTCGTGACGGGAGGGCCGGCCGTGGTGCGGGAGGCCCTGAAGACCGACAAGCGCGCCGTCACGGCCGGGCCGGGCAACCCCCCCGCCGTCGTCGACCAGACCGCGGACGTGGAGAAGGCCGGGCGCGACATCGTCGCCGGCGCCTCGTTCGACAACAACGTCATCTGCACCGACGAGAAGACGACGATCGTCGTCGACACCGTCGCCGACCGGCTGGTGCGGGCGATGGGTCAGAACAGCGCCTACGTCCTCAAGGAGCACGAGCTCCGGCGGCTGGAGCGGGTGATCTTCACGGAGCTCGGCTCGCCGAGCAAGCCGGGCCACATCAACCCGGCCTGGATCGGCAAGGACGCCGGGGTCATCCTGCGCGAGATCGGGATCCGCGTCGACGACGACGTCCGTCTGGCGGTGGCCGAGGTTCCGCGCGAGCACAGCCTCGTGTGGACCGAGCAGATGATGCCCGTGATGCCCGTCGTCCGGGTCGCGGGCGTGGAGCAGGCGATCGATCTCGCGGTGCGGTCGGAGCACGGCTTCCGCCACACGGCGTCGATCCATTCGACGAACGTCGAGACCATCACGAAGATGGCGCGGGCCATGAACTGCAGCATCTTCGTCGCGAACGGGCCGAACTACGCCGGGCTCGGCGAAGGCGGCGAGGGCTTCTGCTCGTTCTCGATCGCGAGCCCCACCGGTGACGGCCTGACGCGGCCGCGCACCTTCTCGAGGGAGCGGCGGATCACCGTGGTCGGGGCGCTGCGAATCGTCTGATGCAGCCGGCCGTCTGCCTCCTCGAGTTCTCGTCGATCGCGAAGGGCATCGAGGCCGGCGACGCGATGATCAAACGCGCGCCGCTGCAGGTGATCCGGGTGGGGACCGTGCATCCCGGGAAGTACCTCGTGCTCGTCGGCGGCCTCACCGCCGATGTCGAGGAGGCGATGCAGGCGGGTCGGGAGGTCGCCGGGAGCACGCTCGTCGACGTCGTGTTCCTACCGGACGTCCACCCGGACGTCGTGGCGTCGATCGGTGGGGCGAGGCGCGAGGACTCCGGCGAGGCGCTCGGCGTGATCGAGGCGACGACCGTGGCGGCCACGATCGACGCGGCCGACGCCGGCGTGAAGGGCGCACGGGTGACGATCCGCGATCTGCGTCTCGCGGACGAGCTCGGCGGCAAGGGGTACGTGCTCTTCGGCGGCGAGGTGGCAGAGGTCGAAGCCGCGGTCGGCTACGGCGTCGCCCGCACGGCGGCGTCCGGGCAAGACGTGACCCACGTCGTGATCTCCCGGCTCCACGACGGCATGCGCGAGAACCTCGTGGCCGAGCCGCGGTTCGGCGAGCGGGCCAGGGACCTGGAGAAGCACGCCGAGGCCGAGACCGGTCCGCCTGCCACGGTCGTCTTGCCACGCGGCCGGCCGCTGCCCGGCTCGGGCGGGAGTCGGCGCGACGTCCACGAGGTCCACGTCGCCCCGCGGCCACGACCGCGATCGAAGCGGAGCGGCCGCACGCGGCGGAGCCGGAGCAAGGAGATGTAGCGCGTGCAGCTCGCGCGGGTCACCGGAACGCTCGTGGCGTCGGTGAAGGCCGACGGGCTGGAGGGCGTGAAGCTCCTGATCGTCCAGCCGTTGGACCGGCACCAGCGGCCCGAGGGGAGCCCTGTCGTCGCGGCGGACGGCGTGCACATGGCCGGCCCGGGAGAGCTCGTGTACGTCGTCGGCGCCCGTGAGGCCTCACAAGCCCTCCCGAACACGTTCGTCCCGGTCGACCACGCGATCGTCGGCATCGTCGATGCGGTCGAAGAGCTGCGGTCCGCGGCGCGGGCGGAGGACCGGCCGTGAAGATCGGTCGTGTGGTCGGCACGGTCGTGTCCACGATCTGCTCGCCGGTCTTCGAAGGGCGCCGCCTGCTGCTCTGCGATGTGCTGGACTCCTCCGGGAAGCCCGACGGGAGCTACCTGATCTGCGTGGACACCGTGGGCTCGGGCGCAGGGGAAGCGGTCCTGATCCTCGACGAGGGCAACTCCGCGAGGCAGGTGGTCGGGATGTCGCCCGCTCCGATCCGAGCCGTCGTGGTCGGGGTGGTCGACCAGCTCACCGTGGACGGCGAGCTCGTCCTCTGACGCGCCCGGGCGCGCGCCCTCCCGGCCGTCGGAGCCGGCCTCCGGCCGCGCTGACGCCGCCGACAGCAGGATGCGTCGGCCTCGGGCCTCGGTCGTACCTCATGTACTGCCCTTCGGCCCTCGGCCTCGCCTCCTTCCTCGGCGACGCCCCAGACGCGCCAGAGGCAGGTTGAGGCGGACCTTCCTAGCCGCGAGTGGCGTAGACGGCTTGCCGCAGGCTCGTCCCCACGGGCTCCGACGCCAGTACCCACACGACGAGCGGCCTCGCGGCCGAGTAGTGCACGGAGATGTAGTCGGCGAGCATCCTGCCGGAGCGCGTGTTCGGCATCCACTCCGGCCGCATCGTCTGCGCGGAGAGCCTGCGCGGCGGACCCCAGCCGCCGCCGGCCCGTGACTCGACGAGCTCGACGTCGACGCCCCCGTCGTTCCGAACCGCGTGGTACGCGATCGCCACACGGCCTGTGGTCGGGTGGATTCCGATGGCGGGCAGCATCGCATTGCGACCGCGCGTGACTCGAGCAGGCTGCGACCACGAGAGACCGTCCGCCGTCGTCGACACGACGACGCTGTTCGACGAGCATCCGGCGCTGAAGCCGCAGTCGTGCCAGGTAACCCAGACACGGCCCGTCGGGTCGACGTCCGCCGCCGGCAGCAGGAAGAGGCGCTGACCGCGCTCGGGTCGCGCGCGAACCTCGGCGACGAGCACGGGAGCGCCAAAGCTCGCCCCGCCGTCCGTCGAGGTCACCGCCCCGAGGCGCCTGTCGCCCCAGAGGAACGGGATCACGAGCGTACCGCTCGGCTGCACGACGGGGAAGGCGCCAACCGTGTCCGTGGCCGGCGCGCGGACCGGCGCGGACCAGGTCAGACCGCCGTCCGTCGAGGAGACGACGCCGAGCGAGCCCCTGCCCGGCACGTCCGTGGAGGCGAGGTAGCAGTGCCCGAAGAACTCGCTGCTCGCGCCGTTGTCGCAGACGATCCACTCCTTGTCGAACGCGATGTCCTCGTCGTTGACCGCCTCGATGGCGACGACGGGCGTGGCCC
>Ga0233416_10000181_pt1 | contig 19187 bp, 16 predicted proteins | sample Sediment_Towuti__2_FD_188638 | JGI IMG/M metagenome (GOLD analysis project Ga0233416, IMG submission 188638) | Sediment microbial communities from Lake Towuti, South Sulawesi, Indonesia - Sediment_Towuti_2014_0_MG | ecosystem: Environmental > Aquatic > Freshwater > Lake > Sediment | place... | reverse complement strand
CGGACAGGCGACAAGGGACCACGCGGACATGCGAGAGGAGCTGAGAGTCGGGCGGAGCGAGATCGACCAGGGCTCTCGGCAGCTTGTCAGCCGGCGGCCCTGTCAGCCTGCGGCGAGGAGATTAGGATGCGCGAAATCATCGATCTGGCCTGTACGGTCTGTAAGCAGCGAAACTATTCGACCAACAAGAATAAGAAAAATGACCCGGATCGGCTGGAACGAAACAAATTCTGCAAGTTCTGCCGGAAGCACACGCCTCATAAAGAGGTGAAGTAACGTGAGGGGTAAGGGGTGAAGCGGAAGGGGTGAGGGGGCTCACCGGTCGGCTGACGTTTCACGCCTCACGTTTCACGTCGGAGTAGGGGCATAGTGTTAATGGCAGCACGTCGGTCTCCAAAACCGAAAGTCTGGGTTCAAATCCTAGTGCCCCTGCCACCCCAAGCTTGCTCGTACCAGGCGCCATCTGACGGATCTCGGCGCCTGGATAGACACCTTGGCGGGTTGGTCTTGAGATGAAAACTTGCGCGACCCGGAGGGCTATTACAATTGAGCCCGACGGGATAAGACCCGCAAGTGTCATAGGAGGTTTATAGATAGCTTGCTCGTACCAGGCGCCATCTGACGGATCTCGGCACCTGGATAGGCACCGTGAGCGTGGTGGCGCAGGGTTCGCAAACTTGAAGAGATTGGAACGATTGGGAAGACGGAGGATCGAGTGTTTAAGCGTATGAGCGAGTCGATTCGGACGTTCATCACGGAGGTCCGGGGTGAATTGAAGAAGGTGTCGTTCCCGACCCGTGCGGAAACCATCGGTTCGACGACCGTCGTGATCGTGTTCTGTATCCTGATGTCGTTGTATCTCTCGGTCGTTGACTCATTTCTCGTGTGGCTGGTCGGAAAGGCGATCTGAGGGAAGGTGGCTGTGAGAGTGTCGGCCCTGGCGGTGACCCCTAGATGTAAGGGTGAGGCATGACGAAGAACTGGTACGTGATTCATACGTACGCGGGATTTGAGGGACGCGTCAAGACCAGCTTGATGGAACGCGCGAACCAGATGGGCCTCGTCGACAAAGTCGGGCAGGTGCTGGTGCCGACCGAAGATGTGATCGAAATCAAGGACGGCAAGCGACGGACGTCCCGCCGCAAGTTTTTCCCAGGATATGTCCTGGTAGAGTTGGAATCGCCGCTGGCCGATGAAACCCTGCAGATGATCAAGGAGACTCCGAAGGTTACCGGTTTCGTCGGCGGAGGGACCGTACCGCTTCCCTTGACCACTGAGGAAGTGGAGTCGTTGCTCAAACAAGTCGACGCGGGGCAGGCCGAGCCGCGTGAGCAGGTCAAGTTCATCAAGGGCGACAACGTTCGGATTATCGACGGTCCGTTCCTCGGGTTCAATGGTTTGGTGGACGAGGTTGATGAGGACCATAATCGGCTCAAGCTCATGGTGAGCATCTTCGGCCGGTCGACGCCGGTCGAATTGGGATTCTTGCAGGTGGAACGGATTTAGTCATGTTGAAGGTTGAATCGTAGATTTTCAATTTCGGCATTGAGCATTGAACACTCAACATTGAGCATTCGGAACGGAGTGGACGATGGCGAAGGAAGTTTCGGCGCAAATCAAGTTGCAGATTCCGGCGGGGAAGGCCAATCCGGCTCCTCCCGTCGGCCCCTCGCTGGGTCAGCATGGCGTCAACATCATGGAGTTTTGCAAGCAGTTCAACGCCAAGACCCAGAAGGAAGGCGACAGCATCATTCCCGTGATCATCACGGTCTACAAGGATCGGACGTTCACCTTCGTCATGAAAACGCCGCCTGCCTCGGACCTTTTGAAAAAGGCGGCCGGGATCATCAAGGGGTCAGGTGTGCCGCAGAAGGACAAAGTCGGCAAGATCACCAGGAAGCAACTGACGGAGATCGCGCAGAAGAAGATGGCCGACCTGAACGCGGCGGATCTGGAAGGGGCCATCAGGATCATCGAAGGCACCGCCCGCAGCATGGGCGTTGTCGTTCAGGGTTAATGTCCGGAGAGAAGGAGCGGTTGGCATGGGCAAGAAAATGAAGGCGGCGTTGGCAAAGATCGAGCCGCGGGTCTACGGGCTGCGCGAGGCCGTCGAGGCCGTCAAGCGGGCGACGTTTACGAAGTTCGACGAGTCGGTTGATCTGGCGCTCAGGTTGGGGATCGATCCCAAACGCTCCGATCAATTGGTTCGGGGGACCGCCGCTCTTCCTCACGGCACAGGGAAGAAGGTTCGCGTGCTGGTATTTGCCAAAGGCGAGAAGGAACAGGAGGCGCGTCAGGCCGGCGCCGATTATGTGGGAGCGGATGATCTGATGGAGAAAATCAAGGGTGGGTGGATGGATTTCGACTGCGCCATCGCCACGCCGGACCTGATGGCGGCGGTCGGAAAATTGGGAAAGGTGCTGGGGCCGCGCGGGCTGATGCCGAATCCCAAGACCGGCACGGTCACCTTCGAAGTGAAGAAGGCTGTCGAGGATATCCGCAAGGGACGGGTGGAGTTCAAGGTCGAGAAGGCCGGCATCGTGCATGTCCCCGTGGGAAAGGTGTCGTTCGATCCCGGGAAACTGTGCGACAACGCCTCGGCCGTCATCGAGTCCGTCATGAGGGCCAAGCCGGCGTCGTGCAAAGGCCGGTATCTCAAGAGCGCCACGATTTCCAGCACGATGGGGCCCGGTGTGAAATTGGACACCGTGGCGCTGGCGAAGCAGTGGGGCTAGAAACGCGTCATGCGTCACTCGTCATTGGCAAAGTGCCGTGTGCATTCTCTTACGATTGACGGTTGACGAGTGACGGTCGTTCGAAGAAGGGGAGTGAGATGAAAAAGGAAGAGAAAGCTGCGGCGGTCGCGGAGTTGACCGAGAAATTCGGTCGGGCGCGGTTGGCCATCCTGACGGAATGTGTCGGTCTTCCGGTCAATCAGATGACGGAGTTGCGGAAACAGCTCCGGAGTGCGAAGGCGGAATACCGGGTTGTCAAGAATACGCTCGCGGTTCGAGCAACCGAAGGGACGATCCTGGTCGGTCTGAAGAGCCACCTTAAAGGCCCGACAGGGGTTGTGATCGGCTATGACGATCCGGTACTGCCGACGAAAGTGCTGCGGGATTTCATCGGGGCGGAAAAACGCGACGAAAAGATCCGGATTACGATCGGGGTGCTCGAGGGCAAGATCGTCCAGCCGGAAGCATTAGCGGCCGTCGCGAAGCTGCCGAAGAAGGAAGTGCTCATCGCGATGCTGCTCTCGGCCCTGCAGGGACCGATCCGTGGCGTCGTCTCTACGCTCAGCGCAGTCTTGTCGAAATTTGTCAGAGTCATTGCGGCCATTCAGGACAAACGGAAAGGGGAGGGAGACATGTCAGCCACTACAACGAAACTGTCGCAGGAAGAATTGATCAAGGCCATCGAGGGCATGAGCGTGCTCGACCTGGCGGAGCTCGTGAAGGGGTTGGAAGCCCGCTTCGGTGTCACGGCTGCCGCTCCGGTCGCGGTGGCCGCCGCTCCGGCCGCCGCCGGCGGAGCAGCCGCCGCGGCAGCGGAGGAGAAGACGGCGTTCGACGTCATCCTCGCGTCTGCGCCGGCGGACAAGAAGATTCAGATCATCAAGGTCGTGCGCGAATTGACGAGCCTCGGCTTGAAGGAAGCGAAGGACCTGGTGGAAGGCGCGCCGAAACCGGTGAAGGCCGGCGTGGCCAAGGACGAAGCCGACACCATGAAGAAGAAGCTCGAAGAGAGCGGCGCCAAAGTCGAAGTCAAGTAAGGACGTCGTCCGTCAATCGTCATTGGTCGAGCGATAGGGGCGGTTCCATGGTTGGCCTCCGTTGCCCGGTGGTTGTTGCCCACTGACATCAGTTCACTGACCGACTAGCGTGGAGGAGCGGGGATGTCTGAAACGACTCTGCAAGAGTTCGTCGAGCGGAAGGATTTTTCTCGCATTCGAACCAACATTGAGATTCCTGATCTGATCGAGATCCAGAAGCGTTCCTACGAAGAGTTTCTGCAAATGGAAGTCGAGCCGGAGCGCCGGAAGGACCACGGTTTGCAGGCGGCGCTGGCCAGCGTGTTTCCGATCCCGGACTACAACAACACGGCGATGCTCGAGTTTTCGAGCTATACCCTCGGCACGCCGAAGTACGACGAGCGCGAATGTCTCGAGCAGGGCATGACGTTCGCGGTTCCGTTGAAGTTGCGGGTTCGCCTAGTGGTCTTCGACAAGGAAGACAAGGGGCCCCGGAAGAAGGTGCTCGATGTCCGCGAACAAGAAGTCTACGTGGGTGAATTGCCGCTGATGACGGACCGCGGGACGTTCATCGTCAACGGGACGGAACGCGTCGTCGTCAGTCAGCTCCACCGGTCTCCGGGCGCCTCGTTCACGCATGACAAGGGTCGTACTCATGCCAGCGGGAAGGTGCTCTACTCCGCGCGCATCATCCCCTATCGAGGCTCCTGGCTCGACTTTGAATTCGACGCGAGGGACATTCTGTACGTGCGGATCGATCGCCGCCGGAAAATGCCGACCACCATTCTGTTGAAAGCGTTCGGGTTTTCGAGCGACGACCTGCTCAAAATGTACTATCCCGTGGAAGAAATCCGGGTGTCGAAGGGCAAATTGTTCCGTAAGCTGGACGCGGAGATCCATCACGGACTCCGTTGCTCGGTAGAAGTCACGGAGAGGACCGGGAAGGAGCCGCTCGTGCGCGAAGGCACCAGGCTCACCAAGGGCCTGATCGCCAAGCTGAAGGCCGCGGGAGTGAAAGAAATCCCCCTCCTTCCGACGGAGCTGGTGGGCCGCGCGATTCTCACGGAATTGGTCGATTCCAAGAAAAACAAGTTGGCGGAAAAAAATCAGCGCCTGACGGCTGAGATCGTGGAACAAATCGTCGAGAGCGACGTCGAGGAGTTCAAAGTGATCTATCTCGACATGGCGACGGCCACGCCGGTGATTCTCGACACCTTGGAGATGGAGAAGATCGGCTCGAAAGAAGAAGCGATGGTGGAGATCTATCGTCGTCTTCGGCCGGGCGAAACGCCGTCCGTGGATACCGCAAGGGCGCTGTTCGACAACCTATTTTTGAACTCCAAGCGGTACGATCTGTCGCCCGTCGGTCGTCTCAAGCTCAATAAGAAGCTCGGGCTGGACCTCCCGTTGGAACAGCGCACCTTGACGGCTCAGGACATCGTCGAGGTCATCCGGTATCTCGTCAATCTGAAGATCGGCAAAGGAGAGATCGACGACATCGATCACCTGGGGAACCGTCGTGTGCGGTCCGTCGGCGAACTGCTGGAAAACCAGTTCCGGCTAGGACTGGTCCGGATGGAGCGCAGCATCAAGGAGCGCATGAATCTCCTCGACATGGAAACCGTCCTGCCCCATGACCTGATCAACGCCAAACCGGTCGTCGCGGCGGTGAAAGAGTTCTTCAGCAGCAGTCAACTGTCGCAATTCATGGATCAGACCAATCCGCTGGCGGAGATCACCCACAAGCGCCGTCTGTCGGCGCTGGGTCCCGGTGGGTTGACGAGAGAGCGGGCGGGGTTCGAGGTCCGCGACGTGCATCCATCTCACTACAGCCGCATCTGTCCGATCGAAACGCCCGAAGGACCGAACATCGGTTTGATCACGTCGCTGGCTACCTATGCGCGGATCAATCAGTTCGGTTTCATCGAAGCGCCCTACCGGAAAGTGGTGAAGGGGCGCGTCACGGAGGACATCGAGTTTCTGTCCGCCATCGAAGGCGACAAATACATCATCGCCCAGGCTAACTCGAAGGTGGATGGCTCAGGGCGTCTGGTGTCGGAGACTGTCTCGTGTCGGCACGGCGGCGACTTCGTCATGGCCACGCCGGACAAGATCGAATACATGGACGTGTCGCCGAAGCAAGTGGTCAGCGTGGCCACGGCGCTGGTGCCGTTCCTCGAACATGACGACGCCAACCGTGCGCTGATGGGCTCCAACATGCAACGTCAGGCCGTTCCCTTGCTGAAGGCCGAGGCTCCGTTGGTCGGAACCGGGATGGAAGCGATCGTTGCGCGTGATTCGGGCTACGTCATCCAGGCCCGTCGGGCCGGTGTCGTGGAAAGCGTCGATGCCACGCGCATCGTCGTGCGCGCTGACTCGAAGGACGGGAGAAGGGGCAAAGACTCGGGGCTGGACGTCTACGATCTGATCAAGTTCCAACGCTCCAATCAAAACACCTGCATCACCCAGTCTCCTGTGGTCCGGATCGGGCAACCGGTGAAGAAAGGACAAGTGCTCGGCGACGGGCCGGCGATCGACCACGGCGAGCTGGCTTTGGGAAAGAACGTGCTGGTGGCCTTCATGCCCTGGGGCGGATACAACTTCGAAGACGCCATTCTGCTCAGCGAAAGACTGGTGCGCGAGGACGCATTCACGTCGATCCACATCGAAGAGTTTGAGGTGGAAGCCCGCGACACCAAGCTGGGGAAGGAAGACGTCACCCGCGATATTCCCAACGTCGGCGAGGAAGCGCTCCGCAATCTGGACGAGAGCGGGATCATCCGCATCGGAGCCGAAGTCAAACCGGGCGACATCCTGGTCGGCAAGGTGACGCCGAAGGGGGAGACGCAGCTCACGCCGGAGGAGAAGCTACTCCGGGCGATTTTCGGCGAGAAGGCCGGCGACGTGAAGGATACGTCCCTGACGGTGCCGCCCGGCGTGGAAGGCATCGTGGTCGACGTCAAGATCTTCTCCCGCAAGGGCCTCGACAAGGATGAACGGTCGAAGAGCATCGAGACCGACGATCAGATGAAGCTGCAGCACGACCATCATGAAGAGCTGCGGATCATCGAAGACGAAAAAACGAAGAAGATCCGGAAGCTCCTGCTGGGCAAGGTGGTCGGCCGCGATCTGATGGACCCGGACACGGGCGACGTCATCCTCAAGAAAAAGGGCAAGCTGACGGCGGAGATTCTCAAGCGGCTGCCGGACGACACGGTGCGCCACATCATTCTGAGCGATCCGGACGAGCAGAAGAATCTCGAGGATGTCGAGCGGCGTGCGAAGGAACAGATCGAGATCCTCCAGACGCTCTATGACGAAAAGGTCGGACGCTTGAAGCGGGGCGACGAGTTGCCTCCCGGGGTCATCAAGCTGGTCAAGGTGTACATCGCCATGAAGCGCAAGATTCAGGTCGGCGATAAGATGGCCGGTCGTCACGGCAACAAGGGTGTCGTATCCCGGGTGTTGCCCGAGGAGGATATGCCGTATCTGCCGGATGGGACCCCGGTCGAGATCGTGCTGAACCCGCTCGGCGTGCCATCGCGTATGAACGTGGGCCAGATCCTGGAAACCCACCTCGGTTGGGCGGCCAAGGCCCTGGGAATCAAGGTGGCCAGCCCGGTGTTCGACGGGGCGTCGGAAAAAGAAATCAAGGATCTGCTCAAGAAAGCGAAACTGCCGTCGAGCGGGCAGACACAACTGATCGACGGGAAGTCGGGCGAACCGTTCGGCAGCCCGGTGACCGTCGGATACATGTATGTGCTCAAGCTGCACCACCTAGTGGACGACAAGATCCACGCCCGGTCCATCGGCCCCTATTCGCTGGTGACACAGCAGCCGTTGGGCGGGAAGGCTCAATTCGGCGGTCAGCGCCTGGGCGAAATGGAGGTGTGGGCACTGCAGGCCTATGGCGCGGCCTCGACGCTGCAGGAGTTCCTCACCGTGAAGTCCGATGACGTGCCGGGCCGCTCGCGCATGTACGAGGCTGTGGTGAAGGGAGAACCGTTCCTGGAACCGGGGTTGCCGGAGTCGTTTAACGTCTTGGTCAAGGAACTACAGAGCTTGGGGCTCGACGTCGAGCTCGTCAAGACGCAAGACTAACCCACTTGTGTGCCGGGTGATGCCCGGCATCGGAGGAGGTCACTACCTTGGAAGGCGTATACACATTGTTCGAAAAGCAGCGGGATGCGGTCTCGTTCGATTCGATGCGGATTCGCATCGCCTCGCCCGAGAAGATCCGCTCCTGGTCGTATGGCGAAGTGAAGAAGCCGGAGACGATCAACTACCGATCGTTCAAGCCTGAGAAGGACGGGCTGTTCTGCGCCAAAATTTTCGGCCCGATCAAGGACTGGGAGTGCAACTGCGGCAAGTACAAGCGCATGAAGCACCGCGGGATCGTCTGCGACAAGTGCGGCGTCGAGGTGATCCAATCGAAAGTCCGGCGGGAGCGCATGGGGCATATCGAATTGGCCGCTCCGGTGGCGCACATCTGGTTTCTGAAGGGAGTGCCCAGTCGTATCGGGACCCTGCTCGACATGAGCCTCAAGCAGCTTGAGAAGATCCTGTACTTCGAGAGCTATGTGTGCGTGGACCCAGGTTCGACAGATCTGACCGAAAAGGAACTGGTGCCGGAGGAAAAGTTGCGGGCCCTGATGTCCGAATTCGGTTCCACCGGGTTCAAGGTCGGAATCGGCGCCGAGGCGATCCGCGACCTGCTTCGGAAGATCGACATCAACGCGCTCTGGGACGAGTTGCAAGTCAAAGCGAAGGTATCGACCTCGGCGGCGATGAAGAAGAAATACGCGAAGCGCCTGAAAGTGCTCGAGGCGTTTCGCAAGTCCGGCAACAAGCCGGAGTGGATGATCATGGACGTCATTCCGGTGCTGCCGCCCGAGTTGCGTCCGCTGGTTCCGCTCGACGGAGGCCGGTTTGCGACATCCGACTTGAACGATCTCTACCGGCGGGTCATCAACCGGAACAACCGGTTAAAGCGCCTGATGGAACTGAAGGCCCCCGGCGTGATCATCCGCAATGAGATGCGGATGTTGCAGGAGGCCGTCGATGCCCTCTTCGACAACGGTCGCCGGGGCCGGGCGATCCGCGGGCCCAACAAACGCCCGCTGAAGTCGTTGAGCGATATGCTGAAGGGGAAGCAGGGCCGCTTTCGCCAGAATTTGCTCGGCAAGCGCGTGGACTATTCGGGCCGGACGGTGATCGTCGTGGGTCCCGAGCTGCGCCTCCACCAGTGTGGGTTGCCCAAGAAGATGGCGCTGGAATTGTTCAAGCCGTTCATCTTCCACAAGCTGGAAGCGCGCGGGGCGGCGACGACGATCAAGAGCGCCAAACGGCTGGTCGAAAAGGAGCGGCCCGAGGTCTGGGACGTCCTCGACGAAGTGATTCGGGAGCACCCGGTGCTGTTGAATCGCGCGCCAACGCTCCACCGTCTGGGCATCCAGGCGTTTGACCCAGTGCTCGTCGAGGGGAAGGCCATCCGGTTGCATCCGCTCGTGTGCGCCGCGTTCAACGCGGACTTCGACGGAGACCAGATGGCGGTCCATGTGCCGCTGTCCGTCGAGGCCCAGGTCGAAGCCCGGGTGTTGATGATGTCCATCAACAACATCCTCTCTCCGGCCAACGGCAAACCGATCGCCGTGCCGTCGCAGGACATGGTGTTGGGCTGTTATTGGCTGACGAAGGAGCGGTTGGGTGTGAAGGGCGAAGGCAAAGTCTTCGGGTCGCCCGAAGAGGTGCGGATCGCGTTCGATGCGCACGAAGTGGAGGAACACGCGCGCATCAAGGTGCGCCTGGGCGGGGCTCTGGTTCAGAGCACGGTGGGTCGTGTGTTGCTCTCCGAGATCCTGCCCGCGGGTCTCCCGTTCGCCCACGCGAACAAGTTGATGACCAAGAAGGAGATGACGAAACTGATCGACTCGGTCTACCGCCAGACGGGCCATCGCGACACGGTGGAGTTCCTCGACAAGATCAAGGATATCGGCTTCACCTACGCCACCAAAGCCGGCCTGTCGATCTCCATCGACAACATGCATATCCCGAGCAAGAAGGAAGAGTTTATCGGGAAGGCGCAGCGCGAGGTAAACGAGATCGAGAAGCAGTACTCCGAAGGATTGATCACGAACGGCGAGCGATACAACAAGGTGATCGACATTTGGGCGCATGTCACCGAACAGGTCGCCAATGAGATGATGAAGGAGCTCGGGGCTGGAGGAGATCCGGCCAAGGCGGAAGCCTTTAACCCGATTTTCATGATGGCCGACTCCGGGGCGCGAGGCAGCTCGCAGCAAATCCGGCAGCTGGGCGGAATGCGCGGTTTGATGGCCAAACCGTCGGGCGAAATCATCGAAACCCCCATCACGGCCAACTTCCGCGAGGGGTTGACTGTCTTGCAGTACTTCATCTCGACCCACGGGGCCCGAAAGGGTCTCGCCGACACCGCGTTGAAGACGGCGAACTCCGGGTACCTGACGAGGCGACTGGTGGATATCGCTCAGGATGTCATCATCAGCGAGATCGACTGCGGGACGCACGACGGCATCGTGGTCAGTGCGCTGGTGGAAGGCGGGGAGATCATTCAGCCCCTGGAAGAACGCGTCCTCGGTCGCCTGGCGGCGGAGGATATTCGCGACCCTGTGACCGGTGAAATCATCGTGTCGCGGAACGAGGAGATCAACGAAGAGCTGACCAAGTCGATCGTGGAAGCCGGGGTCGACCGGGTCAAGATTCGGTCGGTGCTGACCTGTCAATCGGTGCGCGGCGTGTGTCGGGCCTGCTACGGCCGTGACCTGGCGCGCGGCCGCCTGGTTGAAAAGGGTGAGCCTGTCGGCGTCATTGCGGCGCAATCGATCGGCGAGCCAGGCACTCAGCTGACCATGCGGACCTTCCACATCGGCGGGACCGCGAGCAAAGTGGTCGAGCAGACGGTGCTGGAGGCGAAGCATGCCGGGCGGATCAAGTTCATGAGTTTCGACGCCAAGAAGAACGCGGATGTGCACAATCCCGGTATTGCGGTGAGGAACAAAGAGGGCGAATGGGTCGTCATGAATCGCAATACGAAGATCGCGATCGTCGATGACAGCGGTCGGGAACGGGAAAAATATCCGGTCGTCTACGGAGCCAAGATCAAGATCAAGGATGGTGACCCGGTGGCCCTGGGGCAGAAGCTGGTGGAGTGGGATCCCTACTCGTTAACCATCTTGACCGAAGTAGGGGGGAAAGTGGCTTTCGGCGACATCGTGGAAGGCGTGACGATGAAGGAGGAATTCGATGAAGTGACCGGATTGTCGCGCAAAGTGATTATCGAGCACACCGGTGCGACGCTCCGTCCTCGCGTCTCGATCAAAGATGAGAGCGGCAAGACGGCGAAGGTCTCCGGCGGTTCCAATACCGTCGCGCGCTATCTGCTCCCGGTGGGGGCCCATATCTTCGTCGAGAAGGGAGCGATGGTGCATCCCGGCGACGTGCTGGCGAAGATTCCCCGTGAAACCACGAAGACCAAGGACATCACCGGCGGACTCCCGCGTGTCGTGGAACTCTTCGAGGCGCGGAAACCGAAGGAGCAGGCGGTGATTACCGAGATCGACGGGGAGGTGTCCTATGGCGGCTTTGTCAAGGGACAGCGCAAGGTGCTGGTCGACAACAAGCTGGGCGATGTGAAGGAATACTTCATCCCGAAGGGCAAGCACGTCAACGTGCACGAGGGCGACTGGGTGCGAGCCGGCGAACCGTTGATGGACGGATCGGCCAACCCGCACGACATCCTCGACGTGCTGGGGCCGAATGAGCTGCAGAAGTACCTCGTAGACGAGGTGCAGGATGTCTATCGCCTCCAGGGCGTGTCGATCAACGACAAACACATCGAGATTATCGTGCGACAGATGCTCCGGAAGGTGCGGGTCGAAGAGCCGGGCGACACGCAGTTCCTGCCGGGCAGTCAGGTCAGCAAGAGCGTGTTCGAGAGAGAAAACGAGCAGGTCCTCGAAAAAAGTGGCAAGCCGGCGTTGGGCAAGCCGGTGCTGCTCGGGATCACCAAGGCGGCGTTGACGACCGACAGCTTTATCTCGGCGGCGTCGTTCCAGGAAACGACACGCGTGCTCACGGAAGCTGCGATCAACGGGCGCGAGGATAATCTGTTGGGTCTGAAAGAAAACGTCATCGTCGGGCGATTGATACCGGCCGGGTCCGGGTTCGAAGAATACCGGGATACCTTCGTCATCAGCGAGAAACCAGAGGTGGCGGCGGTGGGCACCGTTCCGTCGCAGGCGGCCGTCCCGGCGGATGCGGCTGCAGCGGCGACGGGCGAAGCTCGTTCGTGATCAACGGGGCGCTCAAGCCGCCCTTGACAGCAGAGAGACACGTCACTATAATCCCACGGCTTTGCCAGTGAGCAACGGGATTGGGCGTGCGCGTGCGCGCTCAGGGAGAAGGTTCGGACACGATGCCGACGATCAATCAGCTCGTCAGAAAAGGGCGGAACCTCGTACAAGCGAAAACGAAAAGTCCGGCCCTGAAATCCTGTCCGCAGAAGCGGGGGGTCTGTCTTCGCGTCTACACGACCACGCCGAAAAAGCCGAACTCGGCGCTGCGGAAGGTTGCTCGGGTGCGCCTGACGAATGGAATGGAAGTCACGACCTATATCCCCGGGGTGGGGCATAACTTACAGGAGCACTCCATCGTCCTCGTGCGCGGGGGGCGCGTGAAAGACCTGCCGGGCGTCCGCTATCACCTGGTTCGCGGCGCGCTGGATGCGGTGGGCGTCGCTGATCGCAAGCAGAGCCGGTCAAAGTACGGGGCGAAACGGCCGAAGTAGCCGGGCGGGATTCAGGAAGGCGATGCCACGAAGCAGGTTCTTAGGTCAACGTGAGGTGCTTCCCGATGTCCGCTATCGGGACAAGCTCGTCGGGAAGTTCATCAACACGCTCATGAGTTGCGGGAAGAAGAGTACCGCTGAGCGGATCTGTTACGGGGCGTTCGACGCGATTCAGGAAAAGACCGGCGGAGATCCGCTGAAAATCTTTCGGGCGGCGATCGACAACGTGAAACCGATTGTGGAGGTGAAGTCCCGCCGGGTCGGCGGTGCCTCCTATCAGGTGCCCGTGGAGATCAGGCCCGCTCGCCGGGTGTCGCTCGCGCTCCGCTGGCTGTCGGAGTTTGCGCGGACACGCGGCGGCAAGAGCATGCGGGAGAAGCTGGCCGCGGAGTTATTGGATGCGTCGAACAACACAGGGGCCGCGGTGAAGAAGCGGGAAGACGTGCATCGGATGGCGGAGGCCAACAAGGCGTTCGCCCATTATCGCTGGTAACGTCATTCTGTGCTGCAGTTGGGCCGTGCTGCGATCCGCAGACGCGGGGTGCCCCTGAGTCGCAGCAGCACACATCGGCTCGACGTGCAGCACGCGTGTTTTTAAGGGGAGTGCAGTGGCACGGCAAGCACCATTAGAGCGGACCAGGAACATCGGCATCATGGCGCACATCGATGCCGGCAAGACCACCACGACCGAGCGCGTCCTGTATTACACCGGCATGACGCACAAAATGGGCGAGGTCCACGAAGGCGCCGCGACGATGGACTGGATGGAACAGGAGCGGGAGCGCGGGATTACGATCACCGCCGCCGCGACGACCTGCTTTTGGCGAGACCATCGCATCAATATTATCGATACGCCCGGTCATGTCGACTTTACGATCGAGGTGGAACGGTCGTTGCGCGTCCTGGACGGCGCCGTCGCCGTGTTCGATTCGGTTCAGGGTGTAGAGCCGCAATCCGAGACGGTGTGGCGGCAGGCGGATAAGTATCAGGTTCCGCGCATTGCCTTCATGAACAAGATGGATCGGATCGGCGCAGATTTTTACTTCAGCGTGCAGACCATCATCGATCGGTTGGGGGCCAACCCGATTCCTATTCAGATCCCGATCGGGCGGGAGTCGGAATTTCGCGGCTCCGTCGATCTGATCAGCATGAAGGCCTACGTGTACGACGATGAAACGCTCGGCGCGAAGTATACGATCGTCGACATTCCCGCGGACTTGAAGGACAAGGCCAAGGAATACCGGGAGAAAATGCTGGAGGCGGTCGCGGAATTCGATGACCAGGTGATGGAGAAGTATCTCAACGGCCAGGCCTTGACGGAGGAGGAAATCCGCCGCGTCATTCGGACGGGCACGATCGCCTTGAAGGTCACGCCGGTGCTGTGCGGCTCGGCGTTCAAGAACAAGGGCGTCCAGCAGCTGCTCGACGGCGTCGTGGATTTTCTTCCCTCTCCGCTCGATATTTCGTCCGTCCGGGGCGTCGATCCCGGCACCGACAAGGAGGTCGAACGGAAGGCCGCGGACAGCGAGCCCTTTGCCGCCCTGGCGTTCAAGATCATGACCGATCCATTCGCTGGGCAGTTGACCTATTTCCGGGTCTACTCCGGCACGTTGAAAACCGGGAGTTCGGTGCTCAACGTGACGAAAGGCACGAAGGATCGTGTCGGCCGGCTCCTCAAAATGCACGCGAACAAGCGGGAGGAGATCGACACGGCCTATGCGGGGGATATCGTAGCTGCCGTCGGTCTCAAGGGCGCGACGACTGGCGACACCTTGGCGGATGAGAAACAGCCGGTCCTGCTCGAAGTCATGAAGTTTCCTGAGCCGGTCATCGCCATGGCGATCGAGCCGAAGACCAAGCAGGATCAGGAGAAGATGGGATTTGCCTTGCAGAAATTGGCGCAGGAAGACCCGTCGTTTCGTGTGCGGACCGATGAAGAGACGGCACAGGTCATCATTGCGGGCATGGGCGAGCTGCACCTCGAAATCATCGTCGATCGCCTCTTGCGGGAGTTCAAGGTCGAGGCGAACGTCGGGAAACCGGAAGTCGCCTTTAGGGAGACCATCAAGCGGAAAGCGGAAGCGGAGTCCAAGTACATCAAACAGACTGGCGGCCGCGGGCAGTACGGGCACGTGTTGCTCACGGTGGAGCCGTCTGAGACGGGGAAGGGCCTGGAGTTCGTCAACAAGATCGTCGGCGGCGCCGTCCCCAGAGAATACATTCCCGCCGTCGAAAAAGGCGTCAGGGAGCGCATGGAAACAGGAGTCCTTGCCGGGTATCCGCTGCGCGACATTCGTGTGACCTTGACCGACGGCTCGTACCACGATGTCGACTCGAACGAAATGGCGTTCAAGATCGCCGCGTCGATGGGGCTCGCCGATGCGTGTAAGAAGGCGGATCCCGTGTTGCTCGAGCCGATCATGAAAGTCGAAGTACTGGTTCCGCAGGAGTTCATGGGTGACGTGATCGGCAATTTGAACGGTCGGCGGGGCAAAGTGCAAGGGATGAAGGTTCGCGCCGGGGCCCAGGCGATCGAGGCGTCGGTACCACTCAGCGAAATGTTCGGCTACGCCACCGACCTTCGCTCGCGCACCCAGGGGCGCGCGACCTACAGTATGGAATTCGATCGGTATGACCAGGTGCCACGGCAAATCGCGGAAGCGATAATCGCCAAGTATCGTGGCGAATAACGAAAGGCTGTCATTGGTCGTCCGCCATGCGCGGAACAGGCGGCCGGTTACTGAGCGGCAATGATCGGACCAATGACCATCGACGAATGACATCTTCCGGACGAGGAGTGTGAGGTATGGCGAAGGCGAAATATGAGCGGAAGAAGCCGCACGTGAACATTGGGACGATCGGGCACGTGGATCACGGGAAGACGACGTTGACGGCGGCGTTGACGAAGGTGTGCGCGGACAAGGGGATGGCGAAGTTCGTCAGCTACGACGAGGTGGCGAAGGCGAGCGAGAGCCAGGGGCGGCGCGACGCCACGAAGATTCTGACGATTGCGATCAGCCACGTGGAGTACGAGACGGAGAAGCGGCACTATGCGCACGTGGACTGTCCGGGGCACGCCGACTACGTGAAGAACATGATCACGGGGGCGGCGCAGATGGACGGGGCGATTCTGGTGGTGAGCGCGGCGGACGGCCCCATGCCGCAGACGCGGGAGCACATTCTGTTGGCGCGGCAGGTGGGGGTGCCCTACATCGTGGTGTTCTTAAACAAAGCGGACAAGGTCGATGACAAGGAGCTGTTGGAGCTGGTGGAGCTGGAAGTGCGGGAGCTGTTGAGCAAGTACGGGTTCCCGGGGGACAAGACGCCGATCATTCAGGGGAGCGCCCTGAAGGCGATGGAAGGGGACAGCGGCCCCTTGGGGGTGCCGAGCATCACGAAGCTCCTGGAGGCGGTCGATACCTATATTCCGACCCCGCAGCGGCCGATCGATAAGCCGTTCCTCATGCCGATCGAGGACGTGTTCACGATCAGCGGGCGAGGGACCGTGGTGACGGGGCGGTGCGAGCGGGGGATCGTGAAGGTGGGGGATGAGATCGAGGTGGTGGGGCTGCGGCCCACGCAGGTCACGGTGGTGACGGGGGTGGAGATGTTCCGCAAGGTGCTCGATGAGGGGCAGGCGGGCGACAACATTGGGGTGCTCCTGCGGGGGACGAAGAAAGAGGAAGTGGAGCGGGGGATGGTGCTGGCGAAGCCCAAGAGCATCACGCCGCATACGAAGTTCAAGGCGGAGATCTATGTGTTGACGAAGGAAGAGGGGGGGCGGCACACCCCGTTCTTCAACGGGTACCGGCCGCAGTTCTACTTCCGGACGACGGATGTGACGGGGGTGGTGCAGTTGAACCCGGGGGTGGAGATGGTGATGCCGGGGGACAACGTCAGCGTGACGGCCGAGTTGATCAGCCCGATCGCGATGGATCAGGGGCTGCGCTTCGCGGTGCGCGAGGGCGGCAAGACCGTGGGCTCCGGGGTCGTCACCGAGATCCTGGCGTAGCGGGCAGCGGACAGGCGACAAGGGACCACGCGGACATGCGAGAGGAGCTGAGAGTCGGGCGGAGCGAGATCGACCAGGGCTCTCGGCAGCTTGTCAGCCGGCGGCCCTGTCAGCCTGCATCAAGGAGAGCAGAGTGAAGGTCGATCAGCGGATCAGAATCAGGTTGCGGGGGTTCGATTACCGGGTCCTCGATCAGTCGGTGGCGGAGATCGTCGAGACGGTCCGGCGCAGCGGAGCGAAGGTGGTCGGTCCAATTCCGCTGCCCACGAGGATCGAGAAGATCACGGTGCAACGATCAACCCATGCGGACAAGAAATCGCGCGAGCAATTTGAAATGCGGACGCACAAGCGATTGCTCGACATTATGGAGCCGACGCCCGAGACGATGGATTCGCTGATGAAGCTGAATCTGGCCGCCGGCGTGGACGTGGAAATAAAGTTGTGAGTCCTGAGTGCTAAGTGCTGAGTTCTAGGTCTCAGCACTCAGGACACAGCGCTCAGCACTGGGTGAACATGACGGACGGATTGATCGGAAAAAAACTGGGAATGACCCAGATCTTCGATGAAAGCCGTTTGACGCCGGTGACGGTGATCGAGGCCGGTCCCTGCCGCGTCGTGGCCGTGAAAACCAAGGAACGAGACGGCTATGAAGCCGTTCAGCTTTCCTTCGGCGAGGTGAAGGAGCGCAAGTTGTCCAAGGCGGAACTGGGGCATCTCAAGAAGCATGAAGTGCCGGCGAGTCGCGTCCTGCGAGAATTCAAGAAAGACGGCGAGGCTGCGAAGGGGCAGTCGGTCACGGTTGGCATGTTCAAGAAGGGCGATTGGGTTGACGTCATCGGCGTCTCAAAGGGCAAGGGATTTCAGGGCGTCGTAAAACGGCATCACTACGCCGGCGGTCCCGAGTCGCACGGATCCATGTTCCACCGGGCTCCCGGTTCGATCGGCTCGAGCTCGTTCCCTTCTCGTGTGTGGAAGGGGAAGACCCTTCCAGGCCACATGGGATCGGAGCAAGTGACCGCACAACGCTTAAGAGTCGTCGAGGCGCGACCCGCGGAGCATCTCCTGTTCGTCCGGGGAGCTGTGCCCGGTGCGGCAAACGGAATCGTCGTGGTTCGGAAGTCCAAGAAGAGCTAAGTCATGCCCACGATTGACGTCGTTGATCTGCAGAAACGGAAAGTCGGAACGGTTGACCTGCCCTCGGAAGTGTTCGGGTGCGAGCCGCGTGCGTCACTGGTGCATGAGGCCGTGATCATGCAGCGGGCCTGTGAGCGGCGGGGAACGGCCTCCACGTTGCGTCGTGGCGAGGTGCGCGGATCCGGCAGGAAGCCGTGGAAGCAAAAGCATACGGGGCGTGCCCGAGCCGGATCCGTGCGCTCGCCGGTCTGGCGCCACGGGGGGAGCGTATTCGGGCCGAAGCCGCGAAGTTATGCGTACTCGATGCCCAGAAAAAAGTATCGTGCGGCGCTCCAGAGCGCTCTGTCAGCGAAAGTGGCGGCCAGCCGGTTGTTCGTCGTATCCGATCTCTCGCTCCGGCAGCCCAAGACGAAACTGCTGGCGCAAGCGTTAAAGCAGTTCAGTCACGGCGATCATGCGTTGATTGTCAGCGGCGACGGGCAGCCCGGTGTATTGCGGGCGGCGAGGAATTTGGCCGCGGTGAAAGTGCTCAGTGCCGATCAGTTGAATGTCTACGATGTCATGCGCGCCCACGTGGTGGTCATCCCCGAGCGGGAGTTGGGACGTGTGAAAGAGGTGTGGTCGTGAAGACGGATGCGCACGCCGTGCTGGTTCAACCGCTGTTGACGGAAAAGATCACGGGACTCCGTGAACGGACCAATACCGTCGGTTTTATCGTTCACCCGGACGCCAACCGTGTGCAGATCAAGCGGGCCGTCGAAGCGCTGCTGAAGGTGAAGGTCGACAAGGTGAATGTCATGAACGTCCGTGGCAAGATCAAGCGCCTCGGACGGTTTTCCGGAAAACGGTCTGATTGGAAAAAGGCCTTCGTCACCCTCAAGAAGGGCGAAAAGCTCGAGCTGTACGAAAGCGCCTGAGCAAGTCGTAGGAAGGTAGGACCGAGACAATGGGGTTAAAGGCGTATCGTCCAACGTCGCCCGGCCGCCGAGGAATGTCGGCGGTCACGACCGAGGAGTTGACCAAGAAAAAGCCGGAGAAGTCGCTCACGTCCTTCCAGCTTCGGAGCGGCGGGCGCAACCACAGCGGCCGGATGACCGTTCGTTTTCGCGGGGGAGGGCACAAGCGCCTGTATCGAGCGATCGATTTTCGACGCGACAAGGTCGGGATTCCGGCCCGTGTCGAGGCCATCGAGTACGATCCGAATCGATCAGCCAGGATTGCGTTGGTGAGATACAAGGATGGAGAGAAGCGATACATCCTGGCTCCGGTAGGGCTTGGTCTCAACGACGAGGTACAATCCGGTCCCGAGGCCGAAATTCGGCCGGGGAACGCCCTGCCCTTGACCAGTATGCCGCTGGGAACCACCGTGCATAATATCGAACTGCGGCTCGGGAAGGGAGGTCAGTTGATCCGGAGTGCGGGGGGATTTGCGCAGGTGATGGGGCGCGACGGCGATTATGTGCAGG
>Ga0233416_10000180_pt1 | contig 19190 bp, 21 predicted proteins | sample Sediment_Towuti__2_FD_188638 | JGI IMG/M metagenome (GOLD analysis project Ga0233416, IMG submission 188638) | Sediment microbial communities from Lake Towuti, South Sulawesi, Indonesia - Sediment_Towuti_2014_0_MG | ecosystem: Environmental > Aquatic > Freshwater > Lake > Sediment | place... | reverse complement strand
ACCTTGAAGGTCTCGTTCCCTTTCATCTTCATGTACTGAAGCCCATCGGCCAGCATCTTTTCGGACGGGGGGATGCGGGATCCGCCGCCCGGCACGCAGATCAGGTCCCAGAGGTTCCCGTCCGAATGCAAATGCGAGGACAGGATCCCGCGGTTCCCTTCGCTGGGGCTCAGCACCACCGCGCCTGCGCCGTCTCCGAACAGGATGCAGGTTCCGCGGTCCGTCCAGTCCATCAGCATCGACATGACTTCGGCCCCGATGACCAGCACGTGCCGGAACCCGGTCTTCACGTAGGCGTCGCCCGCCCCCAACGCGTAGACGAACCCGCAACAGGCTGCCGCGAGGTCGCAGGCGGCCGCCCGCACCGCACCCAGCCGCCGCTGGACCAGACACGCGGTGGACGGCAGCGGCGAGTCCCCGGTGCAGGTGGCCACGAGAATCAGATCGAGGTCCGCGGCCGCCACGCCGGCCGCCTCCAGCGCGCGCTCGGCCGCTCTTGTGCCCAGATCGGAGCAGGTCTCGCCCGGAGCCGCGATGCGGCGCTCGCGGATCCCGGTCCGTTCGACGATCCAGGAGTCCGACGTCGCCACCATCCGCTCGAGGTCGGCATTGGTGAGGACACGCTCCGGAACGTAGGACCCCGTCCCCGCAATTCGGGCTCTCATTTCGAGGCCTCTGCCTTGTCGGCTTGCTGGTGCAGCGCCAGACTCTCTTCGATGTCGCGCTGGATCAGCTCGTTGAGGCGGCTATCGGCCAGGCCCCTGGCGCGCCGGATGGCGTTCTTGATTGCCTTGGCTGACGAGCGTCCATGACAGATCATGCAGATGCCGTTCACGCCCAGGAGCGGGGCGCCCCCGAACTCCGCGTAATCCATCCGGCGGCGCAAGCCAAGCAGCGGGGCGGCCAGCAACGGATACGCCAGCCGTCCCAGGAAGGAACCGGCAATCTCCTTCATCAGGATTTTCTTGATGGCGTCGGCCAGTCCCTCGGAGATCTTCAGTGCCACGTTGCCGATGAACCCGTCGCAGACGATGATATCGGCAGCACCGCTGTACACATCCCGGCCCTCGACATTGCCGACGAAATTGATCGGGGCGGCTTTGAGGCGCTTGAAGGCCTCCTTGGTGACCTCGTTCCCCTTCGTGTCCTCCTCTCCGATGCTGAGGAGCCCGACCCGGGGGTTCGGCTTCCCGAACACGTGCTTGCCGTATTCATGCCCCATGATGGCGAACTGCTCGATGTGTTGAGCCGTGCAGTCCACGGTGGCGCCGACATCCAGCATCACCGCGGTTCCGGTCAGCGTGGGGAGGGTGGCGGCAATGCCAGGCCGCTCCACCCCCTTGATCACGCCCAGGATGAAAAATGCCGCCACCACGCTCGCCCCCGTATTGCCCGCGCTCACCACCGCGCTGACGTCACCCGTCTTGACCAGCTCGGTTGCCACCCAGACGGAAGAGTCCCGTTTCTTCCGGGCGACCTGGGCGGGGGATTCGTGCATCTCCACCGTTTGGGAGGCGTGCCGGATCGAGAGGCGCGGATGGGAGGACCCGAGGCGTTGCAACTGCTCCCTGATCTGGGATTCGTCCCCGACCAGGACGATCTCGATGCCCAGTTCGACGGCTGCCAGGACAGCGCCCTCGACGACCGGGCCCGGCCCGTAGTCGCCGCCCATCGCATCGACTGCGATTCTCATCGAATTCAGGCTTCTTCGACCGCGATGACCGCAATGCCGTTGTAGGTGCCGCAATTGAGGCAGGTATAGTGCGGGAGTTTGGGCTCATGACACTGCGGACAGACCGAGAAGCTCGGCGCCGTGAGTTTCTTGTGTGTCCTCCGCTTGTCCCGACGGGACCTGGATAGTTTATGCTTGGGATTCGGCATCGTTGTGCCTCACTCAGAAGTGCGGCCCCAGGCTAAGATTTCCGTTTGGTCCGTTTAGCCCGTTAGGTCGGTTTTGTCCGTTGAACGGAATTAACGGACCTAACAGACTCAACGTCTGGGCCTCAAACTCTCCTTTGCTTTCCTACTTTCGCCTTCAGCGCCGCAAAGGGAGACTCCCGGGCTTCGCTCGGGCAGCCGCATTGACGCTCGTTGAGATTCTGCCCGCAGACCGGGCACAATCCCTGGCAGTCTTCACGGCACCGCGGCTGCATCGGCGTCGCCAGGATGATTTGCTCCCGCAGCATCCCCGCGAGCTCCAGCCGGTCTCCGTCGAGCAAGTACACTTCCTCCTCCCCTTCCGGCAGGTCACGCGCTTCTCCGCCCGTCGGCTTATGACGGCCGCGCGGCGGGACGTCTGCGGGGCGATATTCGACCGAGAACGGAAGGCTGATCTCGTCCTCGTACTCGGTCAAACAGCGCACGCACTGCCGCAGGAAGGTGCCGGCCAGGACACCCGTCACGCTGAGTCCGGGTCCGGCCTTCGAGATCTCGACCGACAGCGACAACTCACCCTGCGACCGGCCCTCGTCCGGCCCCAGTTCCAGCTCATCCGGCTGAACTTCACACGCCAGGCTGAGCCCGCTGTCGGGAATCTCCGTGAGATGCGGCCTCGGCAACGCCATCGCAGCCACCGCGCACGTAGGCGACGTGTTTGGTATATCCGGAACCCGGCGCGATGTCAAACCACGCGCCTGATTCCAGGCGGTCGCCTCACCGCTCCTCGGCGAAGCCCACCATGGCGATCGATCGTGCCCGTTTGATGGCAATCGTCAACTCCCTCTGGTGCCGCATGCAGTTCCCGGAAATCCGCCGCGGGACGATCCGGCCCCGCTCCGTGAGAAAGTTCCGCAGCAGCCCGACATCCTTGAAGTCGATCCCCAACTTCTCCTGGCAAAACCGGCAGGCCCGCCGCCGTTGAAATAACCGTCCTCGCTCCACCCTTGTCCTCCTCCGTCCGACCGATGCGGTTGCTCAGTTCAACTCGGAAGCTCCTCTTCGGAGCCGACCTCGTCCGGCTGACCCGCCTCCCCGCCCGACTCCTGCCGCTTGGGCAGGAACGTGACGGTCTGGGCGACGACTTCGTGCTTGCTCCGCTTCTGACCGTCCTCCGTCTCCCACCGGCGCTGCTGAAGCCGCCCGTCCACGATCACCCCGTTCCCCTTGCTCAGGTACTGCCCGCAATGCTCCGCCTGCTTGCCGAACACCACAATGTCGATGTAGCAGACCTCTTCCTTCAGATCCTCGGCCTGCCGGTAGCGCCGGTTGACCGCTAACCCGAAGCTGGCGACTGGCGTCCCGCTCGGCGTGTACCGCAGTTCCGGGTTCTTTGTCAGATTCCCGATCAGAATGACCTTATTGAACCCTGCCACGATCCACCGCCCTTTCCTGCGCTTCTGGAGCAGCCGTCGGAGCGGCTGCCGTCGGAGGAGTTGCTTGTGGAGTAGCTACTTGTTCGACCCGCACCGTCAGAAACTTGAGCACCGAGTCCTCCAGCCGGTAGGACCGCTCAAGCTCGCTGACGACGCTCCCCTCCGACCGGAAGTGCAGGTACACGAAGGTGCCTTTCCGCTCCCGCTTGACCTCGTAGGCCAGCTTCTTCTTGCCCCAGTTCTCCGACTTCAGGAGCGTCGCGCCGGCCTTCGCGACCACGCCCTTCATTTTTTCGATGAGCTTGTTGGTGTCGTCGTCGGAGAGCGACGGGCGCACAATGAAAATAGACTCGTAGAGCTGCATGCAGAAAATCTCCTCTCGGCCAAAGGCCCCAAGACCAGGCTTGGAGCGAGGGACGTGGATAACGCGTCACAGGACGCGAGCGCTGGACCCTACCACAGCCCCTGACGCACTGTCAACGGAACGCACGCGGGGGCATGCGGTCTGGAGCGCACGTCCGCCGGAGCGGCGGGGTCCCACCCGGCATCCGGAGAGGGAAAGCTGGAACTGACCAAGGCACCGCGATCACACGATCGCGGCCGCGGGAATTCCAGAAGGCTTCCGCTCCGGAGTGCCGAGGAAGGGGTGCCGCGAGAGGCGCGGAAACGGAAGACCGCATGGCCCCGGGAACGACCCTCAAACGTTGAAGCGAAAATACACTACGTCGCCTTCCTTGATGATATAGTCCCTTCCCTCCAGCCGAAACAACCCCTTCTCCCGCACCTTCGCCTCCGACCCGCAGGCGACCAGCTCGTCGTAATGATAGACCTCGGCCCGGATGAATCCCCGTTCCATGTCCGAGTGAATCTTCCCCGCCGCTTCCGACGCCTTCAGGCCCTTCCGGATGGCCCAGGCTCGCGACTCGACTTCGCCCGCCGTGAAAAACGTGATCAACCCGAGCAGGTCATAGGCGGCTTTCGTCAGCCGGACCAGCCCCGACTCGGTGAGGCCGGCGTCCTTCATGAACTCCGCGCGATCCTCCACGGGCAAGGTCGCAAGCTCCGCCTCCAACTGTCCGTAGAGGATGACGAGCCTGGCCCGTCTCTTCTCCGCCAACTCCTTCACCGGCCGCACCAGGGGATCGTCCTCACGGGCTCCCTCCGAAGCGTTGGCGATGAACAGGATCGGCTTGGCCGACAACAACTGGCACTCGGTCAAGATCGTCCGCTCGTCCGCTGTGAAGGGCTGGTTGCCCAGCCATTCGCCCTTGTTCAACAGGTCCATGAGCTTCTGCACGACCGCCAGCTCCTTGGCGGCCTTGGCGTCGCCCGACTTGACCTTCTTTTCGACCCGCTGCCTCCGGCGGTCGAGGGTCTCCACATCCGCGAGCATCAACTCGGTCTCGATCGTCTCCACGTCGTGCAGGGGGTTCAGATCGCCGCTGACGTGCACCACGTCGGGATCCCGGAAACACCGGACGATGTGCATCAGCGCATCCACCTCGCGAATCTGCGCCAGAAACTGGTTTCCCAGCCCCTCGCCTTTGCTCGCCCCTTCAACCAGGCCGGCGATATCCCGGATCTCCAACGTGCTCGGGGTCATCTTTTTCGAGTGGAAGATTTCGACCAGCTTGTTGAGGCGGGGGTCGGGCATCTGGGCGATCCCGACGTTGGTCTCCACAGTGGAAAAGGGATAATTGGCCGTGACGGCGCCGGCGCCGACCAGGGCGTTGAACACCGTGGTTTTTCCCACGTTCGGCAGGCCGATCATGCCGCAGCAGAGTCCCATAATTACCGTGACGCGTGACGCGTGACCAGTGACGAGTTCATCACAAGTCACCTATCATCCGTGACTCGTCACCTCCGTCCTTATCTCTCACATTGAAGCGGTTCATCGCGGCCTCGACCCCTTCGACGACCAGGCACTCGAGCGCCGCGACCGCTCGCTCACGGGTTTCCTCGATGCGTGGGGTCTGTTCTGGGAGGAATGGCGAGAGGACGTATTCCGCGGGATCTTCGCCCGGGGCGGGCCGTCCGATGCCAATCTTGAGGCGACAGAACTCGTCGGTTTCGAGCGCGGTCAGGATCGAGAGGAGTCCGTTGTGGCCGCCGGATCCGCCATTGCGCTTGATCCGGAGGCGCCCAACTTCCAGGTCAAGGTCGTCATGGATGACGATCAAATCGCCGGGCGAGAGCGTCAAGTGTTCCAGCAAGGCCTTGACGGGCAGCCCCGTCTCGTTCATCCAGGCCAGGGGGGCGGATAAGCCCACTTCAACCGAGCCGATGCGCCCTTTCCCCCATCTCGCGCGCCCGGCCGGCCCGAGGCTCACCGACCATCGAGCCGCGGCGAGCTCCAGGACGCGGACTCCGATATTGTGACGGGTGAGGGCGTAGCGCTCGCCAGGATTGCCGAGTCCAACGATCAGGCGCAAGATTATTTCTTCTTCTCCTCCTTGGCCTCCTTCTTCTCCGCTTGGGGTGCCTTCTTCTCCATCTTGGCTTCTTTCTTCTCAGGCTTGGCTTCCTTGGTCTCTTTCTTCTCGCCCTTGGCTTCGGCGGGTGCCGCCCCCTTCTCAGCCACCGCGGCGACCTTCTCGCCTTCCGGGGCGACCTCCGCGCCCTCGACCATTTCCTCTTTACCCTTCCCGATGACTTCAGGCTCCTTGCCCTCCTCGGTCACGGCACCGCTGGTCAACAGGGCTTCCAGTTTGGCCTCCGAGATGGGGACCGCGACCCGCACGACCATCTGATCGGGCTCGTCCAAAAATTTCACTCCCTCGATCGGCTTGAGCTCCCGCACGTGAATCCCCTGGCCGATCAAGAGCTCCGAAGCATCGACCTCAATCCGGTCCGGGATCACGGCCGGCAGGCACTCCACGTACAGCTCACGCAGGTTGTGGTTGAGCAGGCCGCCGTCCTTCACCCCCGCCGGGACCCCGCCCACCACACTCACCGGCACTTTCACCCGAATGGGTTTGGTCAACGAAATCTCGAACAGGTCGACGTGGAGAATTTCCCCCGTCACCGGATCCTCCTGAAACTCGCGCAGGAGCGTGGTCCGGACGGGCTTGGCCTTCGCGCCGTTGACGGTCAGAGAAATGAGCGCGGTGCTCCCCGCATGGGCGCGCACCAGATTCGTCACGGCCAGGGGGTCCAACGAAAGGAGGAGGCACTCGCCCTCCCCATACAAGACGGCCGGGATCCTCCCGCTCCGCCTCAACTGCCGGGCCGGTCCCTTCCCCGCCCGCTCCCTCACCTCAGCCGTCAGGTCGAATTTCATGACATCCCCCTCTTAATCCGGGTCAACACACAAATAGCGAATAGCGAGCAGCAAATAGCTCAATACTTCGGAACTGCCCGCTGCTTGCTACTCGATATTAACTGTTTACTGTTACTTACGCGAAGAGCGAGCTGACCGATTCTTCCGAGTGGATCCTCGTGATCGCCTCGCCCAAGAGCGGCGCGACCGAGAGGACTCGCAGCTTGGGACAGCGTTGTTCCTTACCGTTCAACGGAATCGTGTTGGTCACAACGACCTCGGTGAGGCAGGATTGCTGCAGCCGCTCCAGCGCCGGCCCGGAGAGTACGGCGTGCGTACAGCCTGCCCAGACTGTCCGCGCGCCCTTCTCCGCGCAGGCCTGCGCGCCCTGGACGATCGTGCCCCCGGTATCGATCATGTCGTCGAGCAGCAACACGTTGCGTCCGTCCACGTCACCGATGATGTTCATGACTTGCGCGTTGTTCGGGCCCTCGCGGCGTTTGTCGATGATTGCCAACTGCGCCTGGAGCCTCTTGGCGAAGGCGCGCGCGCGCTCCACGCCGCCCGCATCCGGCGACACCACGACGAGATCCGCCGCGCCCCGCTTGTTGATGTAATCCAGGAGCACGGGAGTCGCGTACAGATGGTCCACCGGGATGTTGAAGAACCCCTGAATCTGCCCGGCATGGAGATCCATCGTGAGCACCCGGTCCGCCCCGGCGGTGGTGATCAGGTCCGCCATGAGCTTGGCCGAGATCGGCACCCTCGGCTGTTCCTTCCGGTCCTGCCGCGCGTACCCGAAATACGGGATGACGGCGGTAATCCGGTAGGCCGAGGAGCGCTTCAACGCATCGATCATGATCAGCAGTTCCATGATCGAGGAGTTGACCGGGTCGCAGCACGACTGGGTCACGAACACGTCCGCACCGCGGACGTTCTCTTCGATCCTGACGCGGATCTCGCCGTCGCTGAAGGAGGAGACGGTCGCCTCGCCGAGGCTGATCCCCAGATGCCCGCAAATCTCGCGTGCCAACGCCGGGTTCGCGTTCCCGGTGAACAGTTTGAGTTCCTTGTTCATCGTCTCCTCCGCGCGATCAAGGGGTCCAGAGTGGTCGGCCGGACAGTGGAGCGTATCGGAAAGCAGGTTCCTTGTCAACCGACCCGTAGGGACTGTGGCGAGGAATCCGCCCGACGCTGTGACGATTCTCTGCCCGCGGGGACGGCGTAGGCCCGCCTGCCGCTGGCGCGGCCCAGGGAGGCCCGGGCCCGGTCTGCCGAGGTCTTGTCCCGGAAGACGCCGAAGACGGTGCCGCCGCTCCCGGACAACAACGCCGCTTCGGCCCCCGCCGCGAGCAGGTCTTGCTTGATTTCCCGGAGCACTTGATGCGTCTGCGCCAGCGCGTCCTCGAAATCGTTTTCCATCAGGGGAATGATGTCGTCCCAGGAGAGGGCGGTCCTGCCGCCAACGCCGCGGAGTGTCGGCGACAGCGAGGGCACCGTCTTCCGGGTCGCGGCCAGTCGCTCGTACGCCCAGCGGGTCTCGATCGGGAACCCGGGATGGATCAGGACGACCCACCGCGTCCCGGTCACGGTGACGGGGGCCACGTCCTCCCCTCGGCCGCGCACCAGCGCGCTGGGCGCGAAAAAGAAGAAGGGCACGTCGCTCCCCACGGCCTGCCCAACCCGGGCCATCTCTTCCGACGACCAGCCGAGCCCGAGGAGTCGGTTCAGGCCGGCGATCGTAGCCGCCGCATCGCTGCTGCCCCCGGCTAGTCCGGCGGCGACGGGGATCCGTTTCGTGAGGTGGATCGTGAGCCCCGTCGTGCGATCGGCCGGCAGGCCGGCCCGCTCCAACACGAGGCTCGCCGCGCGGCAGACGAGGTTGCGTCCGTCCGTCGGCAATGCCGCGTCATCGCAGTGCAGCTGCAGGCCGGTCGAGTGCGGGCTCCGTTCGAACCGAAGCTCATCCTCCAACCCCACCGTGTGCATGAGCGACCAGATGTTGTGATACCCATCAGGCCTGCGATCCAGCACCTTGAGGATCAGGTTCACTTTGGCGGGCGCGAACACCCGAACGTCCTGGTCGGTCCGATTCACCGTGGCGCCGAGGAGTCTAGTCCCGTCCCCCTTTGATCGAGTATTTCTCCAGCCGGTACCTGAATGAGCGGGCGTTCAGCCGCAGGAGCGTCGCGGCTTTCTTCTTGACCCACTTGGCCTTCTCCAAGGCTTTGAGCAGCAGGTCCTTTTCGATCGAGTTGATCATGGCCTCCAAGTCCACGCCGTCATGTGGCAGATCGCTTGGCGTGCTGGGGACGACCGCAGCGGCGCGGTGGAGCCAACCCTCCAGGTCCGCGTTGGTGATCTGGGGGCCGGCCGCGAAGGCCACCACGCGCTCGATGAGATTCTCCAGCTCGCGGACGTTGCCTTTCCACTCGTGCGCAATCAGCAATTGCGTCGCCTCCGGGCTCAGCGACAGGACGGGCTTCCCGCTCGCGTGCGCGAACCGCTCCAGGAAGTGTTGAGCCAGCAACGGGATATCTTCCGCGCGTTCGCGCAGTGGGGGGAGCTGGATCGGGATGACGTCCAGGCGGTAGTAGAGGTCCTCCCGGAAGCTGCCGTCGGCGATCGCTTTTTCCAAATCCTTGTTCGTGGCGGCGATGACGCGCACGTCGACCTTCATGTCCCGTGTGCCGCCGACCCGTCGAAACTCCCGCTCCTGGATCACCCGCAACAGTTTGACCTGCATCGCAGGCGTGGTCTCGCCGATCTCGTCCAGAAAGATGCTGCCGCCGTTGGCCACTTCGAACAATCCGGCCTTGTTGGAAACCGCGCCGGTGAAGGCGCCTTTCATGTGCCCGAACAGCTCGCTCTCCAGCAACGGTTCCGGCAGCGCGCTGCAGTTCACCGTGACGAACGGCAGCCGGCTCCGGCCGCTGTTGTTATGGATGGCCCGGGCGATCAGTTCCTTGCCCGTCCCGCTCTCCCCGGAGATCAGCACGTTGCTCTTGGTATCGGCCACCTTGCGGACCATCTCGAACACTTTCCGCATCGCCTCGCTCTCGCCGATGATCTGGGTGGGCGATGGTTTGGCCGCCTCCCGTTTCAGCAGCATGTTCTCGGTCGTGAGCCGGCGCTTCTCCAGCGCGTTCCGGACGATCAGCTGTACCTCGTCGACCTGGAACGGTTTCGTGAGGTAGTCGTACGCGCCCAGCTTCATGGCCTCCACGGCCGACTCGGCCGAGGCGAACGCCGTGATGATCAGCACCACTGACTCTGGGGCGGATTCCTTCACCGCCCGGAGGACATCCAGCCCGCCCGCCTTCGGCATCTTGAGGTCGGTGATCACGAGGTCGAAGAGCTCCCTGTCAATGTGCGCGATCGCTTCTTCTCCGTCGGAGGCGACCGTGACGCCGTAGCCCGCCCGCTTGAGCATGATGCTCAGGACGTCCCGCATGCTGCGTTCGTCGTCGACGATCAGGATTTTTTCCACGTCTCACGACTCCACGGTTCGGGACCTTCGTGCCACATGCGCGCTCCGGCTTCAGCCGAGACGGGCAGGCAGACCACGAAGCGCGATCCCTTCCCCACCTGGCTTTCGACTCGGATCCACCCGCCGTGAAGGTCCACGATACGGTGGACCGAGGCCAGCCCCAGACCGGACCCGGTGTGCTTGGTGGTGAAGAACGGAAGAAAGATCTTCTCCATGTCCTCCTTCTTGATTCCTTCTCCGGTGTCCATGAACGCGATCTCGATGACCTCACCGCCGCGACCGCCCGACCCGACCCGCCGGCGCGAGGTCGCGATGGTGAGCCGCCCCCCCAAGGGCATGGCATCGAAGGCGTTCGTCGCGAGGTTCCAGAAGACTTGCTTCAACTGATCCGCGTCGATTGGGGCAAGCATGGGACCAGGGCCGGGGTGCGTCTCGATCGTGATCCCCTTCCGCGTCTGGGCCTCGTGCCGGATCAGATCCAACGTGTCCGTCAGGATCCCGTTCAGGTCGCACTCCTTCAGGTTCAACTCCGGCGGCCGCGCGTACAGGAGGAACTCTGAGACGATGGCGTCCAGGCGAGTCGCCTCCCTGGTGGCGATGTCCAGGAGGCGCGCCGTGCCCTCGTCCTGGGCGAGATCTTTGCGCAGCATCTGCATGGCCCCCGCGAGGGCGGCCAGGGGGTTCCGGATCTCGTGCGCCATCCCGGCCGACATCTCGCCCAGCTTGGCCAGCCATTCCTTCCGCCGCATTTCCTCTTCCATGTCGCGGATCTGCGTCAGATCCTTGAAGACTCCCACCAGTCCGGTCTGCGCGCCGCCTTCAGTCAGAGGGGAGACCGTCATGCCGAGCACCAGACGGCTCCCGTCCGACCGGTTGCCCTGGGCTTCGAACCGGTACGGATTCTCCATGATGACGGACGGACCCGCTCCGAACAGATCTACCTGCTGCCACAGGAAGACTTCCCACCACGGCCGGTGGCGCACCTTTTCCAGGTCGTAGCCGGTGATCTCCTGGGCCGCCCGGTTGAACGAGGTGATCCGGCCGGCCGCATCGGTCGTAAAAAGCCCGCTGCTGATGCTCTCCACGACGTTCTCGTGAAACGCTTGCAACCGTTTCAGGCCGCGTTCTTTTTCGACCAGGGACTCCGCCAGCGCCCCGCTGAGCAACCCCACCGCGATGACCGCCAGACTGTGGACCCCGAATGTGTGAAGCGTTTCCACCACGGACAATCGGCTGGGCGGGAGCCACCCGCTCGCCCCGAAGACATCGTACAACTGAAAATTCGTGATGAGCCCGAACAGAATCACCGACACGCCAGCGGTGACCAGCCCGCCCCGGCGTCGCATGATGAGACTCGCCAGGGTCACCGTGATCACGTACAGGACGGAAAACGGGCTCTCGACGGCCCCGGTGATGGCCACCAGGAACGTCTCCAACAACAGATCCACCCCGACCTGCAGGTACGCGAACCGGGTCAGGGCGAGCACATCGGTCAGGTATCTGATCGTGACCGCGTAGCCGATCGTGATCGCGTAGGTGAAGACGATCAGGGCATAGAAGGTGAGGACGAGTTCGCCCCGGGCGACTTGAAAGGCGATCGAGAGCCCAAGCAGCAGCGTGACGGCCACCACCCGGACACCCATCAGCCAGTGCAGCTTGACTCTTAGATCATCCATGGGCTCCTGCGCGTTCGCTCGCCGCCGGCCGCGCCGCGGACCCATGACCGGCGCGTTGTGCTCATTCGCTTGACCTTCATGATGACGGATGGCGCCGCAGGGCGCCCGGACGCGCGCAGCGAACCCTACCCGATCGCCGCGGCCATCTTGAATATCGGCAGGTACATGGCAATCACGATGAATCCAATAATCGTTCCGAGGACCACCATCATCATGGGTTCGAGGAGTGCGGTGAGCGCCGCCACCGCCGCATCGACCTCGTCGTCATAGAAGTCGGCGATCTTGCCCAGCATGGCATCCAACGCGCCCGTGGCTTCCCCGACCGAGATCATGTGCGTCACCATGCTCGGGAACACGCCGCTCTTCGCCAGCGGTTCGGCCACCGTTTTCCCTTCGCTGATGCTCTGCCGTGCCATCAGGATGGCGCCCTCCACCACCTTGTTGCCGGCGGTCTTGGACGTGATCGTCAGGCCGTCCAGAATGGGCACGCCGCTGGTGATCAGGGTCCCGAGCGTCCGCGTGAATTTCGCCACCGCGGCCTTCCGGATCAGATCTCCCATTACCGGCATCTGCAGGAACATGCGATCCATGACCAGACGCCCGTTGGGCGTCCCGTAATACCGCTTGATCCCGTACCCCGCTGCCACCGCCGCGATCACAATGTACACGATGTTGGCCTTCATAAAGTTGCTGGCGTCGATCACCAATTGGGTCGGCCCCGGCAAGGTTGCCTTCCCACCCGACATCTCCATGAACATGCGGGCGAAGATCGGAATCACGAAGATCATCAGGACGGTGATCACGATCGTGGCCACACCGATGATGGCAAATGGGTAGACCATGGCACCCTTGATCTGGCTCTTGAGCTTCATGGCCTTTTCGATGTGTTTGGCCAGACGGCCCAGGATCGTGTCGAGCAGACCGCCGACCTCGCCGGCATGAACGAGGTTCACATACAACTCGTCGAAGATCTTGGGATGCTTCTTCAGGGCATCGGCGAACGTCGAGCCGCTCTCCACGTCAAACTTGATCTCCCCGATTGCTTTTCCGAAGACTTTGTTCTCAGCCTGGGTGGAAAGAATCTCCAGGCACTGGACGAGGGGAAGGCCGGCGTTGATCATGGTCGCGAACTGGCGGGTAAAGACAGCGATTTCCTTGTCGCTGACGCCGGTGCCGATCGCAAATCGCTGCAGCGCGCCTTCGGGGGCCTTTTCCACCAGGGTCGAGACGATGATATTCTGCCTGCGAAGCTGCTCCGCGGCTTCTTCGCGGGTCTTGGCGGTCAGGTCGCCTTTCCTGACCGCCCCCTGCTTGGTCTTCCCGACGTAGGTAAAAGTGGCCATCAGCGATCCGACTTGTGCAGGCTGGCTCGCTCGCTCCGTGTCCTCAGATCCCGAGGCGCGACACCAGGTTCACCGTGCGGTGCGCATCGCCCCCTCGTCCTATTTCGCACGCAGTTGCCAGGACTTAGATAGTCGATGCTATCGCCGAAGTCTACTGGAGGACCCCGACCTTGTCAACTTTGATCGCAATAGACTGCAGCGATAAAAAAGCGGTTTCCCGCGAGGAACAGAGCGGGTGCGGAGCTATGCCTCACCGGTGCTGAGGTGGGTGAACCCGCGGTAGAGATAATGGAAGCCGGACATGATGGTGAGGCAGACCATCAGATACAGCAACGGTTGGAGGAGGATGAGGTCCATCTGTCTGGACGTCAGCACGACCACCAGAATGAGGTAGGACAGCTGAAACAAGGTTGTGCCTTTCCCCAACAGCGTCGGAGAAATATCCAAATGCGATTCGGTCAGCCTGGCCAATAGGGTTCCGGTCATCAGCATCATATCCCGACTCACCACCACGATCGCGATCCACGACGGGACCAGGTGAAGGACCGACAGCGTGATAAAGCCCGACGTGAGCAACAACTTGTCGGCCAACGGGTCCAGGTATGCCCCGAGCCGCGTGCGCTGGTTGGCCACCCGCGCGATGGTACCATCCAGCCCGTCCGTCAGCCCTGCGAGGAGGAGCACGGCTAATGAATACTCATAGCGCTCGTAGATCAGGAAACCGATGAAAACGGGAATCAGGAAGATTCGCAGGATCGTCAAGCTGTTCGGTAGATTCATGGCGTCGCCAGCGCGCCCGGGCTGCTCTCGATGAACTGTCGCCATGCCGGAGCGCGAGCGTCATCATAAGAACCGCGTCAGGGGTTGTCAACAAGGCCGCAACCCGGTTGCAGTCTCTGACGGGGATGACTATAATCCGGTCGTTTGTCGGAATGATTTCCGCGCGCCGGGGGGAGAGATGAGCACCCTTCCGCTGTCCTTAAAGAAAGAAGGCGTCGTCGAACGACACCAGATTGAGGGGACCGACCCCAGCGACCGCTATTTCAACCGGTCGATCCTGGTGAGCCGGACTGCGCAGGGGTACGCAGCCAAGGTCATGTACGAGGCCCTGACGGTCGAGGGGCAGACGCACACCACCGTCGGCGCGGCGGTCCAAAGCGTGGTCGACAAGCTCCGGGAGCTCGGGTTCAGGCGGATGCGGACTAGGCCGAATTTCAAGGGCCGACGCTACCTGGCCGAAAAAGAAACCTGGATCGAGTATCCAGATATCAGCCAGTAGCGCATAGCGAATAGCTAGCAGCTCTGAGCTACCCGCTACTCGCTACTCGCTCTCAGCTTCCACCTATCACTTCCTGATAAATCAGGTCGTGAATCACCGGCCGAAACTGCTTGATCGCCTCATTGCGTCTCGTCGGGTGGACCCGGTTCGAGAGCAGGATCACTTCCAGCTCGCATTGAGGATCAATCCAGAGCGAGGTCCCCGTATAGCCCAGGTGCCCGAAGGCCTGGGCTGAGAGCCGGGTCCCTGAGGCTGAGGGCGGCGATGGCGTATCCCAGCCTAACCCCCAACTCGACCCGGGTGGGCGATTCTGCCGGCTGACGAACCGGCGCACCAGTGCCGCCGGCAACAGGCCCTCCTGTCCCAGGTAGCTTCTCAACCAGGCGCCCGAGACCGCCGACACGGCGGAGGCGGTCCCGAACAGGCCGGCATGCCCTGCGATCCCGCCGACCGCGTATGCGTTCTCGTCGTGCACCTGCCCCCGCACCACCTGCCCGCGCCAGGCATCCTCCTCGGTCGGCGCCACCCTCCCCAGGTCGATCGGCTGACCGGGCGGGAGGCCGGCCGGCGTGCCGCCCGTCTCGATGAAAAACAGCGGCGCCGCGCCGATCCGCGCATACACCCGATCCCGGCAGAATGCGGCCAGCGAACATCCCGTGATCCGCTCGACCAGGAGTCCCAGCAGGATGAATCCGAGATCGCTGTACAGGCTCCGCGCTCCCACGGGAGCGACGAGGGCTTCCCGGCAGATGAGGTCCAAGGCCGTCTGCTTGGCCGCTGCGCTGCCGAGAAAACCGGGCTGCGCGCGGTCCCGCTCGGCAATCCGCTCGTAGAGGGGCCGCCAGGCCGGCAGCCCGGAACTGTGGCTCAACAGATGTGCCGCCGTCGCAACGCCCAGCGCCGACCCCTTGACCTCCACGAGAAGGTTCTGGAGCGGCTCGTCCAGGCTGAGCCGACCGTCCTGGACCAGACAGAGGACCGCCGTCGCGGTCGCCAATGGTTTCGTCAGAGAGGCGAGGTCATAGACCGTGTCCAGGGAGGCGGGTTCCCGTTCCGGAACGAGCGCGGCGCAGCCGACGGCGTGCTGGTAGGCCAGGCGGCCGCGCACCCTCACGAGAAGCACCGCTCCGGGAAACACCCCGGTTTCCGCGGCCGACTGCATCGCGCTCGTGATGGGGTCGGACACGCTCATCGTGTCGCGCGACGGGCGGGGCTGGGGAAATATCTAGCGATTGGAGCCGTCGGCAATCTTTTCGGGCCGGTCGCCCGGGGTGCGGAGATGCTCGTCCCCCTCTTCGATCTCCAGCAACCGTTCAAAGTTCCGCAAGGTCGCGCGGAGCCGTTCGATCGCCATCAGCTTCTGCTTGCGAAGGTCCGACAGGTCGCGCTGCGTGCCGACCAGCTCTGCCTGTGCCTCCCGAAGCAACTCCCCGGCCTTCAGCTCGGCTTCCTTCATGATGAGCTCCGCGTCGCGCTGCGCAGCGTGCTTGAGGTTATCCGTGAGCGCCTGCGTCGTGACGAGCGTATTCATGAGCGTCGCCTCGGCTTTTTTCAGCTCGGCGAGCTGCTGCTCGGCGGCCGCCAGCTTCTCGCGCAGCGCCGTCTGGTCGCGATTGAGCATCTCGACGGTCTGCGCCAGTTCTTCCAGAAACTGGTCCACTTCCTGGCGGTCATACCCTCTCACCCGGACCTTGAACAGCATCTTTCGGATGTCGAGCGGTGTGATCTTCATCGGTATCGCCTCTCAGCGCATGCGAGACGCCATGTCAAACAGATTGCGAACAAGCGCGTACTGCAGGAAGAGGATGATGAGGACCGCCACGAGCGGCGAGAAGTCGATTCCCATCGCCCAGCCGAACCGGCGCCGGATCGGGTACAAGACCGGCTCGGTGGCCCGCTCCAGAAACTGCACGATCGGATTCCATGGGTCGGGGTTGACCCATGAGACCAGGGCGCGGGCGATGATCACGTACATATAGAGGGTCAGCACCCAATCCGCGACGTGCGCCAGCCCCTCTACCAGATTGCCGGCGACGAACACTAACGCCCCATCTCTTCAGATTTCTTCGTGGCGGCCTCGACCGCGGCGATCAGGTTCGCCCTGAAGCCCCCCTGTTCCAGTTGATGGATCCCCGCAATCGTGGTCCCCCCTGGAGAGGCCACGCGATCCTTCAAGCGCGCGGGATGTTCTCCGGTTTCGAGCATCATGCGGGCCGCTCCCAGCACGGTCTGGGCGGCGAGCAGCTCCGCCACCGTCCTGGACAAGCCCATCTTCACCCCCCCGTCGGCCAGTGCCTCGATCGCCATGAACACGTAAGCCGGGCCACTCCCGCTCAGCCCGGTGACAGCGTCCATGAGACGTTCTTCCACCGTCACCACCCTGCCGACGGCCTCGAACAAGGCGCGCACCAGGCTGGCATCTTCCTCCGTCACGCCCGGTCCGATGGCCAGAGCGGACATTCCTTCACGGACCAGCGCCGGCGCATTCGGCATGACCCGCACGATCCGGGTTCCGTGAGGCAACCGTTCGGCAATCCGTCTGATCGACACCCCTGCCGCGATCGAGACGACCAGCCGGCCCGCCAGGCGGGCGGCGATTCCCCCCAGCACGGTGTCGAGCACTTGCGGTTTGACCGCGAGCACGACGACCTCGGCCCAGGAGACCGCCTCGGCATTGTCGGGTCCGACACGGATGCCGAATCGGCGCTTGATGACATCGCGGCGTTCAGGGCTCGAATCGGTCGCGAACAAAGCGGCAGGGTCGGCCGAGCGCGAGGCCAGGAAGCCCCCGAGCAGCGCTTCCGCCATCTGCCCCGCCCCGATGATCGCGATCTTTTTCACCATTTCTCCTGGTTGTTCTCGGACTTCTGATCTCCCAGACCCGTCACGCGTCACTCGTCACGCGTCACCGGTGTTGGGCGCGCTCCAAAGATGGCCGTCCCGATGCGCACCATCGTCGCCCCCTCTTCCACCGCGACCTCATAATCCTGCGACATGCCCATCGAGAGGTGCTCCATGCGGACCCGGCGGAGGCCCAAGCCCGCCAGCGACCGTGCCAGCTCGTTCAGCCGGCGGAAGTGTGGTCTGGAACGTTCCGGTTCCGCGGTAGGCGGCGGAATCGCCATGAGCCCCCTCACCGACAGGTTCGGCATCGCGTCCAACGCGGTCAGCGCCTCGGGCACGGCAGAAGGAAGGAAGCCCGCCTTGCTGGGCTCCCCGCCGATGTTCACCTCCAGCAGAACCGGCTGGCAGAGCCCGGCATCGCCCGCGCGGCGGTCGATTTCCGCGCCCAGTTCCACGCTGTCGAGTGAATGGATCATCTGAAACCGCCCGACGATGCTCTTCACTTTCCGGCGCTGCAATCGCCCGATGAAGTGCCAGGCCAGATCGTCACGAGGGCCGACCGCCGTCAGTTTGGGAAGCGCCTCCTGGAGGCGATTCTCACCCAGAATCCTCACTCCGGCCTCGATTGCGAGGCGGATCCGTTCCACAGGGACGGACTTGGTCACGGCGACGAGCTGAATCGAGCCTGCCGGACGGCCGGCGCGCTGCGCCGCCCGCCGAATGTTCGCGAAGACGGCTTCGACGTTTCGCGCGATCGCGTCCGAGCTGACTCTATCCGCCATCGGACCAAGCTTATCCTACACCATTCCCCCTGCATCATTCACCATTCATCGTGATCTCCGACGGGTCAGCATGATCCCGCTGATCATGCTCCCCTTGACCCTCCCTTCCCGCCGGTACGAGTAGAAGAGTTCCGGATGGCAGACCGTGCAGACTCTGGCGGACCGTATCCGGTCTCCCTCGACTCCGGCGCTTTGTGCCTGGCGCCGGGCCAACGCGTGCAGGTCCAGCATGGCTTTCCCCGGTCCTGTTTCCTCCACCACGGAGCGCCAGTCCTGGAAGCCGGCCCGAAGCCGGCTCAGAACCGGCTCGTCCACTTCATAGCAGCAGGGCCCGACCGAGGGTCCGATTCCCACTTGTAAAGACGCCGGCGTCGATCCAAAACGCTCGTGCAGGAGTGACAGGGTCTTGGGCACGATCCCCGCCACTGCTCCCCGCCAGCCGACATGCAAGGCCGCCACCACCCCGCGCGCGGAGTCGTGGACTAAGACCGGCAGGCAATCGGCCGTCCTGACCGTCAGCAGCACCCCGGCCTGGTCCGTGACCAGCGCATCCCAGGCACCGCCGAAGGTCTCTCCCTCCTCGACAGGCCGGTTCAGGACCAGCGCATCCGTCCCGTGCACCTGTGTGACCGAGACCACGCAGCGCACCGACTCGTCGTCCGACGCCAGCGTCGCGACATCGCGCGGGTCGTGACGGGTCCCGAAGAAGTGCCGCACGCCTTCTTCCTCCTCGGCAAACGCCGGCACCGTAATCAGCTCGCCTGCTGGCATTGGTCCCGAACCATAGGTCATCCGTGATGCGTGATCCGTGATCCGTGATCCGTAAGCCGTGATGCGTGACGGATAACGGTTCACGGTTCTCAGGTCACGTCCTATTCCGACTGCTTCCTCAGGAACGTGGGCACGTCCCATTCGTCGTCCGGGATCAGTCCCAACCGTTCCTGCCCGTCGCGCCGAGCTGTGAGGCGGCGCAAGAACGTGGGACGCTCCAGATTCTTCGCCGGCAACTCGCCCGCCGCCGCCACGCGCGCCGCAGCGAGCGCCGGCTGTGGGGCCCGACTCGACGCGGAACCGGACCTCTCGAGCGGGGACGGCTTGCCGGACGGTTCCTCGCGATCGAAGCCGGTGGCGATCACGGTGACCACCAGTTCCTCACCCATGTCCGGGTTGATCACCTGCCCCACGATGATGTTGGCCTGGGGATCC
>Ga0233416_10000178_pt1 | contig 19238 bp, 24 predicted proteins | sample Sediment_Towuti__2_FD_188638 | JGI IMG/M metagenome (GOLD analysis project Ga0233416, IMG submission 188638) | Sediment microbial communities from Lake Towuti, South Sulawesi, Indonesia - Sediment_Towuti_2014_0_MG | ecosystem: Environmental > Aquatic > Freshwater > Lake > Sediment | place... | reverse complement strand
GGTCTGCCGGATTGATGTAAAAGGAGGCTGGTAATGACTCCGGTCACGGTGGATGTCGAGTCCGTGGCCTTGAGTAATTACGGCTACGGCGACGGCTACGGCTACGGCTACGGCTACGGCGACGGCGACGGCTACGGCTACGGCAACGGCTACGGCTACGGCGACGGCGACGGCAACGGCTACGGCGACGGCTACGGCAACGGCTAAAAACGTGTGGCCCCTACGACACAGTGGCGCAAAAAGGAGGTGATGCGTTTTGAGTCCTGAACACATGCGGGGCAACAGATACCCGTAGCACCGCCCCAGCCGCCGGGGCGTAACAAGTAGGCGGAGATGCTAGATCGCCCTCTGTAAGTCGTGAGAAGCGAAAGTTTTGCGAAACTAGCGAGGCGCTAGAGGGCGAGTTTAGAGCGTTTTGAGTAGATCGGGCTCGGCAGGTATCCGCAACAAAGGCAGTTGGCAACTAGGGCAGTTTTGGGTTCGGATTTTCAAAGGCAGCCGCCGAGAGAATCTCCGGACTGTGGTGAGACGCCACAGCAATCGGGTCGCTCCCGTCAGCTACAATCAATAACGCCTTGCAACGTTGCCCGAGCCCGATCTACTGAGAGCGTTAACTAGCAAATAGGCGGCGATAAGTATCAAATAGCGTTTTGAGTGAGCCGCCCGGCCCATCAAATGCAGGGCGGTAGGCATCCGGGAAGCGGGTTGATCGCCGTGGAGCCGGGTGGCCGCGACGATGGAGCGGTGCGCAACTGCATACTGCGCACCTACCCGGGCGGCTCACTGAGGGCGTTAGCGTTTTGAGTAAGGCGGCCTGACGGCAAAGGCAGTGGCAGCGCGATGGCAAAGCGCAAGTTCTGACGCCTATAGCCGCCAATCGTCAGGCCGCCCCACTGAGATCGCTAATGTAAATTCATACCGGAAGGCAGATCACCTCCGGCCGTCCTCTTTAAATCGCCGGCATAGCTCAGATGGCAGAGCAGTGTTTTTGTAAATCACAGGTCGTCCGTTCGAGTCGGACTGCCGGCACCACACACGCAAGACGGGCAATGCGTCTCCTTGGGGCCGGCCAGCCCCAACCCGTCAGGCCAGCGAGAGCGACGCTACTCCGTCCGGAGGCCCGCCCCGGTATCGCTCGGCGGGCAACATGAATCAACCAGAGAGGGAAAGATGAACGAAGATCAGAAAAAGCGTCAGCGTGAGGAAGAGGAAAGGCGTCGCCGGCAGCAAAGTTCCGATGACGCCGCGATGACGGCGGCGATCTACGTTGCAAGCACGTCGTCGTATGACTCGTGTGACAGTTCGTCGAGCAGCGACAGCGGAAGTTGCGGCGGTGGCGATTGACTCAAGTCCGCAGATGAGGTACAAAGGCGCTAGAAGTGCCTGACCCAAACACCCGCAGCCGCCAAGGCGCGGACTTAGCCCCGGGCCGGCATCCCCTCCGGCCCGGGGTGTTTTTTGTGGACTTTGACTAATGGCCCAAGATGACCCCGCATACCTGATCGCCGCACGCCGGGATATTGGCGTCCGCGAAATCAAGGGGCCGAAGCACTCGGGCCGAATCCTGGAGATGCTGATCCGGTTGCGTGCATGGTGGTCAGACGACGAGACGCCATGGTGCGGGGTAGCGGTGGCCGCATGGCTGTCCGAAGCGGGATATCCGATCCCGAAGCACTATTACCGGGCCCTTGCATGGTCCGACTACGGGCAGCAGCTAGGTGCCCCCTGCCATGGGGCCATCGCTGTCCTGACCCGAAAGGGCGGCGGCCACGTCGGCCTAGTGACCGGCGTTACCCCGGACCTATCGCACGTCCGCCTGCTCGGCGGCAACCAAAACGACGCGGTGAATGAGTCATGGTTCCCGGCCTCCAGAATCACGGCCTACCGGCTCCCCCCAGGCGTAGAGCGCCGGGCGACTGAGGTCACGCGGGTTGGCAGGCTATCAGGGAGTGAGGCCTAATGGACACGGCCACCATGGCGCTTGGCGTCTCCCTGCTGGTCCTCGTGATCCAAGTCCTGAATACCATTTTCGGGCGAAGCGACAAGGGGTCGGCCCGGATCGACAAGATCGCCGACAAGCAGCACACTCTCGAATTGCAGATGAAAACCATGGCGGCCGAGGTAAAGGACCACACAGCAGACCACTACGCCACGAAAGACGACGTTGCGAGACTCGAAAAGGCGGTTTTCCGGGTGGAGGAAACAATCAGTGCCCGGATGAAGGAATACACCGACGCGGTGACTGCGGTCCTTGGCCCCATCGCTGAACAGTTGACAGTCAAGGCGGTGCGCAAGGTATGAGCGAGCCAGCGAACAAGGCCGACATTCAGCGGGTGACCGATGCGGTCGAGTCCTTGGCCGGCACGATTCAGGCGGCCACGGAGCAGCAGACGGCAGTTTTGCGGGACTTCGTTGACCTGATCGAGCGGCATCGGGAAACGTCACCGCAGATCAGCACAAGCGGCGGGGACGCCACGATTCAGGTCAACGCAGGGGGAGTAGCCTTGTGGGCATGCGCAACGGCTTGCGGCTTCATGCTGATGGCTTCGGTGTTCTTGGGTCTGGTCGTGTTCTGGTTTGCGATCAAGACCAACGACCAAGGGCACCAGATGAATGCGGTTTACATGAGTGTCCCCGGCCTGCGTGAGCTTGTAGAAAAGCAAATGCAGCAGAATCAATCAATTACAGATCAAGAAGGCGCGCAGCAGTGAGCACAGTTCCCCCGATTACTCCGCCCCCGCCCCCGCCGGCTCCCGCGCCCGCCCCGGCACCCGCCCCCGCGCCCTGTCCGCCTCCGGACGACGACGCGGACAAGCCCACAGACCCGTGAGGCCGCTATGACTGACAAGGTTCTCGGCATCCCCGTAACCGCAGACGCCGGCCTCGTCTGGCGCAAGTGGTCGACTTGGCTAGTCGGCATCGCTGGCCTGTCCACGGCTGCGCTGGCGACCTATTCGGCGTGGCCTCAGAGGCTGCAGGACATCACCCCGGACTGGGCGCTAGGCTCGCTTGGCGTGCTGCAGCTTGCCTATGTCCTCGTGCCGCTCGCGACCAGCATCCGGCAGAAGGCCCCGAAGTGATCCCGGCCGCCTACCTGCCACTGATTAGGTTGGGCGGCATCGCCCTGGTGGTCGTCTCCCTGATCGGGTTCGGCTGGTGGCTGGGCGGTCGTGGTGAGGCTACTGCCCACGCTCAGACAAAGGCCAAGCACGCCGAAACCCTGCGAGCCATCGCCGAAGAGGCCCGAGCGGTCGCCAACATGGTCAGGCTCCGGGAGCATCAGGTCGCCCAAGACGTGGCCGCCATCGCCACCGCATACGAGGACAAGCGCAATGCAATCCAATCGACTGCCCGGGCTGCTGTTCTGGCTGACATTCGCAGCGGCCGCATCCGGCTGCGCGACCACACCCAAGCAGTGCCCTCCACCGCTCAAGCTGCCACCGCCCCCGGCGGGAGTGATGGCCAAGCCCAAGGCGGAGGCATCCATCCGGGCGATCTGGCTGGACCCGTCGCCGAGTCCATCGCCGTCGCAGCCCAAGCCGACGCCCAACTGACCGCCTGCCAAGCTACACTGCAGGCATACGCCAATATCACCGAGGCCAAGTAATGCCCGCTGGACGCCCTACCGACTATTGCGAAGAGGTGGCAGACGCCATCTGTGAGCGCCTAGTGGCCGGAGAATCTCTAAGGGCTATCTGCAGGGATGCAGAAATGCCGAATATTACCAGTGTTTTCAAATGGTTAGCGAAGTTTCCTGAATTTGCCAATCAATACGCCCGCGCGAGGGAAGAGCAGGCCGAGGCATTCGCCGATGAGATTGTGGCCATTTCCGACGAGAACGACGGCAAGGCCATCATGTCGGACGGTCAAGAGGTGGCCGTGGTGTTTGATTCGACAGCAGTCGCCCGTAATCGCCTGAGGGTCGATGCCCGTAAGTGGGTGGCATCCAAGCTCAAGCCCAAGAAGTACGGCGACAAGATCCAGCAGGAACATAGCGGCGAGGTCGGGTTTAGCCTGACCATCGTCCCGAGAGGCAAGTGAAGATCACATACACCCCGCCCGGGCCAGTCGCCGAGGACTTCCTGTTCGACGACGCCTTTGTGTGCGGGATCAAGGGTCCGGTCGGGTCTGGAAAGTCTGTCGCCAGCGTCATGAAGCTGATGACCATAGCGGCACAGCAGCCCATTAGCCCGGTGACCGGGAAGAGGCACAGCCGGTTTGCGATCATCCGCAACACCTACCCCGAGTTGAAGACCACGACCATCAAGACTTGGCACTCGTGGATTCCGCCTGATGTCGGCCGCTGGCGTGATGAGGGGCCGCCCTGCCATCACATTCAGGCCGGAGAGCTGGATTGTGAAGTCCTGTTCATCGCGCTGGACAGGCCGCAGGACGTGCGCAAGCTGCTGTCTCTTGAGCTAACGGCCGCATGGATGAATGAGGCCCGGGAAATCCCCAAGGCGATCCTAGACGGCCTGACCGGCCGCGTTGGTCGTTTCCCTGACGCCAAGCATGGCGGATGCCGGGCTCCTCAGATTCTGATGGATACCAACCCGCCGGACACGGATCATTGGTGGTACACGCTGGCCGAGCATGACGACAGCACGCCGGACAAGGCGGCTATCCTGCAGTCGATCCAGACAGCAGAGGAGGAGTTGCTTGCCCTTGGCATCCTAAAGCCGGGGCAAAAGCTGTTCTCGTTCCATGCGCAGCCGTCAGGGCTGAGTGATGAGGCCGAGAATGACGACGGCCTTAGCCACATGCCCGGCGGCCGGATTGGCTACTACACCCGCGCGTCGGCAGGCAAGAACGCCGACTGGGTGAACGTCTACGTCAAGGGGAACTATGGCTACGTCCAGACGGGCAAGCCGGTATACCCCGAGTTCAGCGATACCCTGCATGTCCAGCCCGTCAAGTTCAACCCGAGTCTGCCAGTCTATGTTGGCGTCGACTTCGGCCTGACGCCGGCCGCGACCTTGGCTCATCGGGATATCATGGGCCGGCTGATGGTGTTTGATGAGCTGGCGACTGGCGACATGGGGGCCAAGCGGTTCGCCAAGCTGCTGCACGACAAGATGGCGGAATACGGGATCAAGGAAGCAGTCATTACCGGAGACCCGGCCGGCGACATCCGGGCGCAGACGGACGAAACGACGCCGTTTCAGATCATGGCATCCGAGAACGTCAAGGCCAGCCCTGCAGAGACAAACGACTTCGTGGTGCGCCGCGAGTCGGTCGTCCGGGGGCTTGAACGCCTGATTGACGGAAAGGCCGGGCTTGTGATAGACCCCCGATGCAAGATGCTACGCAAAGCCATGGCGGGGGCGTATCATTACAAGCGGGTAGAGGTCACCGGAGCCGAGCGTTATCAGGACAAGCCCGATAAAGGCATCTATTCCCACGTAGCCGAGTCGCTGCAATATCTATGCTTAGGCGCTGGCGAGGGCCGTGAGGTCATCCGCAAGCCAAAGCGCAAGGGCAACAAACCCGCATACGCAATCACAGACTGAGGTGGAATATGGGCCTTCGATCAATGTTCCGCGCCCCGAAGATGTCGAGCAACGTGCAGCAGCAGCAGACGCCGCAGGCTCCGACAATCGATCAGGCGTCGATGCAGGCAGAGCAGAACGATGCAATGAGGCGTCGCCGGCTTCGTGGACGGCTGCGTTACATGCAGCGTCAGGACACGAACGCCACCCCGAATGTGGGTGTGAAGACGCTGACGGGGCAGTGATATGACCAGCCGAACCGCTGCTGATATCCTCCGCGAACACGGCGAGATGGAATCGGATCGCTCGAACTTCGATACGATCAATCAGCGGATCGCGGAGCTGATCTGGCCTAACTCGGCCATGTTCAACACGCAAAGCACGCCGGGCCAGCGCCGGGACTTCTACCAGTTCGACAGCACGGCATCCCTTGCCCTGCCCAAGTTCGCGGCGGCGGCCGAGTCGATCCTGATGCCGAGGACGCAGCAGTATCAGTCCCTGGTGCCGCAAGATGAGGCATTGAAGCGCGACATCACGGTGATGGCCTACTGTGAGGAACTGACGCGTGCCCTGTTCCGCGCCCGCTATGCCCCCGGGGCAGGGTTCACACATGCGACCGGCGAAGCCCTGCAGTCTCATGGCGCGTTCGGTAACGCCTGCGTCTTCGTCGATGAGGTCATGGGCGTGGACCTGTTCTACCGCAACATCTTCTTCGGGGATACGTGGATCAGGGAAGACTACGCCGGGCGGGTTGATGGCGTGCACCGCAAGTTCAAGCTGCGGGCCCGACAGATTGCGCAAATGTTCCCGAGGGCCAAGCTGCCGGAGGGTCTGCAAAAGGACATCAAGAACCAACCGGGGCGCGAGTACGAGTTCATCCACTGCGTCAAGGCGCGCAGCGATTACGATATGGGGCGACGGGATTACCGTGGCATGCCATACGCGTCGTATTACGTGATGCTCGGCCACAATGAGCTTGTGGATGAAGGCGGGTATCGGTCGATGCCCTACGTTTTCAGCCGGTTCAGGACTGCCCCCGGCGAGATGTACGGGCGCGGTCCTGCCGACTCGGTGCTGAATGTCCTGAACCTGATCAATGAGCAGCAGAAAACCATGTTGCGAGCAGGCCAGCGCGCGGTTGATCCGCCGATCATGCTGGCCGACGACGACGGGCTGGAGACATTCAACCTCAAAGCTGGCGCGCTGAATCGCGGGTTCATTGGCGCGAATGGCGAACCGCTGGCCGTGCCGTTCCAGTCCGGGTCGAATCTACAGATTGGCCTCGAAATGGTGCAGGACTCGCGCGAGGTCATCAACGATGCATTCTTCGTGACCCTGTTCAGGGTGCTGGTCGAAGAGCCGCGCATGACTGCGACCGAGGCGCTGTTGCGGGCTCAAGAGAAGGGAGAGTTGCTTGGCCCCGCCATTGGCCGGCTGCAACAGGAAATGCTTGATCCAGTCACCGTCCGCGAGTTGGACATCCTGTCCCGCGTCCCTGACCTGCTGCCCGAAATGCCACCGCAGCTGGCCGAGGCTGGCGGGCTGATGGCGATTGAGTACGACAGCCCGCTAGACAAGATGCAGCGGGCGGGGGATGGCGTGGCGATTCAGCGATTCCTAGAGACGATGACCCCGCTTGAGCAAATCCAGCCGGGCACCATCAAGAAGATTGCGAGTGTCGAGCGCATGGGCCGCAAGCTTGCCGAGGCTCAGGGCGTGCCGGATTCGTGCTTGCTTGACGAGCAGGAACAGGCCGCCGAGGTCGATGCCTCAGCCGAGCAGGAGCAGGCCGCAGCACTCATGCAGGCCGCCCCAATCGCCGGGAAGACGGCCGTTGACATGGCGAAGGCGCAGGCACTGGCGAACGCACAGCCTAGCGTGGCGGGCTTCCTATGAACGTCTTCCACTCCCTAGGCGAGCGGGCACGCCGAATCCTTAACAAGCGCCTGAGCTACCGGCAATGTTTCTGCAACCCTGATGGGTCGCTGACGACTGCCGGGGCTCGGGTGTTCAGAGACTTGGCGTTGTACTCGAACGCCTTCAAGACGACGTACCGGGGCGATGCGCTGGAAATGGCGCGGCTAGCCGGTCGGCGTGAAATGTTCCTCAAGATGCAGGCAATGATTCAGCTGCCCGATGAGGAATTTCTTAAGTCAATCGACGAGGTTCAAGAATGAGCGACAACCCCACCGGGTCGGCAGATGCCGGCAACCCGGGCGCTAACGCATCCGGACAAGGCGCGGCGGACCAGCCGTGGTATTCAACCATCGAAGACGCGGACCTTCGCGGGTTCGCGGAAATCAAGAAGTTCAAGGACCCGGCTGCGGTCCTGCAGTCGTATCGCCATCTGGAGAAAATGCAGGGCGTGCCGCCTGAACGCATCTTGAAGCTCCCCGAGGCGGGCGATGATGCCGGCATGCTGGAGGTCAAGAAGCGTCTCGGCTTTGCGCCGCCTGAGTCTGCGGCAGATTACGGGCTTGACAAGCTGGAAGGCTTCGACCCGGATTTCCTGAGGTTTGCTGGCGAGCAGTTCCACAAAGCAGGATTGCCTGCCGACTTGGTCGGATCGACGATGGGTGAAATTGCCGGCTTTCTCAAGAAGGCGGAAGATGACTTCAACGCGGACCGCGCGGCGAGGGACCATGCAGAAATGGCGGCACTGGAACGTGAGTGGGGCGCGGAGAGCGTCGCCTTGAAGGCACTGGCCGAGCGTGCCGCCAACGAGTTCAAGGGGCAGATCGGGTTGGAAGATGCCGACATGGACGCTTTGATTGACGCCCTTGGTCCGGCCAAGTTCAACAAGCTATTTGCGGCCATTGGCAGCACTACCGGCGAGGCGAAGTTTGTGGTAGGCTCGGGCGCAGATTCTGGTGTCATGTCGCCAGACGCGGCGGGCGCGAAGATGCAGCAGCTGATGAATGATCAGGGCTGGGTCGCGCGCCATAAGGCAGGCGACGTGGCAGCAGTCAATGAATGGAATCGTCTTGTGACAATCCGGGCGACGGCCGCAGCGAATGCCGGCTATGCCCGATGAGCGGGGAACCCGAAAGGGTCCGCTGACAGCGTGAAAGCACGCCCTGCGCCCCGGAGGAATCCGGGGTAGCAATGGGTCCCGGGCAATCCGGATAAGCCCTGAGCGATCAAACATCCAATCACTCAGGAGTCAAAATCATGGGCGTTCAAAACCCCACCGTTTTTTATGCACAGCAGTTCGCCGACAATGTGGCGCTGCTTGCTCAGCAGATGTCGAGCAAGCTCGAAATGGCGGTCACCATTGGCACCGGCCATCGTGGCGAGCAGGCGAGCCCGGTTGATCAGGTCGGCCTCGTCGAAGCCATTCAGGCCAATACCCGTTTCGGCCCGATGCCTCACAACGAAGCCAACCAGGACCGTCGTTGGGTATTGCCGACCTCTTGGCAGTTGTCCCTCAAGTACGCTCCGAATGACCTCATCCGCCAGATCACCGACCCGCGCAATGCGCTGGCGATGGAAGCGGTCGCCGCGTTCAACCGGCGCAAGGACTTGACCATCCTCGGCGGCATGCTGCAGACCAACCAGACCGGCAAGAGCGGCACGACCAACACGTCGTTCCTCGCCGGCAATGTGGTGTCAGTCAACACTGGTGGCACCGGATCGAAGCTAAATGTAGCGAAGCTGCGCAAGATGAAGCAGCTTTTGATGTCGCACGACATCGAGTTGAACAACGAAGAGATTTACATCGCGGTCGATTCGACGAATTACGATGCGCTCTTCGCCGAAATCCAGATCACCAGCAAGGACTACAACCCGGGCCGTGACGGCACTCCGGTCATGGTGGATGGCAAGATCGACCGTTTCCTCGGCGTCAACTTCATCCATAGCGAGCGCCTGCTGTCGTTCAACGGCACCGACGATGGTGGCGGAACCTCGACCCCTCTCCCGATGTGGTGCAAGTCGGGCGTGTATCTCGGCAAGTGGCAGGACACCACGACCCGCATTGACGAGCGCGCAGACCTTGAGGACATCCCGTGGCAGCTGTATGCAAAGGCGACTTGGGGCGCGTGCCGCCTTGAGGAAAAGAAAATCGTCTATGCATGGGGCCGCGTCTAATCCCTACTGACTGAGGAGTCACAATCATGGCTGTCGTAGCTGTCAAATCCACTTCCATCACGAACCGGGATTCGGGCAACCAGTCCCCTTCGTACGTCAACGCGGCGAACTCGCGCACCACCACGGACACCGTGGCTATCACCAACGGCGACAGTATCGCTTCGGTGTTTCGCGTGTGCCGCATCCCGTCGAATGCCCGCATCAAGTCGGTGTCTCTGTTCTGCACGGCGATTACTTCGGGCGCTGCTGACGTTGGCCTCTACCAGACCGCTACCTATGGTGGCGCTGTGGTCGATGCTGACTTCTTCACCGCCGCGCAGACCATCGCAACCGCTTCGGGCGGGATCAGCGTCATGAACGGCAATCTGCTCTCGGGCGCGAACTCTGCCAACCGCAACAAGCGCGTGTGGGAAGTTCTCGGCCTGACCAGCGATCCGGGCCGGGAGTACGATGTCGCGCTGACCCTGACCGCTGCCGCTGCCGCGACTGGCACGGCGGGTCTAGAAGTCGAATACGTCCTGTAACCGCAACGGGGGCGGCGAAAGTCGCCCCCTTTAGGAGTCTGAAATGGCCGACCGTTACTATGCGGTTTCTCTCGGGAGCAATCTCCCGACCGGCGTAACCGAGGGTGCGAGCGCAACCCCTGCTGCGTTCCTTGATCTTCGCATCACCTACGATGCAGCGAGCGCAACGAAAACCGAGGTGGTCCGAGGGCTTGAGGCCCTTGTCGCCCATATCATCCACGTCGATACCTGGCCGCCGGCCTAAGGGGGCAGTATGACTGATGCGGCATCTGCTGTACTGCTGGAGAATGCCAGCGCAACGGGGAACCCGGTCTTTTATCCCGGTGGCCTTGGCGTCATTTCTGTCGTGTTGACTGGAGGCAACGTCACCATTGAGCAGCTAGGCCCGGATAATACGACGTGGCTTGCCGTGACTGGCGCGCTTACGTCTAGCTCGCGCTCGCCAAACAACAACCTAGCCCCGGGGCAGTATCGCGCCGCCGTTGCGGGCGGCGCAACGGGCGTATGGGCAAGGATTGACCGGGTTCCCTACTGATGGCCGCGCAGGTCGACATTTGCAATCTCGCCCTCGTGAAGCTTGGGCAGCCGCGCATCCTGTCGATTGCGGACACGTCGAAGCAGGCGCAGACGTTGCTGTCTCTGTGGGGTGCGCTCAGGGACGCGGAGTTGCGCAAACGCCGGTGGTCGTTCTCGATCAAGCGCGTCAACCTTGCGGCGGATGTCGTGACGCCGGTTCATGGGTACGGGCTGGCGTACTCGCTCCCGTCTGACTGTCTGCGTGTCCTGACGATTTCCAATTACGACATTGGCCCGGACATGTCGGATTACTCGGGCCGGTCGTACGGTCCGTATGCGATTGAGGGTCGAAAGATCGTCACGGATGCATCCGTTCTGGAGACATCCGGCACGCTCAACCTGCGATATATCGCCCGCATTGAAGATACCGAGGAATGGGATGCTGGGTTCTGCGAGGCATTCGCAAACAAGCTGGCAATGGAAGCCTGCGAGTCTGTGACCGGCTCGACAAGCAAGCAACAGATGCTGCAGCAGGGGTACATGATGGCAGTGGCCGAGGCAAAGCGTGCCAATGCAATCGAGCAGCCGCCGCAGCGCATCAATGACGATACGTGGGTATACGCGAGGATTCTCTAAATGTCCCGTTTGCTTGCAAGGCTAAGGAAGCTTGCGCAAGAACAATCGACGCAGGACCAGCTTATCTTGGCTGGTCAGAACGCTTATTACCCGACCGAAATAGTCTATGTAAATACATTGGCGGATTTGCCGCAAGCGATTTCCGGTGTTATTACGCTACTGGCAAATACATCGTATGTATTCGTAGGGACAGTAGACCTTGTCGGGAATCGTCTTGTTGGCAGTCTGAACACGGCTATCCTAGGGGTGAGTCTAGAGAACTGCAGGTTAATATCGACTGGGTTGTCTGCCTCCACGGCGCTGATTACCTCCGCGTGGTCGACGCCGATTCGCCATATCACAATAACACACGGCACAGCGTTGGCATTAGACGCGAGCGCAAACCCTGGGCAAGCACTTAGTTTTGAATACGTCAATTTCGTGAATTGCACAACGGTTGGGCTTATCAAGGGGTATAGCAACTTCATCATGAGCATAGGCTTGTTGAGCGGGTCGGCGAACATGACGTTCGACGGGACGATTGGCACTGTCGCCATCACAAACTCCTTGATGGTTGGCGTCCCTGGGCAGCGAATACTCATTTTCCCAAGCACATTCGTATCGACTCGCCGGCTTCGGATTACGTACAGTGCATTCACAGTACCTCCAGGGGGGACTGGGATAGACGCGAACGTCGCGGCCACAATCCCAACCGAGCGCTACATCCTCGACACAGTGGAATTCGGCGGGGCCGGTACGGCAATATCAGGCATTACTGCGGATGACAATCGGTCCCTATTTACCAATTGTGTTGGCGTAAAGAACGCAGGCGCGATCTGTTCAATCTACATGGTCAGTAATGCGACGGAGACGACGATAGGAGCGGTCGGCACGTTCTACAAGATAAATGGAACATCCACAGCGGGCTCGAATGTCCAGCGGTTTTCGACGGCCGTGACTAACAGGATGACGTACACGGGGGCATCCACGGACCTGTTCTACGTGGCGTTGTTCGTTGCGATCACGACGGGCAATTTGCAAGATATCAGTGTGAGGATCGCAAAAAACGGAGTATCGCTAGTAGAAAGTCAGGGAGGCGTGGAGACGACTGTCGCATCGTCAGGTCACAGGTTCGGCATTTCTTGTCAGGCCATCGTGCAGATGGACCCGAATGACTATGTGGAACCGTTCGTCGCGAACCTGACATCGACTACCGCCGTCACCGGCAAGGACATGACATTCACCATCTCTAGGGTGTTTTGATGCCCAACATTTCCGCCCCCGCGCAGACATCATTCAATGCTGGCGAGTTGTCACCGTTGTGGTCTGCGCGAGTGGACATGGCGAAGTACGGCAACGGCTGCAATGAGTTGCTTAATTTCAAGCCGCTGCCGGAAGGGCCGATCAGGCGTCGCGATGGCACGATCTATGTCGGCAAGGTCAAGGACAATTCAAAGCGCGTGTGGCTGCAGGAGTTCATCTACTCGGCGACAGATAGCTATGTCCTGGAGTTCGGGGATGGCTATATTCGATTCTTCACGGACAACGGCCGTCTGCTGCTGCCGGGCAAGCCTGCGTTGTGGAATATCGCGACAAATTATGCACAGGGCGATTTGGTCCGCTGGGACCCGTCTGATACGGTCTACTACTGCAAGGTCCCAAATATAGGGAATGCGCCGCCGAACTCGACATACTGGCACGCTATAGAGGATATCATCTACGAAATTCCTAGCCCGTATCCGCTGGCGGACCTGACAGACTCCGAAGGACTGTTTCGGCTTGACTTCGAGCAGACTGGCGATGCGCTGTTCATCACGCACCCAATGTATGCGCCGCACAAGCTCACGCGTAACTCGCAACTCGCGTGGGTGATAAATCCAATTGATATAACGGATGGGCCTTTTGAGGATGTCGATCCTGACCAGACCATCACGGTGTATTCGTCTGCAGAGACCGGCTCGGTCACCCTGACTGCATCGGCAGACATTTTCAATGCGTCAAAGATTGGGACGCTGTTCCTGATCGAGCAAAGGAAAGCGGACAGTTATCCGGTATGGGAGGTCGGCAAGACTATTGCACTGAATGCGGAAAGGCGCAGCGACTCCAATGTGTACAAGGCGTTGAACGCTGGCGTGACCGGCACCGTAAAGCCCACGCACCGACTCGGCGCAAGGTTTGATGGCGATACGGGCGTGCAATGGGACTACCTGCACAGCGGCTACGGCATAGTGCGCATTGATTCCGTAGGCGGTGGCGGGACGACTGCAGGGGCGACCGTCCTTTCACGCATCCCATCGCAGGCGGTAGGCGCGCCGAATGCATCGACAAGGTGGGCCTATGCGGCGTGGCGTTCTGACGTTGGATACCCTTCGCTAGTGAAAATCTTCCGTGAGCGGTTGTGCTTTGCTCGCGGCCAGCAGGTATGGGGCTCGGTCGCTGGCGTTTTTGAGAGTTTCGCCAGCCGTGACGGTGCGGAAACTTTGCCGGATTCTGCATTTTCCATGCTGATCGGGAGCAGCGAATCCAATGCGGCCGTATGGATGGTGGCCGATGACGCGCTGCTGATCGGCACGCGGCGTCAGATTTTCGCGGTCCGCGAGGTGACCAGCGCGGAGGTGTTCGGCCCGGGGAACATCAAGGCCGACGAGGAGGAGAAGTACAGCGCGCGACAGGTGCAGCCTGTCAAGGTTGGTGGGTCGACAATCTTTTCCCAGTACTCTGGCAGGAAATGGCGCGATGTCAGGTACACGTTTGCGGAGGAAGGCTACCAAGCAACGGACTTGATGGTACTGTCCGGGCATGTTTTGAAAGGGCAGACGGTGCAGATGAAATATGCGCTGGAACCTAGCTCGATCATTTGGACGTGCTGCGTCACCGGGGAGCTAGTGGGCCTGACGTATTTGCTTGAACAAGACGTGATCGGCTGGCACCCGCATCGCATCGGCGGTGACGGCATCGTTGAATCCATCGCAGTCATCCCCTCTCCGGAAGGGTCTTATGATCAGCTTTGGTTGAGCGTGCGCAGGACGATCGACGGCGGGACAAAGCGTTACATCGAGCGCATGTCCGCCGACTGGGATGGCGAACTGCAGCCGCTTCAGGAAGCGATCTATTGCGACTCTGCCGGGGTATTTGATGGGACAGTGAACCCCGGTACTTTCCCGACGGTGACTTTGCTCGGGGGGGCGACATGGGATCAGTATGACGTTGGGACTGCGGTCCTGACGGGCGTCGGGCTAAGCGCAGGCGCGGGTGACATTGGGGATCATCTGGTGCTGACTGATGGTTCCGGTCTGATGGCGAGGGTGAGGATTGATGACGTGACAACCCCGACAGCCCCCGGGGTGACGTTCATGACGGCGATCCCGGTATCCATGCAGGGCGGGACGGTGACGAGCGTGAAGTGGGCGCGTGATGTGATTGCGGGGCTTGATTATCTGGAAGGTGAGGCGGTCGACATTCTCGCGGAAGGCTCCCCGCAGGCGCAGCAGACGGTGGTCGGCGGGCAGGTCACGCTAGCGGAACCGGCGTGGTACGTCGTCGCGGGGCTCCCCTGCCCGGCCTATGGCGAAACGATGCGCATCGAGGCCGGGGCTGCGAATGGCATCTCTCAGGGCAAGATCAAGCGGATCATTGAGGTCACTGCGCGGCTTCATGAGTCGCTGGGGGGCGCACTCGGTCCTGCCAGTTCGGAAGAAGCGCTGATCTACCGGGACAGCGAGACGGGGATGGATACGTCCCCTGGTCCGTATACCGGAGATTTGACCGTACTGTATCCGCAAGGTTTCACGACAGATGCTAGAATCCGGTGGAACTGCGATCAGCCGTTGCCGTTTACGCTTTGCGGCTTGTTCCCACGCATGACAACCGAGGACAAATTGTGACGCCGGGGATGATGACCCGCGACCTCGCATCCAAGAACATCGGCGTGCGCGGCCTGACGGGGCAGGGGGAGCCGGGGTTGCATACGCTGTTAGGCGGAGGCGAAGGGCAGGATGAAGCAGGCGGCGGGAGTAGTTCCGGCGCCGCATACGCGCGCCGTGCAGCGTCGCACATGGACAAGCGACTGACCGGCGTGCTCGCCGCGGCAATAGCGGACAGCAGAAGGCGGCAATTTGAGGCCGGCAGGCCGCAACGGAGGCCGTTGCAGTGATTGAACTCGCCCCTTTTGAACTGTGGCACGCACAAGCGTACGTCCCGCAGCCAGATGAGCGGCATATCGGCCAAGATGAGCGGATGGCGTTTGCCCAGATTCAAGCATCATGCGGCCCGGCATGGACAGCTATCGATGAAGATGGCCAAGTGGTTGCCGTTGGCGGGATTTGCAATGCATGGAATGGGCGTGGGATTGCATGGTGCGGGTTGTCGGCAGACGCAGGGCGGCATATGCTGCGTCTAACAAAGATGATCCTACGTCTGCATGATGCACTCAAGTATCGCCGAATCGAAATGTACGCAGACGCTGGAAGTCCTAGAGCAGGGCGGTGGGCGGTCATGCTTGGGTTTAAACTGGAAACCCCTAAACCGATGCGCTGCTTCCTCCCCGATGGTCGAGACGCGATGCTATATGCGAAGGTGAATCCATGAATTGGTTTGCATTTGGTCAAGCGTTGGTGGAAGGCAGGCAGGCGCGAGTCGAAACCGACATCCAAGGCAAGATTCTTGGCCAGCGTATACGCTGGGAGAATCAGAACCTAGAAATTACTGGGCAACAGACGAGCCAAGCCGAAGAACAGCAGCGGCGAGAATCGCGCCAGTTGCTCGGCGCTGGACGGGCGGCGATTGCGCAGTCTGGCATAGCAATGACGGGATCGGCTGCAGACATCATGAAGCAGTCGGCGACGAATGCAGAGCTTGACGCTTTGAATATCCGGTATGCCGGCACGCTGGAGCGGATGAGCATCTTAAACGAAATTGGGATGTTGAATTATGAAAAGGACGTTGTAAAGATGCGTGGGCAGCAGGCCATGCGGATGCGATGGGGAAATGCATTCGCCGGCCTATTTGGCGGGAATGCGAGCAGCGGTATTAATAGTACAACACAAGGCGCCTCCAAGTCAGGCGGATACATGAAGCGTGATACTCCAACAATTGCTAGCCTGACGAAGGGATCAAACCGTTGGGCAGCTTCCAAAACAGGCGCATATGGCGGCTATGGCCGGAAAAGTTCTGAATGAACACGCCAAGAATTCCCGTTTACACTCCGCAGGTAGGGACGCCAAAGTCCAGAATTTCTGCGCCTAGCGCCAGTGTGCCCGGGCAATACCGGATGGACCTTTCTGGGTTCGACCGACTATTAGCGGCCCGTCGTCGAACTCAGGAAGAGGAAGATCTAAACGATGTCCGCGCTCAGCTTGCGGCCGAAGAGCCGCAGGCGCAGCTGGCAATGGCGCAGAAGTTCGACCAGATCAAGACGGCGTGGACGCCTGACTCCGCGCCGATTGCGGACCAGATGGCGGCCTATATCGACGAATACAGGTCGCAGGCTGAAAAGCGGATCAAGTCGCCCAAGGCCCGGGAACTGTTCATTGAGCGTGCCAATGAGTTCAAGCTGCATTATGGCCTGCAGGGCTACGCATACGAGAGCGGCGCACGAAAGGATGCGCGCGTGTCAACGTATGAGCAGGGGTTCACGACAGCGGCACAGGCCGGCACCGTGGACCCGACCAGCTTCGGTCGCAGCATTGCCACGCTCAAGGCGACCATTGAGGCGGACACAGGACTACCCGAGCAGGCGAAAGCGGCATTCATTCGGGAGCAGTCCGAGAAAGCGGCGCTGACGGTAGCCCGTGCGCGAGCAGAGAACGATCCCGAGCGCGCCGCGCGTTATGCAGGCAGCCTGCTGGGGATTGCCGAGCCAGTCGCGCCTAGCGGCGTGCGAAGCGGCGACATCGTGGCCGAAATCGTCAAGCGCGAATCCGGCGGACGGATGTATGGGGCCGGCGGTGAAGTCCTGCGCGGCCCTGCGATCACGACGGCTGGCGGGCAGACGATCCACGCTTTCGGCCCGTATCAGATGCTTGAGTCATCGGCCAAGGCTCAGGCGGCAAAAGCTGGTGTCGAGTGGAACCCGGACCTGTTCTATCGCGGCAAGACCGGTGACCCTATCAAGGACGCGGAAACCCGCGAATACCATGACTTGCTCGGGCAGTCCTACATCAAGGACCAGCTTGACGAGTTCGGCGGCGATCCCGTGCTAGTTGCTGCGGCGCACAATATGGGGCCGGCGGCTACGCGTGGATGGGCGGCCGGTGTTCCGTACCAGACGCAGAGCGGGAAGTGGTGGTATCCCAAGGGCCCGAAGGACATGGCGAACATGCCCGAGGAAACCCGCAAGTATGTGCAGGGTCTTGGCATCGAAGAGAAGCCGGTAACTGTGCAGCCTGACCCGCTGGACCCGAACGACGAGGGCGCGATCCCGTTCAAGCTATTATCTCCGGAAGCGTTGATTCAGGTCCGCAATCAGGCCATGTCCAATCTTGCCGAGCAGCGCCGGCAGGAAAACGAAGCGCTGAAGATTCAATCCGACCTGTTCAAGCAGCGAGTGAAGGACATTGAGACGGCCGCGCAGAACGGCGACACGATCACGCTCCCGAGCGATCAGGAGTTGACGACATTTCTAGGCCCCGCAGATGCCGCGATCACGAAGCAGCGGCTGTTGAACTATCAGCAGATGGGCGCTGGGTTGAAGGCGCTCCCGTCCCTGAGTAACGACGAGCTTGACGCGATCACGCGCATGCCGCCACCGGAAGGCATGGATGACCGAGCTAACCGCCAGTTCGTCCACGACACGATGACTAAGCGTGCTGGGCAAATTCGGGCGGCCCGCAATGCCGATCCGGGACAGACCGCGCAGGACACAAGCCCGCAGGTTCGGAGCGCGTATTCCGCGTGGGCCGCTGCGGCGAATGAATTCTATTCGGCAGGTGCTCAGGCAACCCCGGAAATGTACGATGCCATGGCGAAGGCGCAGGCATCCTATGTGCGTACGTCCTTTGCGCAGCAACGCCAGTGGGGCATTGACAAGCCGACGCTTCCGAAGCCGGTCATTGAGAAGATGGCGCAGGGCTTCATTGCCCGCCTTGACCGTGACCCTGAGCAGGCGGCACAGTCGCTGCTGACTCTGCCCGAGTTGCTTGGCAATGATGATGCAGTGGATCAGGTGGCCGAGCGAATCGGCCCGCTTGGGCATCTCGCGCTTGATGGAGTCCCCGGCCTGACGCTTGCCAAGATCAGGGCGCAGCAGCAGACCAAGCCCGGCGAGCAGATGAAACTGATTGAGGGCGTCACTACCGCTGACCTCGACAGGGAGGTGCGCAGCGCCTTTACTCCGTTCTTCTCGACGCTTGCCGTTCAAGGCGACCGGGAGACTGCGGAGCGTTACCGCGTGGCAGCGAATCAGTTGGTTATGGATCGCGTCATCCGTGGTGAGTCTCCGGCCAAGGCGGCGGAGATGGCTTACAAAGAACTGTTCGCCGACCGTAATGCGATCAATGGCACGTATCGCGTGGACACGACGAAGTATGACGCCGCGAAGGTGGACGCAGGTCTGGGCGCGATCCTGAATGCATTTAACCCTGACGCCTTCCAAGTCATCCCCGAGCCGGGCTTTACGCTTGAGGAATCTCAGGCGCGCAAGCTCCGCACGGTCAAGCAAAAGGCTCGGTGGATCAATGCCGGCGACGGTCAGAGTGTGTACCTAATGCACGATACCGGCCCGGTGTTGAATCGCAACGGCGTGCCGATCCGGATCAAGTTTGAGGACGCCATGCGCTCCGCGCCTACGGCCGTGCGGTCGTCTGATGCCGACACCTTGTATCGTCAGGCGAGGGGGTTCTAATGCCCGTCCGCTCGAAAGACCCGGTATTGCGTTTCGGTCAGCAGGTCGAGACGGAATCGAACCTGACGGAAGAACTGGGCGCGACTTGGCGTGAGTCGGTTTCGACAGGTCCGCTCGGGTCTGCGATTCGCATGATTGAAATGGACATGGCCGAAAGCGGACAGG
>Ga0233416_10000177_pt1 | contig 19281 bp, 19 predicted proteins | sample Sediment_Towuti__2_FD_188638 | JGI IMG/M metagenome (GOLD analysis project Ga0233416, IMG submission 188638) | Sediment microbial communities from Lake Towuti, South Sulawesi, Indonesia - Sediment_Towuti_2014_0_MG | ecosystem: Environmental > Aquatic > Freshwater > Lake > Sediment | place... | reverse complement strand
GTCCTAAATGTGGAAATAAAACGGTGACAGCTCATCCTGGGAAATATTCACCAGATGACAAATATGCTAGATATCGTGTTTCCGATCGTTACAAGTAAATTTTTTAAAAATATTTAGAAAGACCATATAGATATTTTTTTTGAATTTATTTTATTGTTTGAATAGAAACTTTCTTTATGCGTGCAGCTTCAACATCAAGTGGTTGATCATCCGAGTTGGTTTCTAGAGAAGCTATTTTATCAACTATTTCTTTGCCTGTTATCACTTCACCAAATATTGTGTATTGACCATCTAACCACGAAGCGTCTCCAAGCATTATGAAGAATTGAGAACCTGCACTGCCTATGTCGGTTCCACGAGCCATAGAAACAACATATTTTTTGTGTTTGAGATCACTAAATTCAGGAGGTATTGTATATCCTGGATCTCCCATTCCCCACGTATCTCGCTGTCCTGAGATTGTATTTGGATCTCCTCCCTGTATAACAAAACCAGGCACTATTCTATGAAATAAAGTGCCATCATAGAATCCTGCTTGTGCAAGCTTTTTGAAATTCTCCACTGTTATGGGTGCAACATCTTCTTTAAAGTCAATTACAATGTCACCAAAAGAAGTGGAAAGAGTTGCAACATCTCCAGTAGGTTTAACTTCTGAATTTGTTTCAGGTAATGATCCTAGTTTATAGTTGTGGTTGACTTGGTATACTAGCACACCAGATATGACGCCAGTATCATTTCTATTAAAAGTCGGTGAGGAATATACTAGTTGTAGAGGATCGTTATTATTTTCATATTTGATCATTTTATCATAAATCGCAGTAAAACCAGATTCATAGATTTGTGATTGTTGATTCGTAATAAGATCAACATAAGCTAGAGGTATAAATGGAAACATTTTTCCTAATAGGGTATTTTCCCAAAAGTAATTTGTTGAAGTAAATCCGTCATTTTCAAGGAATTGTGATTGGTCCTCGCCTGCAATACGCATAAACCATTGTTTTTTACTTTCGTCACCACCTCCTCCAAGTATGTAAAATTCTTGATCACTTGAAACAAACTTTTGTCCAACCACATATACCAGAACATAATCAGCATCTAATTGTTGGAGAATTTCCCATCCTTTGTCAGGATTGCTAAGAAACATTTTTGCTATTGTGACTATCCTGTCTGTGGAGATAGTGGCATTGTCTGCAAGCGTTGTTCTCTCACCAAGGGTAGTTATCCAGTATCCGTAATCCCACCATGAGGCAATCACAGCATCTTGAGGGGTATTGTTTTTAATCCAATCCAAGGATGCAGGCCAATCATCTGTTGACATGTTAAAGTTAGAACCACCATTAAGAATGGTTGGTGGTGCTTTGGTTGCAGAAATCCAATTAGTATCAGGTGGAAAAACAGTAGGAGATAGAAGCAGAGTGATTATAGCGACACTATATGAGATCTTCATTATCCTTCCTTTTACATTAATGGGTTTTTGTTTTGGTACAGTTTCTTTTTTCATTATTTCGGATGTGATAACGGAAAGACCGATTGATGCAAGCATAATAACTGAGATGGATGTAAAAAGCTCTAGCCTTGCAAAGGTTGCACCTGCATAAACTCCAACAAGTCCCAAAATCAATGCAAAGATGGACATTTCATTTTTGATTTTAATTGACGATGAAGTGTTATCATTAGCTGCTTTTCTAAAAATTAACCATACACCTAGACCTGCAAATAATAATAACACAGATAAAAAGAAAAAATTCTGAGTGAGTGTTGGTGTCGCATGTTCTGCAACAGAGTCTACAAGAGGATCTTTTGTAGTTAAAAATGGATTTATTGCATTAAGATAGCGGAAGCTTGGCAATGAGAGAATATTAGATGAAATTATTCCAAAGCCAGCTAGAATAGAAGCTCCTAAAAATGCTAAACTATTTCTAATTACATTTTCTTGTTTACTAAATTTTTGAATAAGTGTTAGAACAACTAGAAATATAGTTGGCCCAATTAGAGCAAAGCCACCAATGCCAGTTAGAAAACTGATTCCAGGTCTTGCGAATAGAGAGGAGGTTAGTACTGTAGTTATTACAAAGACTGGTATTGCCCAAAGTAGGAATTTGTGATCTTTTCTAAAGAATGGAAGCGCTACAATAAACAGTCCGACAGGCATGAGGAAAAACTGTATTCCTCCCCAAGAGGCAAAACCAATTGCTAAAAACAATCCACCGCCAACTAACTTCCCAAAAGCAACTTTATGATTTTCTGATTTTAATCCACTAAGAAATAGGTAGAGAGCTAAAAGACCATAAAAGAGTCCAAGTGGTTCTGATTTGAACCAACCTATGGTGCCTCTGATGATTATGGCTGGTGCTAATGCAAAGAATAGTGATGCAAAAAGACCTGCTGTGGTACCGCCAATAACTCTTACTAATGCAAAGATAACTATAGTGGTAAGCGAACCAAAAATGACAGGAAATATTATAGTAAAATCATAGAGGCTTGAACCTGCACCAAAAATTTGATACAAAAATGCAGCTGTAAAATGTAATGCAACTTGGGATGTTTCAAATACATCTCTTCCTTGTGGGTACCAACTCATATCATCATGCCAGTTTACATAGGCGTCTATGCCATTATCGACAAGATATTTAGTTGCTCTATAATTAAAAAAAGGATCAAATTCATTTAGCTCAAAGCCATAGTCGGCTGCTTGAGATCTAATCATTGCAGATGTAGAAAATGAAATTGCAAGTATACCTATTATCAGTAAATGGCGTAGATGAAATTCGAATTTACCAATAGTAAACAAATTAGAAGTCAATCGATTTGTTTGGAATTTTTTAGACTTATTACTCTTTTGTGAGAATTTGTACCTTACATGACTTTACCATATTTTTGAATTTTTTTGCATCATTTTCGTTGCCAACTATAGTTCCGTAATGCATAGGAATAGCAATTTTTGGTTTTATTTTCTCAATTGCATCTGCGGCTTCTTTTGAGGTCATTACATAGGTGCCACTAACTGGAACAAGTAAAATATCTGGTTTGAGATCAGCCATTTCTGGAATGAGATCTGAATCACCAGTATGATAGACTGATGTTCCTTGCAGAGTAATAATGAAACCTACCTTCTTGTCTTCTTTTGGATGAAATGGCTTTTTTGTATCTGGATTTATCTTATCTATGTTATATGCTGGTATGGCCTTTACTGTAACATTGTTTATTGTCTTTTCTTCTCCAGGTGCAATTCCTATCTTCTCTTTTAGTGATATGTTTGAAATTTGAGACAAACATTCGTTTGCAGCAACAATTGTAGTGTTTCTAGATGAGATTTTTTTTAGATCTTCAAGACTCAAGTGATCAAAATGATTGTGTGAAATTAATACTAGATCGGCTTGTATTGTTTTAGATAATTTGTATGGATCAATACAAATTGTTATTTCTTTTTCTAATGTGAATGTATCATGACCGTACCATCGTATTTTGATTCCATTGTATTCAAACATAACCAAGAATTAATTTCTGATCAAGTTAAATTTTACTAAGGTTCTAGAACAATTCTATCGTTTGCTAGAGAAATAACAGAACCACCTATTTTTTTTATTCTTTTTTTGAGTTCATAGTCAATAGTTGCTATCATTCCCTTGTGGTTTTTTATATGTGAAATCAATGCATCGTCGACCGATTTCCCCATGATTTTAATTTTTTTAAACTCTTTGATTAGTTGTAAAGCATTAAATGCGGAAGTTTTTTTTTAACTGTTTTTCCATGTGAGATTCGTTCAAGTTCTTTTATAACCATATCAGGTACTGTAAACTCAATTGTTCCAATTTCTGTCTCAAGATTTGAGATGTTTTTAATATTTTTAGATGCAAGAAGCATCAAAAAGCTTGTGTCACAGACAACCTCAACCAACTACAACACCTGCACCAATCAATCTCCATCTTTCTGCTATCCTTCTACTTAGTGCAACCTTGCCCTTTTCAAAGAGACAGACAGGTCTTTTGAACTGTACTTCGATCTTTTCTCCCCTAACACTTGTAACTTTGGAAAGAATGGGCGCTGTTCCTATGCTTAGCCTTAACGATTCACCAACTTGGACAGATGAAACTTTGATCTCATCTGACGAGCCAACTGCAGTGTCAAATAGATTCACTTCAAGTTTTGCACTTGTAGAATTTTCTGGCAGAGTGCCTGGTTTTCCTATTACAGAGCCAATCAATGAATCACTTCTTGTCATTGAAGGATCAAGCTTTGTTCCTATTGCAACAAGACCGCCAGGTTTTACTTCATCTACAAGACCTGCACCGGTCCCAAGTGAAGCAATTTGTGTTCTGATTGATTCATATTTATTATTTTTTTCGTTGGAAAGACCTGGTTTAATCTCAATTTCATCGCCTACTTTTAAAGAACCTTGAATAATGCTTCCTCCTATTACACCGCCTTTAATGTTCTTAATTTTAGTACCAGGTCGGTTTACATCAAATGAACGAAGTACATGCATTACTGTGTTTTTTGATTCTTCACGTTTTGGAGTTTCAATGGTGGATTCGATCGCTCCAATTAATGCGTCTATGTTTAGTTTTGACTGTGCAGAAATTGGTATTATTGGAGCCTTGGCTGCATTTGTACCCTTAACAAATTTTACAATATCATTATGATTTGCCATAGCATCTTCATATGAGACAAGATCAGCTTTGTTCTGTACAAGTACAATCTGCTGTATTCCAAGCGTTTGTAGTGCAAGCAGGTGTTCTTTTGTTTGTGGTTGTGGCACTTTTTCATTTGCTGCAATTACAAGCATCGCTCCATCAATTAGAGCAGAGCCCGAAAGCATATTTGCCATAAGACTTTCATGACCTGGACTATCTACAAAACTTACAACTCTTGACAATTCACTTTCTTTCCCACAATTGTTGCACTTTGGTGTAACAGAATATCCAAGTGGTGGGTCGCAGCTTTTACACTTGTAAAATGCAGCATCAGCATATCCTACTCGGATGGTGATTCCACGTTTTAGTTCCTCGCTATGAGCACTAGTCCATACTCCCGTAAGTGCTTGGATCAGTGTTGTTTTACCATGATCAACATGCCCAGCAGTTCCAATGTTAACACATGGTTGGTGTCCATATTTTTTTACATACCAATCTGGAAGAGTTTCACGCCAATGCAATGTTCAGCTTTTGAAAATCGGCTATGTTAACTTATGCCTTTTTTGGCTTTTCAGATGGTTTTTCTTCAGGAGCTGCTTTTGCAGTTTCATCAATTTTTAGTTCACCATCTAATAAACAATTTATCTGATAGATCTCTTCTGTGATTATATTTCCACGAATGAGTTTTCTAAAGCGTTGTCCTTTCTCTGCATCTTGTAAGCCAACTCCTTTTGAAAGCAGAATGTATTTTCGTGCTCCTCCATGTATATCAGCTCTCAGTGGAACGCCAGATTTGTCACTTCCACCTGTTATTCGCATCTTTCCTGGTTGACCAACTATAGCTGCATCGACTTCAGATCCTATTTGGAGACCTAACAGTGGGTTTGCATCTTTTTCTTTTAGCTCTCTTGTTATCGACTTGCCTTTTTTGTCAGATATTGTAATCTTGAATACAGCCAAGCATTTTGAAAAAGTCTTAAGACTATTAATTAATCTTTGTACCTAAATCCTTTAAAATAATTACTTACAAAATAAAATCATGGAAGAGATCAAGTGTCCCAAATGTGAAAAGCCGATGATCTCGATGCAATCATGCCACATGATTTGCACAAACTGTGGTTCACATCTTGATTGTTCAGATAAAGGAAGTTTTTGGTAATTTAAAATCCGGATCTGTCAGGATTGAAGTTTGCTACTAACTCGCTAACTTTCTCTTTCATGATTTCTAGATAATCATCGTATTTTGCTTCAAATCCACAATAAGTACATTTAACAATTAAAATGTCATTATCAAGTGTTGCGGTTTTTTCACATTGTGGACATTTTGCATCCATGTATTCTTTTTAGTAATTAGACTATATATTGTTAGATCCAAAGCTGGATTAAGCGGAGTTAGTCCAGCCCGGCACGACGTCAGCTTCCCAAGCTGAAGGTCGCGGGTTCAAATCCCGCACTCCGCATTTAATTATCTAATCAAATTTTAATTTTTGTCACGAAGTTTTTCTGCAATTTGATCAAGTTCCTCATTTGTGAAATGAGGCCTTTTTCTAAACATACTATGAACTGCACCAGCACCGTCATCAACAGTACGTGGTATAATGTGTACATGCACGTGTGGCACCTCTTGTCCGCTTTCTTTTCCATTATGAATAGCAATTAGCGAAGTGGAAAACAATCTTTCTATCTTCTTTGTTAGAACTCTCACTGATTCAAATAAATCTACATTATCATCTTTACTCATTTCTTGAATCTTTGAATAATGATTTTTTGGGATGACTAGAGTATGACCTTTTGTTAAAGGAAATGCATCCAAGAAGGCTAGTGATTTTTCTGTCTCCATTATTTTTCGCGCAGCAATCTTTCCCGTTGTTATGTTACAAAAAATGCAATTCATGAATAATCATTCATTAAAGTATTGTAAAACCTTTCTATGGAAATCTACAGTTCTTTTATTGCTTCAAGTATGCTATTTTTGTCTGCTGCATTAGGCATTTGATTCAAGTAGGTTGTGAAATCTTCCTTGGCTTCACTTTTTTTGTTTTGTTCTAATCTTACCAAGCCACGATTTTTGTAAATTGGGCCAAACCGGTTTGGGTTTATTCCAATTGCTTTTGTATAATACTTTTCCGCGTTTGTATAATCTTTCATTTTTAGATAATAGTTGCCAAGACCACGATATGCAAGATAACATGACTTGTTGTATTCTATACTTTTTTGATAGTATTTTGCTGCCTCTGGTGAATTTTGATCATTTAACATTCCACCAAGAAGACATAATGCTGTTGAGTTTGTTTGATCTATCTCAAGCGCACTTTTTAATGCATTAACTGCATCATCAAGTTTTTTCTGCAAACGCAGTCTTTCAGAAATGAAACAGAGCCTGTTCGATTTTTCCATTTTCAGATTTTCGGGATGTATTTTAGAAAGGATGTCAGGTGGTGCGATAAGAAGCATCAATCTGCTATCTTCTGACCACTGTTGATCAAATTTTTTTTCCGGAATAACTCCTACCGTATCAGGTTGTGGAAAATAATGAATTATTGTTCTTTCTGTTTCATCATATCCAGAAATAACAGAGGCATGTTGCACCGTATCTTGTATACCGGGAAGAATGACAATTGGAGGAATTCCTGTATCAATTATTTTTTTCAATTCTTTGATGGAAGAATTTAGGATCAAACTTGTCAGACCGTGTCTTTCTGCAAGCTCGATTCCTTCGATCATTATACTTCCTTTCATGTTTGGATATTTTTTGGAAATTTCTTTTGCTTCTGAAAGTGGCAAATCAACTCCCCAGTACTTGGAGACGACTGTTATTACAAGTGGTAGGCAAATGTTTTCTTCATCTTCTTCTACCACTGGTAGAAAAAGCACGTGTTCTGATTCCAAGATGTATGCTATCAAATGTTAGATATTAAAACCATCAAACTAAGACAAATTTCTCTAAGAGACGTTTTCCGTCACTGCTCATCTCTGGATGAAATTGCGTACCAAAGATATTCAAATTATTATATTGAATCATTTCAAAATCACAAACATTAGATTTGGCAATCTGTGTGAAAGAAGTATCTATCTTCGATATCAAATACGAATGGCTTTCAAATACATTGATTTTCCCGCTACAAAGAGGATTTGCTTTTATTATCTCGATTTCTTGATTTCCCTTATGTATCTGATTCATTTTCTTAAGCGTACCACCAAGCGTCAGAGCAAGAATTTCTGCACCATAACATATTCCAAGAAGCGGCTTTTTTTCAGTAACAGCATATTTGATTATTTTTGAGTTAACTGCATTCATTAGTGGATCGTTTGTTCGTCTACCAGAAAGAATTACTGATGAATATTTGAAGAGTTCAGATAGAACAATTTTATCAAAAGCCATGGTTTCATGTAGTATTCTTTTTTCAATTAAGAAATCTAGTAATGATTTTGTATAAACAGATCCATTGTCTACTACTAAAAGCATGTTTTGATATAGTTTGTGCCGTATATTGATCTATTTCATAGTTTGTTCTGCAGACAATAGTTCAGAATGAAAGTTTAGGGTGTTGTATGGTTACTCAATTTTCTAGTGAAATAAATATAATTAACAACTGTATGACTTATTTTTTCACAAGTGAAATTATCCAACTTCAATTGAGACGTAATGCAATTCTGGTACATTTTCTATGATCACAATAGAACCAAAATTAATAGTGTTGTCTTTCTCCCAAACAATTACCCTATCACTTCTTGGTTTTACAAAACTCTGTATAAAGTTTGAGACTAGTTTTTTGGTTTCTTCAAGATCAGATTCTTGGAAGAAAGAAATTTTGCCTTCTTCAAATGATAGTGGGATTTGTACTGATGTAGGACTAATAATTTTGAGATTTTGTTCCTCAAATAATGATTTTAGTGTTGATATACGTGAATCTCTGTCAAGTTCTACATATCCTCCGCTAGTGGATGGTGCAACCCCAGAAAGTTTGGCAAGATATGCTTCAAAAGCTTGCTGAGGAGTGTTTCCCATTCCAACATAATACTCCCCATCAAATGCAGCACCAACAGCTGCAATTGTTCCAAGTTGAGTAACAACTCCACCAGAACCTGCAGTATATACTGGAATAAAGTAAACATCATGATCACCAATTCTATATAGAATATTGTCTCCGATTCTTGGATTCCTTAACAATGTCTTTAGTTGAGCAAAGTCAGGATCTCTATCCAATGCCTCACGTACTGCCGTGGGACCTAAAAGTTTGGTTTCAGAATCTAGGGGTACTTTATAAAATTGCAACTTTCCCAAGTTTTTCAGATCATTTTCTATTACCATAAAACCTGCTAGGTTTCGTCCCTGGGAACCGCGTAATTCAAGAGATAGTAATCCAACATATGTACTTGTATCAAATCCTGGTGGTTTTGCTTGTACATAATAGGCACCTAGTCCTTGCGGGACTTCGTAGAATTCCTTTGCTTGTATGAAGGTAGAAATGTCTGTAACATGATATATGTTATACATCTCAACTTTCCAATTGAAAAGTTCCTCAGGATATCGTATTTGTTTTTCAAGCCATGCAGGAGTTTCAATAAATTTATCTTGGTATTGACTTACAAACATGTTTGTAAAAAAGTCGTCTCCTGTTTTTATTAGAGATATGTTGCCATCATACACATCAATTAATGCATATCCAACGAGTCTGAGGTAGGGATTACTGACAGTCCAAGGAATATTATGTGTTTCAAATCCAACTATCAAAGGAACGAGCCAGTAGGTTTTTTGACCATCAGTAATAGGCAAAGCATCAACTTCTTGTCCAAAGAGATCATATTGGAAATATGGGTATAGTGTTTGCATTCTGTCATGAATGTCTCTAAATCTCATAATGTGGATGGGTTCTGTTGGATAAGAAAGTAAAAAGTTTGGTTCAAAGATTTGACTTAGTGGTGGTGCTACATCTAGACCTCCTTTTCCATTGTATAATGCATTGTTTAGCTCAGCAGTTGTGTCCCCCCTGTTTGTTGGATAAGCAGACCAAGTTTCTTGGAATAGCCCACCTTCTCCATAGTAGATAGATCTTTGTTTGAAAAGCGTACTGCTATCAATTATTGTACCATTGCTTGCCTCTAGAGTAAGGAATCCGTTTGGAACATGTGTATATACAAGATGCTCATTATACCATCTGTTTTCCAGGCTTACAGAGGGGGGGAGAATAGGCTTCATTGATGCTGTCCAGTAGAGCTTATCATTAAATCTCAGAATATCATTATCTTCAAAATCAACATATGGTATTAGACCAATCTCTGGTTTTAGTTTTGCAAACGCTGCATCCCAGTCCCAAACTCTTACGTTGTTAAGAGTTTCCTTATTTTGCAGTAAGTAATTTTTAATGTTACTTGGAGGAACAGATTCTAGTTTTACCTCATGTGTATTACTCTTAATTTGATCTAGTTGACCAAGATATTGGTTAATGCCTATTTGTTGGGCTTTGTAAGGACCAAGATATTCAATCTTTCTTGCATCAGCAATGCTGTTATTGACAGCCATTATAGAACCTGCGATTACCGCAATAGCAAGTATTGTTAGAACACGTATGTAGATATCCCGCTTTGATGGTTGAATGATTACTCTTGATCTATACTTGTCAACAAAATAAAATGCAATAAGGCTAAATCCTGCTGCAAGTGTTCCGCCAATTGCATATCTTGTATTGTAATCTATTTGGTCGGTGAAAAACATGTTAATGCCAGCCCACAGTATTCCTATACCAATTATTCCTTCAATTGTGGCAATGTAATCTAGGAATCTTGGTTTCCCCTTTGATGCATCCTGTAGGTAGCTGGTAACCACTTTAATGATAGGATGTAATCCAACATACAATACTAGACGTACACCTATAGCTGCAAGTATTGGCGGAACTAAAATTGTTAAAGCTGGAATCATTGGAACAATTCGATCTGTTGCGTATGAAGGATCTGTTGGAGGCGTAGTAAAGGAAAGTGCGAATAATTGCCAGATACTTTCTACACCAAGATCATTTCCGTCTAACAAATATTGTATTGCAAAACCAAACATTAGATTACTAAAAAGTGCGCCAAAAAGTAACACCTTTGTTATTTGCCAGACCACAAAATTTGGAACGCTTAATTTGTAGTCTTGAAAACTTGGAATGTTAGATGATATTGAACTACTTTCTCCTTTTTTTAGGAAATTTATTGCGGTGTGAATTGCATACCATGCTATTGAGGAGCGATTTTTTATGTTGACTCTAATTAATGTAATTGATGCTAGGATTAGAGCAGAAATAATGGAATAGAATAAAGGTTTTGTAAAGAGATCGCTAAACTCATTTACATTCATGAATAAAACTACTGCCTGATTACCAACCACAACAAAGATCACTATGCCTATGAGTGCAGCAAGGCCTAGACGAACATACCTTCCAGCATCAGGCGATTGGGGATTGTCTTCAGTAGATGAGCTGTACAAAATCACGCTAGCTTCATTTGTGTCAAATTAATGTCTTACCAAAGGTCCGTATACATTTAAGGTCAAAAGAACAAAAGATACCATGATACAACTAGGTATCAGAGATTTAGTAAAATATCCCTTTCTTGCTGAAACAGGCGAATATCTACGTGATAAGGCCTTTAATTTGGAACAACTTGGCCATCCAGATTGGAAGCCAATAGTGGAAAAAGCCTATGGAAGAATCGTAGTTGCTACGACAGGACAAATCTATGGTTCAACCATTGAAGATTTTGAAAATATGGATTCTGAGATTCTTTCTTTTGTAATTGCAATAGTTTTGTTAAAATCTGCAGGCATACCAACTTTAATCAAAAGATTTTCCCTTTCGGAAGCAAGAAGAGCTGAAAGATACTTACAACAAGATCTTCTTCAGAAAAAAAATGAAACAAAATTAGAGTTGCCATTAAAAATAATGCAAGATCTTTTTTCAGTAAAAGTGATGACAAGGGAAGAGGATTTTGTTATTAGTGTATCGGATTATCTAAAACGTGCAGTTCAGTTTCATGAGAAAGAGTGGAAACTGATAAACAGGAGGGTAGAAGACGGATTTGTGTTCTTGACTGCCCATGAAACCGTTAGACTCATACGGAAAGAATTAGATGGATACATAAATTCAAAAATTCAGGCAGTTAACATTCCATCTATTCCAGAAACATTCAGGGAACGCGTATCTGATTTATCTTTACTCGCAAAAAAATTTTCAGAATATGTTACAGTTTCGTCTGATTATCCACCATGTATCAAACATGCTATTGAAGTTCTTGATAGAGGAGAAAATTTACCGCATTCTGGAAGATTCATGCTTGCTACATATCTATTATCAAAAGGTCAAACTACAGATCAGATTGCTCCCTTGTTCAAGAATGCACCAGACTATAATGAACGTGTTACAAGATATCAGCTTGAGCATATTGCAGGCTCTTCTGGTAAAGGAACAAAATATTCTTGTCCTTCATGTGACAAGCTGAAAAGTGAAAATCTTTGTTTTGAAATTCCTGAATGTGATGGAATCATAAACCCAATTCAGTTTGGAAAAAAGAGGACTACAAATGCTTGAAAAAAATTTGAAACTGGTAAATGATGCCTTTAAAGAGTATTATTTCAAACATTTTGAACTTATTCATGTTCCCACAAGAACATCAGAACGGGAATTTGGTTACCAAAAATTCAATGAGGGAATGACAAGACATCTTTCCATAAAAGACGATAAAGAACTACATTTGTTACTAATGACACAGGTACCATCCGATGTATATTGCTCAAATGCGTACTATTCATTTCCAAATCTATCCATGTCAGAAAAGGACTGGAAGGGTGCTGATCTAATTTTTGATATTGATGCAAAAGATCTGAAGCTTGATTGTAGAACCAGTCATATCTGTTACAAGTGCAACTCTTGTGATAACATTGTAAAACAAGGGGCTAATTGTTCAGTATGTGGATCTACAAAACTTGAAACAATATCTGTAACATGTAAAAATTGCATATCTGAATCAAAGAAAGAAGTGGCAAGACTTATTGAAATATTAACCAAAGATTTTGGAATCCAAAAAGAAGAAATTCAAGTCTACTTTTCTGGAAATGAAGGATTTCATGTATATGTAGTAAATTCTGACTATCAAACCCTAGATTCAAGAGAAAGGGCAGATCTGGCAGACTATATAATGTTTAATGGAATAATACCAGAAACCCTTGGTATAAACAAACAGAATAATTCTAAATCTACACTTCCTGATGTAAATGAAAGAGGTTGGCGTGGCAGAGTTGCAAAAGAGATCTTTGATTCTAAATCTAAGCGTGCAAAGATTGTACAAGAAGTCCTTTCAGGAGGATATTCAGTATTTCAAGCGAGACTTGATGAATGGAGACCAAAAATAGGAGTAAAGGTCGATCCTAAGGTCACAATGGATGTTCATCGAATATTTAGATTAGGAGGATCTCTTAACAGCAAGAGTGGTCTTTCAAAGGTAATGTGCAAAGATTTAGAAAATTTTGATCCATTTTCTGATGCATGTCTTATTGATGATGAGAAAGTTGAGGTTATAGCAAACTGCCCAATTTCCTTTAAACTTAAAAATAAAAAATATGGTCCATATGAAAAAGAGAAAATAACAGTTCCAAAATATGCAGCTGTTTATATGATATGCAAAGGAATTGCAGATATTGATTAAAGTCAATATTAATAAAATTTTGTAAAATTATCTAACACCGGGAGTTTAAATTATCCCCAATAATTACCACCATTATGCAAGTGGGGATGCATGTATCTATCGCTGGTTCTATCGATAGAGCTGTAGATAATGCACTAACTCTTGGCTGCAATGCTTTTCAGATTTTTACAAGAAATCCACGCGGTTGGAATACAAAACCACTTTCAAATGATGTTATAACTAATTTTAGAGAAAAACTTGCTGCACATGCTAAGGAAATTGATAGATTTGCAACGGTAGCTCACATGCCATATTTACCAAATCTTTCATCACCAGAGGAAGATCCTTTTTCAAAATCTTTGAATTCATTAGTAGACGAGTTGAAGAGATGTAGCAAATTGGGTATTCCTTATCTTGTAGCTCATCTTGGAAGCCATAAAGGAGCTGGTGATCAAAAAGGAATAGAAAAACTTGTTAAGAGTTTCACAAACGCTGCAAAGGAAACCCCAAATGATGTTACGATGCTTTTAGAAAATACTGCTGGACAAAAAAATAGTGTGGGTTCTGACTTTGAACAGCTTGCGTCCATTTTATTCCAGCTCAAACCAGCAAAACGATTTGGCATCTGCCTTGATACGTGTCATGCGTTTGCAGCAGGATATGACTTGCGAACTGAAAAAACAGCCAATTCAACATTAGAGCAGTTTGATAAATTCATAGGAATAGAACACATCAAGATAGTCCATCTTAATGATTCAAAGGGAGAGATTGGTTGCAATATTGACAGGCATGACCACATAGGGCTTGGAAAAATTGGAGAAACCGGTCTTAGTCATGTTGTAAAATTTGCTAATTCTAAAAAGATACCAATTATTTTGGAAACGCCAATAGATGATAGGCGTGACGATTTTGGAAACATAAAAAAAGTAAAGGAATTGGCATAACTGTAAGTGGTTGGTTGATGTATAGTGAATTATGATCAGATAATGCAGCTTGCATTAGAGCGTGGATTTTATTTCCCAAGCTGTGAAGTATATGCAGATGCCCAAGCTGGTTTTTGGGAATATGGTCCATCTGGAGTAAATTTTAAAAATAAATTCATAGAACTTTGGAGGCGCGAATTTGTTAGAAGAGATAGAATGATGGAGATAGATGGTTCTCAGATAATGTCACAGTCTGTATTTCTAGCATCTGGGCATCTAGCAAGCTTTGCGGATCCCATTGTAGTATGTGAGAAATGTAAATCTATTTTCAGAGCTGACAAATTAATTACAGAAGTTACCTCAATTGCGGTTCCTGAAAGCGCTGATCTTTCAGAGTTTGATAAACTAATTACAGAAAAAAATCTTGTTTGCCCAAAATGTAAAGGCAAATTCAATAAAGCTCACAAATTCAATATGATGTTCAAAGTAGGAATTGGTCCAGAAACAGTGTCAGCCTATCTGAGACCAGAGACATGTCAATCTATCTTTGTAGATTTCCCAAGACTCTTTAAAACAATGCGAGGTAAGCTACCTATAGGAATAGCACAGATTGGTAAGAGTTTTAGAAATGAAATTTCTCCTCGTCAAAGTCTTCTTAGATTAAGAGAATTTTATCAAGCAGAAATTGAGGTTTTTTGCAACCCAAACAAGTTAAATGATCTTGAAAAATTTTCTGAAGTTGGAAATACAGAGATCAGAATAATGGTTGGTGATACTAACAAAACCATGACATGCGAAGAGGCGTTGGATTCAGGAATTTTACCAAACAAGCTTGTTGCATACTATCTGGGATTACTTACTGAGTTTTACCAAAAAACTGGTATTGATACCAAGAGAAGTAGATTCAGAAAACTTGGAGATAAAGAAAAAGCATTTTATGCATCGGTCGCTTTTGATTTTGAAGTAGAAACTACAACAGGGTGGTTAGAGCTTGTCGCATGCAATTATAGATCAGATTATGATTTGAAAAGTCATGCTAATACAAGTAAGGAAAAATTTGAAGTATTAGATGAAGATGTAAAGATTCTTCCACATGTGTTTGAGCTTTCCATGGGCATAGATAGAAGTCTTTACACGATATTAGAGCACAGTTTACGCGAGGATAAGGAAAATGATAGAATTGTTCTTTCTCTAAAGCCTTATCTTGCTCCAGTTCATGTTGGCGTACTGTCACTTGTAAAAAAAGATGGTCTTGCAGAAAAAACTGAAGAGGTTTTTTCAAGGATTAAAAGAGATTATGACGCATTTTTAGATCATTCTGGTGCAATAGGACGGAGATACAGACGTCTAGATGAAGTTGGAGCACCGCTGGCCATCACCGTAGATCACCAAACTCTTCAAGATGATACGATAACAATTAGAATGCGTGATTCCATGGGTCAGGAAAGAATTAAGATTTCAGAACTTGATTCATATCTTGCAAAGAATGTAGCATATCCGTAACCATAAAACAGAAAAGAACTTGACGAAAATACCTTCTCATTAATGTATACAAGTAATAATGAAATAAATTTCTCATAATCCTTTCGTACATAAAGGGATAACAAAATTATGAAACGCACAAAAATGCTTGTTAATTTAGATCAAAAGATTATCAAGTGTAAAAAATGCCCAAGGCTTGTATTATACAGGCAAAGTATCGCAAAAGAAAAAACAAAGAGGTTTAGGGATGAAGAATATTGGGGAAAACCTCTTCCTGGTTTTGGAGATCCTAATGCTGAATTATTACTTATTGGCTTGGCTCCTGCAGCACATGGTGGAAACAGAACTGGAAGAATGTTTACTGGTGATAGCTCAGGAGATTGGGTTGCAAAGATTCTTTATGAAAAAGGATTTGCTACAAGACCGACTAGTAAAAAGATCGGAGATGGCTTTAGTTTAATTAATGCGTATATCACTGCAGCTGCAAGATGTGCACCGCCTAAAAATAAACCACTAAAAAATGAACTTCATAATTGTTCAACGTATCTTAAAGATGAGATATTCATCTTAAAGAATATCAGAGTGATAATTTGTCTTGGACGTATTGCTTTTGAATCCTGCTGTAAATTGTTACATGTCAAAAGTAAGAGGTTCGCACATGGCAAGACATTCGGTCATGGTAAATGGACCATTATATCTTCGTATCATCCAAGTAGGCAGAATACACAAACAGGTCGGCTTACATGGAATCAATGGCAAGATATATTTTCCAAAGCAAGAAAAGTCTTATCTGAAATGAAATGAAGTTATCAGTTGTAATTCCTACATATAATGAAAGAGAAACTCTTCCAAGTCTTATTGAAGAACTTCTATCAGAGATAAAAAAAATTGCAGAGAAAGTTTCCATCATAATAGTTGATGATGCATCACCTGATGGAACTGGTCAAGTTGCAGAAGATTTGAACAAAAAATATGGTGATATTTCAGTATTGCATAGAAAAGCAAAGCTTGGTCTTGGTTCTGCATACAAAGAAGGGTTTAAGTTTGCATTAGATAGATTTCAGCCAGATTTTATAGTGCAAATGGATGCGGATCATTCTCATGATCCAAAAGAAATTTCACGAATGTTACAAAACTTGCATGATTACGATTTTGCAGTTGCTAGCAGGCACGTAGTTGGAGGATCTGTAACAGGTTGGGGAACATATAGGAAATTGCTTCATTCTACTGCAGCCACGCTTGCATCAGTCTGTGGAGGATTAAAGATTTCTGATCCAACAAGTGGGTTTAGAGTTTTTAAAAATAACGTCTTAAGTTCTGTTGACTTTTCCAAGATAAAATCAGGTGGTTTTGCGTTTCAAATAGAAGTTTTATGTTTATTGAAAAAAATGGGATTTAGAGGATTTGAATTTCCTTCAGTGTTTGTTAATAGAAAATATGGAAAGTCAAAGATGGGATTTAATGAATCAATTCAATTCATCAGAACCTGTGTTCGTATTTTATTGAATCGAATCTAAAAATAGATAGAAAAAGTGGACGTAATCGCCAGTCTTCCCATTGCGAGTTCCCCTACTCGTATGTTGATTGTGACGATACTCCGGAGGGTGATGGAACTGATGGGAATCTATCGCCAATCTGTTGTTCTGCAACTGCAGATGCTTCTTGTAGGATCTTATCTGTTTCTTCACTAGACACATCAGAGTCTACACTAAAGTCTCCACCTGCTAGTGAATCCATCATTAGTCCATTGAGTGTCTGTGTCATGGAGTTAAGCTCTGCATCTGCTTCAGGCATGAATCTACCAAGGGATGATTTGAGTCCCTTCATGGTTGACATTGCAGGTGCGATTGCTACCATTGCATCTCCAAGATCATGTATGGTAGTTAGACGCAATTGTACTTGCTCTAATGCCATTCTTGCATTGCCTAACATCTTTGTGACCTTTCTAATTTCTGCTAACTCGTTGGACAAAACTCTGCTCGTACTAGCATCGTGTTGTTGCATTGCGGCTACGATTCGTTTGAAAAGCTGTGCATCTCGTTCTCTCAGCTTTCCCAACATAGAATCCATCTTCGATATCTGACCCTGTAATTTGTTCACAGCACCCTCAATTCTAGGTTTGAGGGCTCCCTGTGGTTTTACAGCATCATGAATTTTTTCGTTTAAACCTCTAGTCTCTTGTCGAGTCCAGGTTTTATCGAAGCCTGTCATGCGAGGTAGTTTAAAATTTGATTCTTAATGTCGGGTGTATATTATCATCAACATTAGGCTAAATTTAGCTCACAAAATGTAAATCAGGCACATATTTTTTTGTCAATATGCCAAGAATAGCAGTTTTTGATTCTGGTTTTGGTTCTCTTTCTATCATCAAACCCTTACAAAAAAAGATAAAATCGGAGATCATCTATTTTGCAGATCAAAAGAATTTTCCATATGGTAGAAAATCTGTTTCTGAACTTAGAAAAGTAATAAAGTCAACTATTATTAGATTAGAAAAAAAATTTAAACCTGATCTAATAATAATTGGTTCAAATACTCCATCATTGTTACTAAAAAATTTAATAAAATCACAAATCATTGGAGTCTACCCACCACTAAGACATGCAGTCAACAAAACAAAATCAGATTCTATAGCAATACTCACCACCAAATCCGTTATAGAAAGTAATATACTAAAAAACTTCATCAAAAGAAACGTACCAAAAAAAATTAAGGTAACTCCGATAAATGGCTCTTCGCTTGTAGATCTTGTTGAATCTGGTAAATTTATTTATGATAAGAAATTTTGTAAGAAAATGATAGAAAAAGTTTTGTTAAAACCAATCACTACTAATAATGTTGATGTCGTAACATTATCTAGTACACACCTGCCATTTCTTTTACCTATTTTAAAACAAGTTTTTCCAAATATCATATTTCTCGATCCAGCACATCTTGTTTTAAATCAAGTTGTAAAAAAATTAAGAACAAAAAAATCAAAAAGAAATTCAATGGAAATTTTTACTTCTGGAAATGTAAAACTTTTTCAAAAGCGATTACGCCAAATAGGAATTAAAAATACAGTGAAACAATTATGATTTGATTTTCGCTTTTCTAAATCCATGACTAAATGTCTTGTCATATAATCTGGAATATTCATAAGATTTTGGATTTATAACGTCACCAATGATAATGATTGCAGTACGAGTAATTTTCTTCTCTCTCACTTTCTTTGCAATATCCTTTAGTGTTCCTATTATTACCTTCTCATCTTTCCAGCTTGCGCGATAGACTGCAGCCACCGGAGTAGATTTTGGATATCCTCCTTCAATAGCCTGATTTACTATGTCTGAGAGAAGATGTATACTTAGATAGAATATCATTGTCGCCTTATGCTTTGCAAGTTCAGAGATTTTCTCCTGTTTTGGAACCTTAGTCCGTGATTCAGCCCTAGTGATTATGATAGTTTGAGTCACACCAGGCAGCGTAAGTTCAGAACCTAAAGCTGCAGCTGATGCCAAAAAGGAGGTGATTCCGGGTATGATTTCAAATTCTATACCAGCCTTTTGAAGATTATCCGTTTGTTCTCGTATTGCACCATAAAT
>Ga0233416_10000176_pt1 | contig 19284 bp, 14 predicted proteins | sample Sediment_Towuti__2_FD_188638 | JGI IMG/M metagenome (GOLD analysis project Ga0233416, IMG submission 188638) | Sediment microbial communities from Lake Towuti, South Sulawesi, Indonesia - Sediment_Towuti_2014_0_MG | ecosystem: Environmental > Aquatic > Freshwater > Lake > Sediment | place... | reverse complement strand
CGAGTGCTCCCCGCCGAAAACCGCGCCCGTGTCGGCCATCACCTGCTTGATGAACGAGTGTCCGACGCGGGTGCGCACAGGCTCACCACCGCTCTCGCGGATCACCTCGGGTACCGCCCACGAGCAGATGAGGTTGTAGACGACGGGCGCTCCCGGGTTGCGCTGCAGCAAGGCCTTCGCCACGAGCGCCGTAATCTCGGAACCGCTCACGCCCTCCGCGCGTTCGTCGACGAGGAAGACCCGGTCGGCATCGCCGTCGAACGCCAGCCCCACATCCGCGTCGTGCTCGAGCACGGCGCGCTTCAGGTCGCGCTGGTTCTCGGGCTGGATCGGGTCCGCCGGGTGGTTCGGGAACGTTCCGTCGAGCTCCGGGAACAGGTGCACGAGGGTGACCGGTAGGCGCTCGAGGACCGCCGGAACGACCAGCCCGCCCATGCCGTTGGCGGTATCGGCCACGACCGTGAGCGGGCGCATGGTCGCCGCGTCGACGAACGTGAGCACGTGGTCGGCGTAGGCGTCGAGCAGGCTGCGCTCGGACACGGTCCCGGTGCGACCGGCCGCTCGGTACTCGCCGCGTTCGGCGAGCGCGCGGATCTCCCCGAGCCCGGTGTCCTCCCCCACCGGCTTCGCGCCCGCCAGGCAGAACTTCAGCCCGTTCCACTGCGGCGGGTTGTGACTCGCGGTGAGCATCGCACCGGGCATCTCGAGCGACCCGGAGGCGAAGTAGAGGAGGTCGGTCGAGGCGAGACCGATGTCGACCACGTCGACACCGCGAGACGCCGCCCCGTCCATGAACGCGCCGGCGAGCGACGGCGACGAGAGCCGGCAGTCGCGTCCAACGGCGAGGGCGGGTCGATCGGCCCAGGAGGCGAACGCGGCTCCGATCCGCCGGGCGACGTCCTCGTCGAGGTCGCCCGGAACGACGCCGCGCACGTCGTACGCCTTGAAGATGCTTCGGAGGTCGCGATGCGGTGACACGGCCACCGCATCCTACTCGACGGTGCGTGCGCCTCAGGTCTTGGGCGTGATGACCGAGCCGATGAGCGACTGCAGCGGGACGGGTTCCCCGTCCCGGTACCACCACTTCGCCTCACACATGTGACAGGTCGTGAACGAGAGGTCGCTCCCGCTGACGGTCATCGAGATCGTGATCAGGTCGCCCTGGTTGCAGACGGGGCAGGTGCCGTCGAGCTTGCCGTCCATGAACGTATCCTCGTCCCGGTCGAGGCTCCCGGAACATAGCACCCCGACCTCATTTCCCTGCGCCCCGGACGGCGTCCACATGGTCGGTCGGCCTCCGGGACACTGGTCCCCCGCCCAACCCCCCGAGGAGCCGAGGGGGAGGTCGAACGGCGGTGACCCGGTCGCCCGTGTGGGGGACGCTAGGACCAGGCCGCGACCGGCGCACGCACGTCCGTGACGCGCCACCCGATCGGAGGCCTGAGCGCCTCAGCGTGCCTCGCGCAGAGGTCCACGAACCGAGGGTCCGCTCGCGCGGTCAGGTCGCCGACGAGCACGTCCCGATCCTCGTAGCTGAGCGCGACCGAAACCGTCGCTCGAGCGCCGCATCTCAGTTTCGCGCAGGTCCGCACGCCGGCATGCTAGATCACAGGTATGTGATTTCCAAGCAAGGGCCCCTTACAGGCTCGCGCGCGAGCGGTCAGACGTCGCCCGTGGCCGGTACCTAGGGCTTGATGATCACGCGGGTCCCGACGGGAACGAGCGGGAAGAGCTCCTCCGAGTCGGAGATCAGCATGCGGATGCAGCCGTGCGACGCGTGGGTCCCGATCGAGTCCGACGAGTAGGTCCCGTGGATCCGGATCCCCGGCGCGTTCAGGTACAGGGCCCGCGTGCCGAGCGGGTTCCCGGCACCCGGCGGGATGTACGGGGGCAGATCGGCACCCCACCCCGTGGGGTCGGGATTGGTCCAGCTCGGGTTCTCGGCCTTGTTGATGACCTTCCACGTCCCGACCGGTGTCGTGTATCCGGGGGCCGCGGTCGCGACCCGGTACTCCTTCTCGACCTTGAACCCCTCGTAGAGCACGAGCGTCGTGTCGGACAGGTCGACGACGATGGTCTTGCCGAGCGCGCCGACGGTGACCTCGGGCTCGACCACCTTCACGGGGACCTGCACCGAGCCGAGCCGCTCCTCGAGCGCGGTGCGGATCCGCGCCTCAGCCAGCCCGCTCCGCAGGTCCCGTCCCTCCGCGGGGTGACGCATCACGACCTCGTCGTGGACGAGCGCGAACCGCGCATCGACGGCTGGAACGGCGACCTCGGCGCGGGCCTGCTCGACGAACGCGCCGATCCTCGATCTCTCGTACGCGTACGAGAGATCGATGGAGCCCTCGATGGGCTTGTCGGCGGCGCGATGGTACACGCGGTTCACGAAGGACATGTGGTCGGCGAGGGCGAACGCCTGATCGACGGCGCCATCGACGTCGGCCGTCATCCCAAGCGCTGCGGGGGTCACGAGCCACGAACGACCGGCCGCGGCGACCGTGAGGGTCGCGCCGAGGGTCTCCTGCGCTTTCGCCGTGACCTCACGGACCGCCTGGCTGCGCGCCATGCCGGAGACGTCGACGCCCTCGATCGAGACGCCCGGCAGGATGCGGTCGGCCTCCGAGCGGTCGTACCGGTAAGCGGCGTATGCGGTCCCGGCACTCACCGTCGCGAGCACGGCCAGGACCGCGAGCCCGATCTTCCAGCCCCGGTGTGAGCGCCGTCCGTGCCTACCTCGTGCCATGCTGCCTGTCGCCTTCATGTGCGGTTGCTCAGCCGCACATCATACCCTCGACTACGGAGCGGTCCCGGGCGGGACCCATCCGGTGGGTATCGTCACACCGACCGCGACCGCGAACGCGGCGATCCCCTCGCGACCTCGCGAGTACGAGGACGCGGCCGGAACGAACGTACCGGTCGTCGCGACGGCCAGGACCGCCGACCTCGGCGCGGCCTCGACGAACCGCTTCGGCGCCTGCACCGTCCGGCCCGCCGGTACCTCGACCGTCACCGGGCCGGGGCCGGGGGCCTCGCCACCCGGCAGCACCGAGAGGGTCACGGTGGCCGTCGCATCGCCGGGGTTCGTGAGGACCAGTCCTGGGTGCGCCGGGGAGCCGTACACCGCCGGCAGCACGATCCACGCCGAAGAAGCGCGCGGGGCGCCGGCGGTCGCGCCTTGGTCGGAAGCGATGCCGTAGGTGCGCCGCACCACGGCGACGTCCTCGCCGTCAGCGGCGAAGCTGACGGACGACGGGCTTCCGGTCGTGAGCGTGATGGTCCGGGCCGATCCCCCGGCGGGACTCGACTCCGCGAACGCTGCCACCGGTTGCGACCCCTCCGGGTCCGAGAGCTCACCGGAGAGCCCGGTCCGGTCGGGTCCTCCGTTCATGACGACGAGATCCGTCCGCCCCTGATCGAACCCGCCGGGCAGGATCGCGACCGGTTGAGCCCCGAGGAGCCCGACGGCGCTTCGGATGCCTCCCGCTTCCGAGACGCCGAGCGTCGCCGCGGCGACCCGGCCAACGGAGACGTCGACGATCGTCGATACCGTCGTCTCTCCGAGCGCCTTGGTGCTCAGCCGGAACGCCGCGCTGTGGAAAGGCTTCAGGGTCACGTTCGTCCAGTCTTCGGTGCGGATCGGCTCGCGATGCTCGGTGAGGAGCGTGAGCGAGAACACGGCGTCCGTGGCGAAGGGATTCATCACCACGACGTAGTCGTCGTCGTTCTCCTGCGTCGCGCCGTCGGGGAGGAGCCAACGGTGACTAGCCTCTGGCACGCACGGCTCGGCGGCGACGCCTCCCTCACCGCCCCCCGCGTGCGAGACCCACCCGGCGGCCACCCACCCACCGAAGTACTCGACCGTGGAGGCGCGTTCGCGGCCCTCGGCGGAGACGGGCACCTGCAGGGTCGTGCCCGGCTCGACCGTGTAGTCCTTGGGCGTCGTGGACTTCCTCGCCCCGAGATCGCGGATCCGGACCGGCACCGGTTCGCCGCCCGGGTTCGCGAGTTCCAGGACCACCTCCCAGTCCTCAGGTCCGCCTCCATGCGGGCAGAACCACGCGCCCGATGGGGCGGCCCCCGCGGGGCCCTCCTCCAAGGGGCGCGCCTCGACCTCACGCTGCACGTACGCGGCCGCGACGACGACCGCCGCGGTCACGATCAGGGCGATGAGCGGCTGACCGCGCCTCATGCGGACACCGGCTTCCTCGTGATCCAGAGGGCCGCGACCCACAACGCCGCGAGCACCAGCATCTCCACGGTTCGGACCCACTGACGGTCGTAGCTGAACGAGACCGCGCCGGCCTCGACGCTCGCACCCAACGCCCAACCGAAGGCATCCTTGATCTCGGCGGGGAGCCCGTCGTTCTCGGCATCCCAGCCGGGGGCGTACTGCGTCGCGATGTACGCGTATCCGTCCTCCTGCGTGGAACCCTCCCACCCCCGTCGACGTGTTCGAGCGAGGTGGTCCGCACGTCCGGGAGCGCCGCGATCGGAAGCAGCTCACTTCCACCCGCCGCCCTCGCGAACCGCGCCGAGTGCACGACCGAGGCGACCGGCATGGCCCTCGGGTTCTGGTAGATCTCGAGTCCGCCTGCGGGCACGACATCGAGGTCGACCTGCGCTTCGAGCCGGTCACGAGCGGCCGCCGGGAGATCGCCCTCGCCTGCGACGAGGAACCGGATGCCGAACGGACCGAGCAGCTGCCCTGCGTGACTCGTCGACCCCGACAGCAGCTCCTGCAGGACCGCGTGGAGCTCGTCGTAGCCCGCGCCGTGCTCGCCGCGGCCGGTGTCGAGCGCCGTGAGCCCATCGCGGTCGGTGAGTCCGAACCGGACCGACGCCTCGCCTGCTTCCACGATGCCGCTCGGGTCACCGCCGGGCGCGGGGAACGGGTCCCCGCTCACACGGCCGAGCCACAGGATCCGGAACTCGCCGGGCGGGCTCGCAGCGACGATCGGCCACGCCGGCGGGAGACCGTTCGGGGCGACTGCCCACTCCGCGAGCGCGACCTGCATGGCCTGCGCCCCGAGCCCGACCGCGATCACCATCGTGAGGAGCGCCGCCGCGATGTGTCGGAAGCCGAACTCCTCCCTCCCCATCCGGGTTCCGAGCGTGGCAAGGCCGTAGGCGACGAGTGAGGCCATCCCGAGGGCCGCCGCCGTCAGGTACGCGGGCGTGTTGGCGAGGGGCTCCGGCAGATAGCGCGCGCTCGAGCCCCACGCGAGGCCCACCCCGGCGACGGCGAGGATCGCGCTCCGCCAAGCGCGACCACGGAGCTCTCGGCCGACGACCGCGAAGCACAGCGCCGCCGCCACTGGAAGGAAGGCGGCGAGGCCCCACGTGCCGGGCCCTCCGCCGGGTGCGAGGCGAAGCAGCGACCAGACGTCGTCCGTCCCGATGCTCGAGGAGAAGGCGGCGGTCGGCGCGCGGGCGACATCCGGAAGCGACGGGAAGACCAGGGCGGCGCCGGCGAGCGCGCCCGAGATGGCCAGCACCAACCCACGGCCGCGCCGACGTCCGGCAACGAGCATCACCGCGAGCACCAAGACGACGGCCAGCGCTGAGCCGGGGAGGAAGGCGAAGCTGACCGCGAGCGCCACGCCGATGCTCACGGTCGCACGGCCAGAGCGCTCCGGCCCGCCCGCCGCGAACGCCGCATCGAGCCGATCCCACACCGCTGGCAGGGCCGCCATCGCGACGAGGAAGGCCGAGCGTCCCTCGGAGAACCCCCACAGCACCAGGGCCGACAACGTGTAGGCGGCAGCGCCGACGACCGCCGCGGCCGGCTGGCCGGTCTGGCGCGCGAGCGCGCGGTAGAGCACGATGGCCGCCACCGGCGGTAGCGCCGCGAGGAACACCTTCTGGGCGAGCTCGGTGCCCCCGAAGGTGAGCCACGACAACCCGCCCAGGCCGGCGAGCGCCGGGCTCGCAGGTTGCACACCTCCGAGCACGGTCCCCCTCGTTGCGGAGATCAGTTCATCGAAGAATCCGCTCGGGTGGGCGGGGAACGAGGCGAGCGCGCCGCCCGTGAGCACCTCGGGCCCGAGGAAGTGCCGCACCGCCAAGGCGCCCAGCCCAACGGCCAGGAAGGAGGCCACGAGGACCGGGTGCGTGACGGCGAGCGAAGCCGCCCGCTGCCGCAGCCGAGGGCGCTCCTCTTCGTCCTCGCGCTGCTCCTCGAAGATCTCCTCGGCGCGTTCGAACCACCGCGGCAGCCTGAACGGCGAGGCCATGAAGCGACGCACGTTCCGATCGCGGACGCGCCGCACCGACTGCGCTCGCACTCGCCGGCGGATCGTCCCGAACAGGTGGATGAGGTTCCAGCCCCACGAGGCGGCGAGGTCGAAGGCATCCTCGAACCGCCGGGCGAGCAGGAGGAAGAACAGACGCACGAGGCTCGCGATCGCGTAGAGAGGAAGCGTCAACAGCAAGGTGACGATCGCGTAGTTCTTCAGCATCGACGCGAGGCCCGAGCGCTCCGCGTAGTAGCGCGAGCTCCTGGGGCGGTGATGGTCGCCCCGCTCTCCCCTCGGTCCCGCCCCGCGGTGGCGCGCCCCCGCGAGCGGCGTCATGAGCACGCGGTAGCCGGCCAGGCGAGCTCGCCAGCAGAAGTCCAGGTCGTCGTGGTGGCCGCCGAAGCGCTCGTCGAACTGCCCCGTGCGCTGCCAGGCCTCGCGGTCGACCAGCATCGCGCAGCTCGAGACGTAGAGCACCTCGAGCACTCGGTCGTGCTGGCCCTGGTCCCACTCACCCTCCTGCAGGGGGTTGAAGGGGTGACCGAAAGCGTCGGTCGAGCGCCCGATCTCACGGAGGACCCGTGGGTCGTCCCAGTCCACGACCTTCGGCCCGACCACGCCCACGCGCTCGACGCCGTGGATGCCCTCGGCCGCCTCGACCATGCGGACCACGGAATCGGGCGCGAGCGCGGCGTCGTCGTGCAGGATCAGCAGGTAGTCGGCGGCTTGGAAGGCGGGAAGCCCGGAGGCCGCATGGAGCGCGCCCGCGATCCCGAGATCTTCGGGGAGCGAGAGCACGCGCCCCTCGCCGAGGGCGTGGGCGAGGATCTCCGCCGATCCGTCGGTGGAGGCGCAATCCACCGCGACGACGCCGAGCCGCGGATAGCGCTGGACGGCGAGCGACTGGAGGCAGTCGCGGAGCCACGTTGCGCCATCGCGAACCACGAGCACGGCGAGGACGCTCGGTCCGTGAACAGCATCGTCGTCGGCGGGGCGATCGGGCGTCGAGGTGACCATGGGGATGCGCACGGTGCGCGGCGCGCAGCCTAGCACGCAGGCACACCTGGACGGTGGAAGGGGGGCGCGTGAGCACCCCCCTTCCGGTACGGGCTGTTGGTACGGACTACCGCTTGCGGCTGGTCCGCCTCGCGGCGGGCCTACGAGCGGCCGTCTTCTTCGCGGCGGGCTTGCGAGCCGCCGTGCGCTTCTTGGCAGCGGGCTTGCGAGCCGCTGTGCGCTTCTTGGCAGCGGGCCTACGGGCCGCCGTCTTCTTCGCCGCGGGCTTGCGAGCCGCTGTGCGCTTCTTGGCCGCAGGCTTGCGGGCCGCCGTCTTCTTGGCGGCGGGCCTACGAGCGGCCGTCTTCTTGGCGGCGGGCCTGCGAGCCGCTGTGCGCTTCTTGGCGGCGGGCTTGCGAGCCGCCGTCTTCTTCGCCGCGGGCTTGCGAGTCGCCGTCCTCTTCCTCGCGCTCGAGCTCTTCTTCGCGGGAGACATCGGTCACCCCCTTTCCTTCTCGCTCAGGACGCCATCCGCTTCAGGCGTCTGCGTTCCCGTTCGCTCATCGCTCCCCACACCCCGTAGCGCTCATCGCGCCGAAGGGCGTAGTTCAAGCATTCGATGCGAACAGGACAATCGGCGCAGATCCGTTTCGCCTCCCTCGATGACCCTCCCTTCTCGGGGAAGAAGATCTCGGGATCGTGTTCTCGGCATCGCGCCCGTTCCTGCCACGGGATGTAGTGATGCACCTCTCGCTCCCCCCAGAATCACATCGATGTGATTCTGAAGGAAACCCGCCCTGCTTGACAAGAGGGAATCTCCCGATCCCGTGAACTTCCTTCATGCGTCCCCGTGAAATGCTCCCTGGACTCCGAGCGAGTGACAAGTGTTTCGAGCAAGGAAATCGGTGGTCAATCCCCTTGACGATGGTGGTCAGGTGACTTGACGGATATCCCTCGTTCGCGCCGCCGAGGGCCTTTCTATCGCGCCGCTGAGTGCACGGAGCGCGTATCACCAGAGGCTTCGAGCGCACTGCACTGCAACCGTTCGTACGTAGTCGTGCGCTGAACCGGAACGCGGCCGATCGCGCGGATCGCAGCGTCGAACTCGGATGGACGCATGCTGATCCCCCACTCCGCTCCGGCCATGCGACTGATCGTTTCCTCCATCAACGTGCCACCGAAGTCGTTCGCGCCGCCGTTCAGGATCACCTGACTCGCCTCGACGCCGAGCTTCACCCAGGACACCTGAACGTTCTCGATATCCCCATCCAAGAGGATCCGAGCGACGGCGTGCATCCGTCGCGTCTCCTCGAAGGTGGCCCCCGGACGGGCTCGCCCGGCCAGGTAGATCGGCGCGTTCTGGTGGACGAAGGGAAGCGGAACGAACTCCGTGAACCCACCCGTCTCGCGCTGGATCCTCGCGATGCGCCGCATGTGGAAAACCCAGTGCGGAGGTGCGTCGACGTGCCCGTACATGATCGTCGACGAGGAGCGGATGCCCAGGTCGTGGGCCGTTTTCACGATCTCCTCCCACGTGTCCGCAGGCAGCTTCCCCTTCGTCAGCACCCAGCGAACGTCGTCGTCCAGGATCTCGGCGGCGGTCCCCGGGATCGTGTCCAGCCCATGTTCCTTGGCCCCCGAGAGGAACTCCCGGAACGACACACCGAGCTTGGTTGCGCCCGAAAGGACCTCCATGGGGCTGAAGGCGTGGAGGTGGATCTCGGGCGCCGCCGCCTTCACCGCATCGATCAGGTCGAAGTAGAAGGTACCGGGCAGGTCGGGATGGATCCCGCCCTGCATGCAGATCTCGGTCGCGCCGAGGTCCCGGGCCTCGGTCACGCGGGCGGCGACCTCCTCCAGGGTCAGCGTGTACGACTCCGGATCGACCTCGCGCTGGGCGAACGCACAGAAACGGCACCCGACGTAGCAGACGTTCGTGAAGTTGATGTTGCGGTTCACCACGTAGGTGATCTCGTCCCCGACCGCTTCGGCGCGCAGATCGTCGGCGACACGGCACAGCGCCTCGAGGTCCGCGCCCTCGGCCCGGAACAACGCGAGCGCCTGCTCATCAGAGATCGGTCGGTGGCGCTCGGACCTGCGGAGCGCGTCTCGGATCTCCGTGTCGAGTCGCTCGGGTACCACACGCTCGGACACCCACGCCCGCGTGACGTCGTTGTCGACCGCCTCGAGCTCCCCGTAGACGGCTGCTGCGTCGGCACGAACGCCGGCTCCGAGCGCTTTCGAGTACGTGAGCGCGGTCGCGCGCGACTTCCACTGCACATCGGGGTCTTGCCACGGGATCGGTTCGGGCGCCCGATCGGCCGCGAGGCCGTCCTCCCCCAGCAGGGCAAGCACCGGCCCCTGCATCTTCCCGGCGAGATAGGGGTTGGGGCGCAGCGCGAACCCCGGGTGGATCGTGAGGCGCTCGCGAAGGACGAGGCCTCGCTCGGCCGTGCGCGCGGCGAGCGCGTCGAGCTGCGGCCAGGGACGCTCGGGGTTCACGTGGTCGGGGGTGAGCGGCGACACGCCGCCCCAGTCGTCGATGCCAGCGTCGAGGAGCCGGGCCTGCTGTTGCGCGTCGGAGAGGTTCGGCGGCGCCTGGACGTGCATCCGTGGACCGAGGATCACTCGCGCCGTTGCCACGGCGGCCAGGTACTCCTCGTCTCCGGGCTCCGGCGAGTCAGCCATCGCTGTCCCAGCCTTCGCCCGGAAGTTCTGGACGATGACCTCCTGGATGTGGTGGTAGCGACGGTCGAGCTCGCGGATCGCGAAGAGGGACTCGGCGCGCTCACGCGGCGTCTCGCCGATCCCGACGAGGATGCCCGTCGTGAACGGGATCGCGAGCCGGCCGGCGTCCTCGATCGTCCGTAGCCGCACGGCCGGCACCTTGTCCGGCGATCCGAAGTGCGGTCCCCCGCGCTGCGAGAGCCGGTCGCTCGCGGTCTCCAGCATGAGGCCCATCGACGGCGCGACGTGCTTCAGCCGCGCCATCTCCTCGTAGGACATGACACCGGGATTGAGGTGCGGCAGGAGACCGGTCTCCTCGACGACGCGGATGGCGACGGCCCGCACGTAGTCGAGCGTGGAGCCGTAGCCTCGCTCGGCGAGCCACTCGCGTGCGGTGTCGTATCGATCCTCCGGGCGGTCGCCGAGCGTGAACAGCGCCTCCTTGCACCCCAGCCGACGGCCCGCCTCGGCGATCGCGACGACCTCCTCGGGTGTGAGGAACGGAGCATCGAGCCTCGCCGGCGGCTTCGAGAACGTGCAGTAGTGACAGTGGTCCCGGCACAGCATCGTCAACGGGACGAACACCTTGCGGGAGTAGGTGACGGTGCTGCCGTGCCCGAGGTCGCGCAACCGAGCGGCGATCCCCATCAGCCGCTCGAGATCCTCGCCCCTCGCCGACAGGAGCACCTCGGTCTCGTCGATGGACAGCCCCTTGCCGGCCTCCGCCCGCGCGAGCGCTCGCCGGGTACCGTGGGAGGTCGGGTCGGCCATACGCGCCGAGCCTACTACGCTGTACGGGATGCGGGTCACAGCGCTCGCCGGCGGGATCGGCGCGGGGAAGTTCCTGCGAGGACTCGTGCGTGCCGTTCCGGCGCAGGACGTCTCGGTCGTCGTCAACACGGCCGACGACGTCGAGATGCACGGGCTCCACGTGTCGCCGGACCTCGACTCGGTGACGTACTGGCTCGGGGACGTCTTCGACCGTGAGCGCGGATGGGGACGGCGCGGCGAGACGTTCCGCGCCACCGAGGAGCTGCGTGCCTTCGGCGCCCCGGATGCGTGGTTCAACCTGGGCGACCTCGACCTCGCGACGCACCTGTACAGGACCCGGTCCCTCGTCGCGGGGATGACCCTGTCCGAGGTCACCGCTCGGATCGCCGAGCGGTTCGGGATCGCCCCACGACTGCTGCCCATGAGCGACGATCCCGTCACCACGCGCGTCACGGTCGTGGCCGAGGGCGAGGAGCTCGACCTCCACTTCCAGGAGTACTGGGTGGAGCGCCGCGCGATGGACGAGGTCAAGGCCCTGCGATACGAGGGGGCGGACGCGGCCGTGCCGGCGCCGGGCGTGCTCGAGGCGATCGCGCGCGCCGACACGCTCGTCATCTGTCCCTCGAACCCCGTCGCGTCGATCGGGCCGATCCTGGCGATCCCGGGCGTGCGGGAGGCGCTCGCAGCGCGCCGCGAGTGCGTCGTGGGCGTGTCCGGCATCGTGGGTGGCACGCCCCTCGTCGGCATGGCCGATCGGTTGATGCCGATCGCCGGCGTCGAGGTCACCGCGGCCGGCGCCGCCGAGTGCTACCGAGGGCTGCTCGGCGCCTGGGTCGTCGACGAGGTCGACCGCGCGCTCGTGCCGCGGATCGAGGCGACCGGCGTGCGCGCCGGCGCGACCGACTCGATCATGACCGACGACCTCACGGCCGAGGCCCTCGCGCGCTTCGCCCTGGACCTGCTGCCGTGAGCGTCGAGGTCCTACCCCTCGAAGGGCTGCCCGAGCTGCGTCCCGGGGACGATCTCGCCGCGCTCCTCGCCGGTCCGCTCGGGTCTCTCGGCGCTCGGGACGGCGACGTGGTCGTCGTCACCCAGAAGGTCGTCTCCAAGGCCGAGGGTCGCGTCGTCGCCGCCGAGGAGAGCGGCCGGGCCGCGTGGGTCGAACGCGAGACCGCCCGCGTGGTCGCCCGTCGTGGCGACCTGGTCATCGCCGAGACCCGCCACGGCTTCGTGTGCGCGAACGCGGGCGTGGACGAGTCCAACGTCGATGCCGGCTTCCTCTCGCTGCTGCCCGAGGACCCGGACGCGTCGGCCGAGCGGCTCCGGCAGGACCTCGAGGCCGCCCTCGGCGTGCAGCTCGCCGTCGTGATCACCGACACCTTCGGGCGCGCCTGGCGCGCCGGCGTCGTGAACGTCGCGATCGGGTGCGCCGGCCTTCCGGCCCTCGTCGACCTGCGCGGGAGTCAAGACGATCGCGGTCGGGCGCTCGAGGCCACGATCGTCGCGCTCGCTGACGAGGTGGCGGCCGCGGCCGGGCTCGTCATGCCGAAGGCCGGGCGCGTGCCGGCCGCGATCGTGCGAGGGGTGAGCGCCGACACCCCACCCCTGCCCGCGAGCGCGCTCGTGCGCCCGCGGGAGGAGGACCTGTTCCGCGAGTCACCGCTCACCGCGATCTCGGCGAGGAGGACGATCCGCTCGTTCGGACCCGGCGATGTGCCGCGCGAGGCAGTGGAGGAGGCGATCCGGGCCGCCTGCACGGCGCCGGCGCCACACCACACGCGACCGTGGCGGTTCACCGCGCTCGAGAGCGGAACCGCGCGGCGCGCGCTCCTCGCCGCGATCGCCGAAGCCTGGCGCGCGGACCTCCGGGCGGACGGGACGCCCGAGGAGACGATCGCCCGGCGCGTCTCGCGAAGTGACGCCGTCCTCGGCGCCGCGCCGCTCCTGATCGTGCCCTGGGTCCGCTTCGACGGTGCCCACCCCTACCCCGATGCCGAGCGCGCGCACGCCGAGCAGGAGATGTTCCTCCTGTCCGCCGGCGCCGCGATCCAGAACCTCTTGCTGGCGCTCCACGCGCAGGACCTCGCGTCGTGCTGGATCTCCTCCACGCTGTTCTGCCAGGAGGAGACACGCGCCGTGCTCGAGGTCGACGAGGGGTGGTTCGCGCTCGGAACGATCGCGGTCGGACGGCCGCTCGAGGGCGAGCCGGCCGCGCGACCCGCTCTCGAGCTCGACGGGTTCCTATCCTGGCGCTGAGCGCTCGCGCTCAGACCACACCGTGGAAGAAGTACCAGGCGAAGATCGCCGCCACCACGTACAGGAGCGGGTGGACCTCCCGCCACTTGCCACGCAGGACGGCGATGACGACATAGGACAGGAACCCCGCACCGACGCCGTTCGTGATGCTGTACGTGAACGGCATCATGATGATCGTCAGCAGCGCCGGGATCCCGATGCTCGGATCGGACCACTGGATGTCCTTGACGATCGTCATCATGTAGTAGCCGACGATCACCAGGATCGGCGCCGTCGCCTGCGGCGGGATGACGCCGGCGAGCGGCGAGAAGAACAGCGAGAACAGGAACAAGATCCCAACGACGACGGCCGCGAGGCCGGTGCGCCCTCCCTCGGACACGCCCGAGGCGCTCTCGATGTAGGTCGTGTTCGACGAGCTGGAGGCGGCACCGCCCGCGACCGCCGCCAGTGAGTCCACGAGGAGCACGCGGTTCATGCCCGGCAGCTTGCCGTTCTCATCGAGCAGCTTGGCCTCGCCGCCGATCCCGATGACGGTCCCCATCGTGTCGAAGAAGTCCGACAGCATGACCGAGATCACGATCGCGAACGCGGTCCAGAACCCGAGCTTCGAGATGAACCCGAACGAGAACTGGCCGAGTAGACCGAAGTCCGGCGTGTCGACGATCTTCTTCGGGATCGTGGCGATCCCGAACTGCCAGATCGCCTTGTCGTAGATCTCGTTCACGATCGTCGCGATGACGGTCGTCGCGAGGATCCCGATCAGCAGCGCGCCCTTGACCTTCCGCGCCACGAGCGTCGCGGTGATCGCGAGCCCCAGACCGAAGACGAAGATCGTCCACCTCGTGAGCTCCGGCGCGAGGGTGAGCACGGTCCCCTCGCCGCGCACGACGACCCCGGCCTCCACGAGCCCGATCAGCGCGATGAACAATCCGATGCCGATCCCGATCGCCCGCTTCAGGTCCATCGGGATCGCGTTGAGGATGGCCTCACGGACGCCCGTGAGCACCAGGATCGTGATCAGGACGCCCTCGGCGACGATCACGCCCATCGCCTCTGGGAACGAGAGCCCGTTGGCCACGACCAGCGTGAACGCGACGAATGCGTTCAGCCCGAGACCGGCGGCGAGCGCGAACGGGTAGTTCGCCCATAGGCCCATCGCGATGCACATGACGCCGGCCACGAGCGCCGTGACCGTGAGGACCTGGTTGACCGGCAGCCCGAGCGGCTGGAGGTCCGGGATCCCGACGAACCCGAGGATCTGGGGGTTCACGAAGAGGATGTAGGCCATCGTGAGCCACGTCGTGATCCCCGCGACGATCTCGATGCGGACGGTCGATCCCCGTTCGGAGATCTTGAAGAACCGGTCGAGCCCACCTTGCGACGTGGTCGCCTGCGCCATGTCTCCCCCTTCCGCGCACACCGAGCTCGAGCTCGGACGGACCGACGGGGAAGGCGAGATGAAGCATAGGGAGGTCGCACGAACTGACGCAATCGAGGTCCGATGCAGGCGTACCGGGCCCGAACCGCTATCCTTTCGCGATCCGATCGACGAGGGTGGTGGATGGCGAACCAACGGCAGGGCAACCGCGGCTCGGGCGCGAGGCCGACGAAGGCCGAGCGCAAGGACCAGGCGCGCCAGGAACGCGAGGAGATCCAGGCCCGGATGGCCCGCGGCAGGCGCAACCGGTGGATCGCGATCGGCGTCGTCGTGGTGCTCGTGGGCGCCGTTGCCGCGTTCGCACTCACGCGGGAGTCCGCCCCGAGCGCATCCGAGACCGAGGCCGCGAACCTGTTGAGCACGGCCGGCGCCGAGGCCGAGGCCGCGGGCTGCACGGACGCCCGGAACGTGGGCGAGTACCAGCCGGCCGACCTCGACCGCCCACACGTTGGCGCGGAGGGAGGGCCCGCGGAGATGCCGCCGCTCTCGAGCTACCCGTCCCAGCCGCCCGCCTCGGGTCCCCACTTGGAGGCGACGCTCGCCGCCGGGGTCTACGACAGCCCCCCGCCGATCGGCGACCTGATCCACTCGCTCGAGCACGGCGCCGCGATCGTCTGGTACGCGCCCGACACGTCGGGCCCCGAGCTCGATCGCATCAAGGACTTCTACGGCTCGTCCGACGTCGGCGCCCGCGTGGTCGTCGCCCCCTACGACTACCCCGACGAGGGCACGGCCGGCGCCCTGCCCTCGGGTGCCCAGATGGCCCTCGTCGCGTGGCACCACCTCGAGACCTGCGCGAGCGTGAACCTCGCGGCCGCCTTCGACTTCACCGCGCACTACGGCGCGCCGCCGTACGGGGACGAGGACTACCTGGGCGACGCGCCGGAGCCGGGCGCCCCGATCTGAGCCTGCCCGCGCTCAGGAGATCGAGCAGCCGCCGTCCGGGTCGCAGGTGACGACGCCGTTCTCGAAGTTCGCCCGCAGGTGGCCGTTGTCCATCGTGCGGACGTCCGAGGTCGGGAACCCGAGCTTGCCCGAGGGGCCGCCCTTCGCCAGGTAGAAGTCGAGCACCTGACCCGAGAGCGCGTGCGCCCCGGGGCCCTCCTTCGAGTAGATCGTGGCGTTCCGGAAGGTCTGCCGGGAGCCGCCGGCCACCGGCACCTCGCGCGAGGTCGGCAGCCCCGGCCGGCAGTTCAGCGCGTCGTACTTGGCTCGGATGGCGCCCGTCACGAGCCGGTTCTGGTTGATCCAGACGAGGTCGTCGCGCAGGCCGAGGGCCGAGCGGAGGGTGCTCCCGCTGATCGACGCGGTCCCGTTCTCGCCCTTCACCGTGAGCGTCATGATCCGCCCCGAGATGCCGCGAACGACGTTCCCGAACCCGGTCACCGTGCCGATCCCGAGGTCGAGCTTCTTCGTGACCGCCTCCGCGGTGAGGGTGACCGTCCAGGTCGCGCTCGGGTTCGCGGTCGTGTAGTCGCCCGGGTCGCACACGCCGCGTAGGTACTCGATCGGGGTCCCGCCCCACACGTTCTCGTTGTCCTCCGTGTGACCGCCGCTCGAGGACATGTAGTACGCCTGGATCACGTCGCCCTTGTAGGTGACGATGTCCTCGGCGGTGGAGTCCACCGCCTTCACCCACCGGTCCCCGTCGACCGAGCCCTCCTTGTCCCAGCCCGCGTAGACCTGGTCGTAGGCGGTGGCGTACAGGGCGCAGTTGCACCCCGTGCGGTGCTGCCCGTAGGACGCCCTGCCGAGCGCGTACGAGCGGGCGGCGACGGCCTGCGCCTGCATCGCCGACATCGGCCACGAGCTCGGGACCTCGCCGAGGCCGTAGAGGTACTCCTCGAAGCCGATGTCGAGGATCAGCCGCATCGAGCAGCCGGACCCGCAGTCGTAGATGTTGAACTCGATCGAGCCCCGGTTGTACGTGTGGAGGGCCTCGGGCACCCTCACCATGGCGTCGTTCGGCTCGAAGACCGCGTACAGGTTCGTGGTCGCGTCGCCGACGGGGCCCCCGACGGCCGCGCCGTCCGCGTCCCTGACCTCGTACGCGCGCCCCGACACCCGCACCGTCCAGGTCTCGTCGCTCGGGATCGTCGCGACCGCGTCCCCCGTCTTCGGGTCGCCGAGGACCAGGTCGACCTTGCCGGACAGGGCCTGGAGGCGGACCTTCCCGCGCCCCTGCACGAGGCCGATCCGGAGCCTGGCCGGCGCGTCGGTGGCGCGGTCGACCCGCGTGCTCGAGTAGTAGTGGGTGAGGATCTGCTGCTCGCCCCATCCCTCCTGCGCCAGCCCGTAGGCGCCCCACTGGGACATCCCGAGCCCGTGACCGAAGCCCGAGCCGTAGAACGTGAACTCGCTCGGCGACGCGCCGGCGCCCGCCGCCGGCAGCAACGCCACGGCGATGGCGACGGAGACGATCGCGAGCGTTCTGCGCATGTCCGGAGGGGTTCGGAGGGAACCCGCAACCTACCACATCGGTCCCGCCGGTCCGGGGATTTACGCGGGGGCGGCCGTCTGGCCGGCCGAGACCCTCGCGTCCCGCACCTCCAGGCCAGGGGGCACGATGGCGCCCTCGGCGAGCACGCTGTCGATCACCGTCGCGCCTGCCCCCACCCGGGCCCCCGGCCCGAGGATCGAGCCGACGACCCGAGCCGCAGCCTCGACGAGCGCCCCGGGGTGCACCACCGAGTCGTCGATCTCGGCGTCGGGACCGACGCTCGCCTCCGCCCCGACGACGACCCACCGCCCGAGCCGCGCGCGGAGATGGACCCTCGCCGTGGGCGACACGTAGGGCGCGGCGACGTCCGGCTCCCCCCGCACCCTCCCCTCGAGGATGTCGACGTGCGCCTGCAGGTACTTCTCCGGCGTCCCGAGGTCGAGCCAGTAGGCCTCGGACGCGAAGCCGTACACCGGGCGTCCCTCCCCGATCAGCGTCGGGAAGATCTGGCGCTCGATCGAGAGGTTCGTGCCCGAGGGCCACGTCCGGAGCGCCCCGGGGTCGAGGAGGTACGTGCCGGCGTTGATGTCGCCGGGGACGGCCTCGGCCGGCTTCTCGCGGAACTCGATCACGCGCCCGTCGGGCTCGGTCGGGACCAGGCCGAACGGGCGGGCGTCCTCGACGCGGTGGAGCGCGATCGTGGCCTCGGCGCCCCGGTCGCGGTGGAACGCGAGCATCGCCGTGAGGTCCAGGTCGGTGAGGATGTCGCCGTTCAGCGCGAAGAACGGCTCGTCGTCCAGGCGCGGGAGGGCCGTCACGATCGCCCCACCCGTGCCGAGCGGCTCGGTCTCGGTGATCCAGGTGATCCTCGGGTCCCCGTGGCGCGCCTCGATGAAGCCGTGGAAGGTGAGCTCGAGGTACGAGCTGCTGAGGACGACCTCGTGGACGCCGTGGCGGACGAGGTGGTCGAGCACGTGGTCGAGGCTCGGCCGCTCCATCAACGGCACGAGCGGCTTCGGCATCGTCTCGGTGAGCGGACGCAGCCGCGTCCCCTCGCCTCCCACGAGCACGACCGCCTTCATCGGGCCGCCAGCCTCGTGCGGATCCACTCGAGCTCGGCGCGCGCGCGGAGCACGAGCCACGCGAGCGGCAGGGTGAGCCGTCGGAGCCCCGTCGCGCGGTGCTTGCGGTAGTAGCGGTAGATGCTCATCGAGTGCATGAGGACCGTGCGCCGGGACCGGCCGGTCGACACGCCGATCTCATGGACGATCTCGACCTCGGGCGTGAACAGCGCCGTCCACCCCGCGGCGCGCAGCCGCGCCGAGATGTCGAGCTCCTCGCCGTAGAGCGCGAAGTCCTCGTCGAACGTCCCGACCTCCTCGAACGCCTTGCGCGGGAACAGCATGCAGCACCCCGAGATCCAGTCCACCTCACGCGCCGTCGTTCGGTCCCACTCGCGCATGTGGTACCGGCGCGTGAAGCGGTTCGACGGGAGGAGGTTCCCGAGGAACGCGTGACCGAGCGCGACGCCGATGCTCGGGAACACGCGGCCGCTCGGGTACACGGTGCCGTCGGAGTTGCGGACGAGCGGTCCGACCATGCCGGCGCGAGGGTGCTCCTCCGCGACGAGCACGAGATCCGCGAGCGTGCCCCCGAACCACTCGGTGTCGGGGTTCAGGAACAGCAGGTACGGTGCGGAGGTCTCACGGATCCCCTGGTTCCACGCGGGCGAGAGGAGCACGTTCGTCGGGTTCTCGATGAGTCGGATCCAGGGGTGAGCCTCGAACGCCCGGCGATGGCTGCCGTCGCTCGAGGCGTTGTCGATGACGAGCACGTCCACGTCGAGGTCGCCCCGGTGCGCCTCGAGCGAGCGGAGGCAGCGCTCGAGGTACTCGCCGGCGTTGAAGTTGACGATGACGACGGCGAGCTCGGCCATCGGTCAGTCGTGCGGCGTCTGGGCGACGAGCACGATGCCGGCCGCGATGAGGGCCACGCCCGCCCATCGGAGCGGCGGCACGGTCTCGTCGAGGATGAACCGGTCGAAGACCACGATCAGGATGTAGGTGATCGCCGCGAACGGGTACGCGAACGACAGGGACGCCCTCGACAGCACGAGCAGCCACACGATCGCCGACACCCCGAACAGCACCAGCCCGAGCCAGACGGCCGGCGTCGAGGCGATCGCCTTCAGCGATCCGGCGTTGAGCGACGCGACGCCGTAGGAGTCCCTCACCTGGTTCATGCCGTGCTTGAGCGTGAGCTGCGCCACGGCGGCGAGCGTCACCGACACGAGGATCAACGGGATGAGCATCTTCGGTCTTCCTTCCTTGTAGGTGTCGGAGGAGGCGGCGTCGTGCCGGTTCACAGGTCCTCCACCTCGATCCGCACGGGCACGTCCACCCGCTCCTGCACGCGAG
>Ga0233416_10000173_pt1 | contig 19454 bp, 20 predicted proteins | sample Sediment_Towuti__2_FD_188638 | JGI IMG/M metagenome (GOLD analysis project Ga0233416, IMG submission 188638) | Sediment microbial communities from Lake Towuti, South Sulawesi, Indonesia - Sediment_Towuti_2014_0_MG | ecosystem: Environmental > Aquatic > Freshwater > Lake > Sediment | place... | reverse complement strand
TGGGTCTGTCCTGACTTGTCGGTGTAGGTACTCCGATAGAACCCGCGCAGTTGGTCGTTGAGTCGTCCCCGAAAGGACAGGGACAAGCGCCAATCGCCCGGCCGGATGGATCCCGGGAACGATAGCCGAACGCGCTGCCAGGCGTCGTCCAATTCGACGGTCGCGGTTCGTCGTTCGCCACCGGCCCCTTCGATCAGAGCCGGAGCAATGGCAAGATCCGCGGCGTTGAGAACGATGACGCTCGTCGCCTGCTTGACCGTGAGGGTGATGATGGCCCGTCCCGCAAAGGTTCCGGCGTCGAGGTCCGGTTCCAGCCGCAAATCGTACCGAGCCGGAATCACATGTCGAGGCAGCCGATAAGGATCGAGGCTCTTCGGCGCGTCTTCAAGATTCATCTCTTCACCTTTGGGTCTGGTTGTGGCCGCTTCGGCCGCAAGGGAAGCCAGTGATACGAGAAGCGGATACGCTACCGGAAAACCGAATAATCAGCCGGTAGGTTTGACAGCCCGTTGAATCGCATGGCGTCTGCTGCCCCCACCATTCACGACTTCGGGGCATGGTGGATTCGGGCGCCCTCGGAGGTGCCGACGATCAAGATGCTCGTCCGCCCTACGAAGAGGCCGGTTTCGACGATCCCCGGGATTTGGTTCAGGGCGAGTTCCAACTCTCGCGGCCGGTCGATCCTCGAAAGATGCGCGTCCACGATCAAGTTCCCCGCCTCGGTCTTGAACGGGACGCCGTTTTGATCCCGTAAGGAGACGCGGCTCTCCGTCAGGATTTCGATTTCCCGCGCGGTGCTTCCCCAGCCGAAGGGAATGACTTCGATAGGCAACGGGAAGGAGCCACCGAGCACGGACACTTGCTTCGTGTGGTCAACCAGGACGATGAACTGCTTGGCGGAGGCGGCCACGATCTTTTCTTTCAAGAGCGCGCCGCCACCGCCCTTGATCAGATTGAACGCCGGATCGACCTGATCCGCTCCGTCGATGGCCACGTCGATCTCCCAGCGATTCTCGCTCTCGATGAGGGGAATTCCGGAGCGTCTGGCGAGTGCAGCGGTTTCTTCCGACGTCGGCACGCCGCGGATCGTCATCCCGGCGCGGACCAGTTCGCCAAGGGCGATCACCATGTGTCTTGCAGTGGAGCCGGTGCCGAGCCCGACAACCATGCCGTCGCGGACGAATCTGAGGGATTCCAGCGCGGCGGCTTTCTTGAGACTATCCAGATCGTGTTGCGACGTCATGACATCTGAGCCGAGGCGAGGGTGCCGGCGACGGATGCCGCGCCGAGGAGGGCTGTCTGCTGGTTCAAGACGACTTTCACGGGCATGTCGCTCATGAGCCGCTTGTAACGGCCCTTGTTCGAGAACGCCTTCATGAACGTGCCATCTCGGAGCTTTCGGATCAGTTTTGGCGCAATACCGCCGGCCACATATACGCCATCGAGCGAAAGCGCCTTCAAGGCAAGATTCCCCGCTTCCGCGCCATAAATCGACGCGAAGAGATCCAGCGCTTGCCTCGCGATTTCGGCTTGTCCGTTCAAGCCCGCTTCGGCGATTTCGGCGGCCGGGTTGCCCGCCTTGATCTTTTCAGCGAGCCACGTCGGTTCGTTCTTCTTGGTGTCGCGCAGAAATTCGTAGATCGCGTGCAGGCCGGGCCCGGACAGCACACGTTCATAGCTGACACGGAGATACTGGCTCCTCAGGTAGCGGAGCAGGTCGATCTCGCCATCGTTGTTCGGCGCGAAGTCGGCATGGCCGCCTTCGGAAGGCATCGGCTGGTACGTGGTGCCGTTCCAGTACAGAATGGCTTCACCAAGCCCGGTGCCGGCCGCGATGAGGGCCAGCGCCTGCCTTTTTCTCGGGGGGATGCCGGCGTTGAGCACTTCGAATTCATCAGGACGGAGCAAGAGCACGCCGTAGGCGGTCGCCTCGAGATCGTTCAGCAGGCGTACATGGGGAATGTCAAACTGCCGGGCAATCATGGGACCATCCACGAACCATGGGAGGTTGGTGGTACGGGAATGGTTGTCGATGACGGGACCCGCCACGCCGAAACACGCTGCACCGAGTTTCAGCGGTCCATACGCTTCCAGTTCCTTCTCCGGCCGGTCGCCTCCGATCGGCGCGTCGCGAGGCTCCAGAAACTCCTTTACCATATCCTCCAGGGACTTGTAGTCGGCGCTCGGGAAGGACTCGAGCCGCACCGGCTCGACCCGCCTGTTCGTCCATTCGTACAGCGCCAGGTTTGTTTTCGTGCCGCCGATATCGCCTGCGAGAATCATCGCTGTCCTATTGGCCGTCGGGTGAGTGCGGCTCCGGCAGATTGATCGAGCCACCAGATGAGCCGGCCCTCCTTCGGTCGCACGAGCGCGGCGGGGAGGTTGCGCTCTGCATCGCAGCGCGGCTCAAGAACGGCTCGCACAATCGGGGCTTTCCCTCCTCCCGTGACCAGAAACAGTACCACACTCGCTTGATTGATCACACCTAGCGTGAGGGTCACTCGTGACGGGATTCCCTTGGGAGATCGGCCGACGGCAACCAAACGGCTCGAGTCGGAAACGGCGCCGGTGCCGGGAAAGAGCGATGCCGTGTGACCGTCCTCTCCGAGGCCAAGCAGCACGATATCGAGCCGGGGAATCCCCGATGGGGACCCGCCCGTGACCTGTCGCAGCGTCTGTTCGTAGGCCTGCGCGGCTGCCGCTGGGTCGTCAAGCTCGCTTCGTATCCGGTGGATCTGCTCAGGCTTGATTCCGAGCGGTTGAAACAGCACCGCCTGCGTCATGCCATAATTGCTCTCCGGGTGGTCGGGCGGGACGCATCGTTCGTCTCCGAAGAAAAACACGACACGGGCCCAATCGAATCGATGTCTCCATTCCGGAGAAGCGAGGGACTGGTACAGAACCTTGGGCGTCGAGCCGCCGGATAGTGCGATCAGAACGCGACCCCGAGCCCGGATCGCCTGGTCGCTGCTCGTTCGGAGGAATTCACAGGCCTCCTGCACCCACTCGCGACCATCCTGATGGATGCGGACTTCGGTCCCAGTGATCATCTCAACGATGGCGCGCAGGGCGACGTCGACTTACTAAGAGGGTTCGACGAGTAGTCGCCGGAGATGGCCCAAGAGCCTTCGTGATCGCCTGCACTGTGACGGCCGGGTTCGCCGCCAGCTGCATGGGAATCGCATAACGGTCATGGGCGCGCAGCGACTCCAGGTCGCCGGCCGCCTGCGCCTGCGCGAGCGTGCCGAACGAGAAGGGCTGGCCGGGAATGGGAACATCGGGCGTCATCCGGTCGATCAGTTCCAGGAAGATTCCGCTGTTCGGCCCACCCTTATGCAGCTGACCGGTCGAATGAAGGTATCGAGGCCCATAGCCGAAGGTCGTCGCGACATGGTACCGCTCGACGAGTAGCTTGCGAAACCGACGGATCGCCGTTTCGAACGGGATCGAGGGTCTCGTGTAGGCCAGCACAGCGACATAAGAGCCGGTTCGGACATGATCCGAGAGTGCCTTTGCGGACTCTGCCGGGGTGCTGCTCACCTGTTCCGGCAGTCTGCCGTTCGTCCGGAATCCCTCCAGGACCCGGTTTGTGTTGTCCTTGCTCTCCTGCACGTTGGGCTGGTTGAAGGGATGGATGCCCAAGAGATGACCGGCGACGGCCGTCGCAAATTCCCACCGGAAAAATTCGGCTCCGAGATCATACGCATCTCGGAGATTGCATTGCAGCACGGGGTGACCGGCACGCGCCAGGCCTTGAACTCGGTCGTCTAGCAGGACGTTCTTGGCCCCGCTCAATCGCAGATACACAAAAAACCGGTCCTGCCCGTAAGCATCGGGGGCCAACACCGGTTCTTGCGCGACGGGAATCAGTCCTGTTCCTTCCTTTCCGGTGCTCTCGGCCAAGAGTTGTTCCACCCAGAGACCGAACGTAGCCAGGGGTGGCGAGGCGACAATCGTCACCTTGTCCCGGCCGGATTTGGCAAGGGCGCCCATGGCAGTTCCCAGGAAGACTCCGGGGTTGGCGTCAATCGACGCCTGCTGGCGACAGTGCTGCGCCATTCGCGCTGCCCGATCTAGGAGTCGCCCTAGGTCGAGCCCGAGCAAAGCTGCCGGAACCAGGCCGAACAACGACAAGACGGAATATCGCCCGCCGATGTCGGGCGGATTGCTGAACGAATGCCCGAATCCATAGTCCTTCGCCAACTTCTCCAGTCCTGTGCCTGGGTCGGTAATCGCCACAAACTGGTCTCCCCCCCGGTTGCCCTTCGCGCCAGCGACCACCTTCCAAAAATGAGCAAACAGCGACATCACCTCGATGGTTCCTCCGGACTTGCTGGCGACAAGAAACATGGTCCGCGCCGGCTGAATGGCCGTCGACACCTGGCGGACCCACCCCGGCACGGTTGAGTCGAGCACCCACAGTCTCGGGTATCCTTTCCGCGATCCGAACGATGAACGGAGCACCTCCGGCCCTAGACTGCTGCCGCCCATGCCAAGCAGGACCACGTCCCTCGTTCCAATCGCTCGTGCCGTTTCCGCCAGTCGACGGAGGCGATCGACCTGATGCTGCATGTCGTCGTGAACGGCTAGCCACCCGAGCCGATTCACGATCTCCGTTGGCTCCGGTTTCCACAGCCGGTGATCTTTCTCCCACAGGCGTTCCACCACATGATCGCGGGAGAGTTGCTGGAAGGCTGGCGCGAGCAGGCTGCGATAGTGCGGTGTGAGTCGGTGGAGCGAGTGATTTCCCATCGGCGTTTCCCTCAAGCAAGCGGGGTCGTTGCAGACGGTAGGGAATCAACCCGTATCTTATGGAGCAGGGGAAGAAAAGGCAACGCCGACTCCGGACCAGCACCCGTTTACTTAGCGGCCGGTCGCCGAATTACTAGAGCCATCTCGTCGACCAGGGACCAGGCGAGGGACTGCGCCTGCTCGACCGACAGACTTAGCCGCAATGCGGGCTCGATCTGAGTCGGTTGTCCGCCGACGAAGGAGCTGGTCCAACGTCCCAGTTGCCGCCACCACCGCACCCCATGCCACCAAGCCCACCGGGAAAGACCTTCCTGGGCAACCGGAGCGATCTCCACGCTGAGCGCGGGGGTAAAAGTCAAGACGTACTGAGTCGGCATGTCGGTGGGTGCGATCGGTTCCTGCTCGGCGACGGACGACGGATCGAGTTTCCGTCGGAGGATAGGCGGCCGGGCGTTGAGTCGGAAGGTCTTCGTCATCTGCTCGATCGACGAGGCGGACCATTCAGCCACAGGAATTCGATGGAGGGCGACGCCGCGGGCCTTGACCTCGATCATGCGCGTGACAAGATCGATCAAGAGGTAGGCCTGGGAGCGTGCGGCCAGCTTGAGCTCTTCATCGAGGACCCGAGAGGCCTCCTCGAGTGTCGCCGCATCGTTCTTTTCGATGTCTGGAAAGGCTCCGTATTCCGTTCCCCAGCTTGCGGTCTGGAAGAGAAGAAGGATGACGAGCAGCGCGCAGAGATGCATGGGAGGGGTCTGCGCTGGACAAGCCGTTAGAAAATCAGGATGGGCGTCCCAACCCGTGCGAGCTGGTACACACTCTTGAGGTCGCCATCATCGAGCCTGATGCACCCGTGGGTGACGCTTTTCCCCAAGAGCCGCGGGTACAGCGTGCCATGGATGAAATACCCTTTCCCGAAGCCTAGCGCATACTCACCGAGGACGCCCGATTCCACTCGTTCTGCCGCATTCCGGGGTACCGCCATACCCTCTTCGATGAAGGCCCAATCCGGCTTCACCCACACCGGGTGGGTGAGCTTCGATTGCACGACGAACTCACCGCGAGGGGTGTCGAAAACCCACTGATCATGGCCAACACCCGGCTTATCGAGAACGGTTCCGCTGCCGGTCGATGCCATGGCATCCACCAGGACCTCGCCCTGTCGCTTGACATAGAGACGATTCCGGGCTGTGTCGACAAGGATATACGTCTCATGGGGCGCAAACTGGGAGAGCCTTCGCGAAAGGTTCTTGTACCGTTCCTGCAAGCGATGCAGGAGCACCCGGTCTACAGGAGCCATTTCTGAGACCGAGGCGACCGAGGCCTGCAGATGACTGCTCTGCGGCACGGTCACGACCAGTAAGCCGACCGCCGCTGACGCAATGCCGAGGAGCGTCCTTGACATGTCCCCCATCTCAGGTGTCCCCTTCCCGGCGCCCCAGTTGCTTGAGGGCCACCGCGACGGAATTTCCCTCGCTCAGCGCCCCGACGATGGCGACCGGCGTCCCCGGTGCGACCCGTTCATAGAGCGAGCCCATCTGTTCATTGTCGAGCATGATGCAGCCCAGGGTCTGAGCCATGAGCTCGTTCTCGACTCCATGGATCTCGATCTGGCCACCGATGCTCTTGGAGGGCGCGATTCTTCCCGATCTTTTCGCCAGTTTGAATTTTCGATGATCTTCGGCGTTGGGGTAGTCCAGTACGAGCGCACGATAAAACTTGGTCTGCCCCTCTCCGCGCTTGTCGATCACGCGATATCGACCTTCGGGGGTTGCCCCATCTCCCTGGTACTGTTTCTCGCGGATCCCATTGAAGCCCAACCGCACGTGATAGGAGGCCAGCCTGCGCCCGTTCTTGTAGAGAGTCAAGGTCCGATCCGCCTTGCTGACCACGATGGCGGTCGAGCGGTGAGAACGGGACCACTCGGCCGTTTGGCTGGCAACCATCTGCCAGCGAGCAATCCGCTCCTGGTCCGCATAACGGCCAAACTCACGGCTCAGGACGGTCGCCTGCGCGGAGAGCGTGCGGCTCGCTTGTTCGGCAGCTTGAATGGCCCGGTCATAATCCTTCTGTTCGTAGAACGACCGGGCCTGCTTCATTAGGAGATCGGCCTGGACGGGCTTTTCATCGAGGACCAGGCGCCCTTCGATGGCTTCCACCTGAGAGGCGATCAGTTGAAGTCGTTCTTCGAGGCGCGCCAGCTTGGCTTCCGCCAGCTGCCGTTGTAATTCACGTCGATCGTTTAAAAGGACGACGGTCTGCAGTCCCTCTTCGTGCAACTGCCGGAGGTCCACTTCAAGATCACGGGGTTCCCAGGGCCAGCGAATCAGATCCTCCTCCGCTTGCACGCGCACTTTCAGCGTGACCCATTGCCGCGCAAAACGCGCATAGTCTTCCGCCGCCAGTTCCGGCGCCTGCAGGGTGATGAGACGGCGATCGATCGCCTCGATGGCATCGACCAGGTCCTGCGGAACCGCCTGGACACATCCCGCCAACACAACGGCCAGAAGTGGCGCGGAACATGACCATCTCGGGATTTCGAACATGCTTCGTCGCAGACCCATGGTAACAGTCTAGCCTACTTTTTCTTCTGCGCGGAGGATTTTCCCTTTCCGACTTTGGCGAGCGCCCGCTCGATTTCAGCGGACACGGCCTGGCTTTTCTCATGGATCGCTTTGGCCTGGGTCTGCGCAGTCGCAAAGTCTTCCTTGTCGAGCGAGGCTTGAACCTGATTCAGCGAAGAGTTCAAGGCTTCTGCATCAGCCTTGATGGCTTCGAGTGCCGCGCGATCCTTCCCGACCGGCGCTTTGGCTACCAGGTCAAGAGTGGACCGCACTGCCTCCTGTGCCACTTGCTGAGCCTGCAAGGCCGCAGCTTTGGCTTCTTCTTTCTTTTTTGTCGCTTCGGTCCTTACCCGTTCGCCGTCTGCTTTGACAGAGGACGAGAGCTGTTCCGCTTTGCCGTAGTCCCGGAAAAGGGCGAACTTGCCGTCCTGATCTGCGACTTCCTTCCTCAGGGCAGCAAGATTGCCCTCCAGTTTCGCATATTCCTCAGCCGCGTATGTCGCGGCACCGCCTTGCTGGGCTTCCTTGACCGCCTTCTCCGCCGCCTCGATCTGTTCCATCGGAGGCTTCGCACATCCACCGGCCACCAGAACAGCGAGGGCGAGGGGGGCCAAGATCTGCTTCATGGATTTCATCGTACCCTCCTTGAATCTTGTCAAACAGGACCACGCCAGTCGCCTCCCGCTTGGCTGTTGAGCATCGGGCGCGGAGGCACTGCCTTTCCGAGAAGACAACGACGGCATGCCGAGAATCTTACGACTGGAGCAAGCCAAGTGCCAGGAATGGATAAGCCGAGGGGACATAAAGTACCGGCGATTCAGGCACTTGAGCTCCAGATCAATACTAAATGCCTCCGGGCTCTGTGGCGATCTGGCAAGGAGGGGACAAAAGCGCCTCAGGAAAATCGTCGTTCCCATCAATCGGACCCCACAGTCAGGAAGCTCCGAGAGCCTGCAATCACCCAAATTGACAGGTCGGATAGCCGCTCATATAATGCAGCCTGGTTTCAATCGCCGGCGTACCCGTTGTAGGAGAAGCATCACATGTCATTTACGTCGCAACAGCCGTCAAACCTCAAGAAAAAACGCGAGCATGGCTTCCGAAAACGCATGAGCACCAAGAACGGGCGGAGAGTCCTCGCTCGACGGCGGGCCAAAGGACGAGCGCGGCTGACCGTCTAGACCGTTGTGTCTGGTCTGCGGGTGCCCTCCGGTTCGCACTCCAGTCTCTTCACGCTGCATTTCGGGTTGCGCGCGGTCACCTACCACGAAGATTCCTTCTCAGGATCACGATGGATGGCGCTGCAGTAAGGCGAGCTTTCTGGAGATGTCAAAATCCCGAGCAGAGAAGGACATTTTCTTACGGGCGAGCAGCGATATCAACAGGGTCAAGCGTCATGGTCGACGTATCTCGACGACCCTGTTCAATGTGTTGGCGTACAAGATGATGGATGACGCTCCCAGCCGGGTCGGGGTGATCGTCGGCAAGCGATTCGGGAACGCCGTCCGCCGCAATCGGGCCAAGCGGGTATTTCGGGCGCTGGTGAGACGGCTGCACGGGAACTTGGTTCCCGGCCTGGCGCTGCTCGTGTTCCCAAAGCGGGAAGCCCTGCTGCAGCCATCCGCGGAGCTGACCCGATTCTGGGAAACGTCCTTGCAGCGTGTTCACCTTCTCCGCCAAAGGTCAGGCTGAGATGCGGCATCTGTGTGTGCGGATCATTCAGGTCTATCGCTTCATGATTTCTCCGTTGTTGGGCCCTGCATGCCGATTCGAGCCAACCTGCTCGCAGTACGCCATCGATGCAGTGACCCGTTACGGCGCCGTGCAGGGACTCGGACTGGCAGTGGTCCGGCTCATGAAGTGCCATCCCTTCCACCCCGGGGGAGAAGACCCGGTTAAATAGTGGCGACCACCTTCTAAGGAAGATACGGCCTTCGCATGGAAAAACGGGTCATTGTGTTTCTCGTGCTCTCGCTCGCGATCATTTTTGGCTACGAGTACCTGCTGAAAGAGTTGGGACTGCTCACGCCGCCACCGCCGGTTCCTGAATCCACGGCCCCGGTGGCACCGGAGCCGCCGGCACCCTCTGCCGTCGCCCCACCCCCCGAAGGCTCACAGGTCCCTGCCCGTCCCATCTCCTCCGCGAGAAGTGCGCCGCCAGAGACGCATTCTCCCGAGCCGGACACCCGGCCGTCGGTATCAAGAACCGTTGCAGTGGATACAAATCTTTATCATGCCGAGTTCACGACCCGGGGGGCGGCACTGACAAGCTGGGAACTCAAGCGCTATCGCCGTAGTTCGGATGGGCAGGCCGCTGTTCAGCTGGTCAGGCAAGGAGGCAAGTTTCCCGACCCTTTGGCGGTGAGCACAGACGATGCCGCTCTCGCGAAAGAGTTAGGAGAGGGAATCTACAGTGTCGAACAAGATTTCGCCACTCTCGACCAAACTCACCCCACGGGCCACGTGACCTTCAGCTACGAGAACAGAGCGACCGGCGTGCGGCTTGCCAAGGAGCTCACCTTTCATGCCGGCAGCTACGTCGTCGATGTGGCGCTCCGAACCACCGGCCTTGACGGATCCCTGCATGTCACGCTCGGGACCAACTTCGGTATCGTGGAATGGGGCGATGGATTCATCGGTCACATCGGGGCAGTCTCGCTCGTCGACGGCCAGGTTGAGAAGGAATCACCGGTACCGGATTCTCCGCTGGAGCGTCAGGGGTCGGTACGATGGGCGGCATTGGAAGACAAGTATTTTTTGTCCGTGTTGATCCCGAAGCAGGCTTCCGGTGTGCTCGTGAAAAAGGAGGAAGACAAGCTGGTGTCCACCGCCATGCACATGCCGGTGATCGCGTCGGGGGCGTCGCTGGAGTTTCGGCTCTATGCTGGGCCCAAGGAGTACGACACCCTTCGAGGTCTGCAGATCGGTTTGGAAGACACGATCGATTTCGGATGGTTTATTTTCGGGAGTTGGGATGTGGTCAGAGCGGTCGCCAAGCCGATTTTTCATCTCCTGCGCTTCATAAATGAATACACGCACAATTATGGCGTGACGATCATCCTGCTGACCGTCGGCATCAAGCTGCTGTTCGTTCCTCTCCAGTACAAGAGCTACAAGTCGATGAAGCAAATGTCGGTGATTCAACCGAAGGTGGCGGCGCTCCAGGAAAAGTTCAAAGACGACCGGGACCGCCTCAACAAAGAGTTGATCAAGCTCTACCGCGATCACAAGGTCAACCCGGTCGGCGGTTGCCTCCCGATGGTGCTGCAGATGCCCGTGTTTATCGCGCTGTTCAACATTCTGTACATGACGATCGATCTTCGCCAGGCGCCGTTGGCCCTGTGGATTACCGACCTCTCGGTGCAGGATCCCTACTACGTGTTGCCGCTCATCATGGGAGTCACGATGCTCATTCAGCAGAAAATCACACCGACCACGATGGACCCGACGCAAGCAAAGATCATGCTCCTGTTGCCGGCGTTCATGACGTTCCTGTTCATCAATTTTCCCGCCGGCCTGGTCCTGTATTGGTTGACCCAGAACACCCTCACGATCGCCCAGCAGTTAGTGACGGATCGTTTTATTTTTCGGAATCGTTCGCTCGTGCCGGCCGTCGAGGAAGAGGCCGCGAAGAAATGACGCGCATCCGACTTCCGGCCCCCACTGGTCCGCAGCCGGGGCTGGCCGGGATCGCGCGAACAGATGGCCGTATCTATGGACGGACCCCTTGAAGACACGATTTGCGCGGTGGCAACCCCCGCCGGCGAGGGAGGCATCGGCATTGTTCGCCTGAGCGGGCCACGTGCGCTGGCCGTGGCGGAGAGAATCGTTCGATTACGATCGCACCAGGCATTAGGATCAACCCCATCCCACACCCTCCACCTTGCCGATATCATCGATCCGGACGTTGCCTCGGGCCCCGACCGCTCCGTTTCAGCCCATGGAGAACCGAGCGTTCGGATCATCGATGAAGGCTTCGTCGTCTACATGAAAGGGCCTCGTTCGTTCACCGCGGAAGATGTGGTGGAGTTCCACTGCCACGGGAATGGGTTGGTCCTGGCTCAGGTGGCTGAAGCCTGCGCAACGGCCGGCGCCCGCCTCGCCCAGCCGGGAGAGTTTACCAAACGGGCATTCCTGAACGGGCGTCTTGACTTGACGCAAGCAGAGGCCGTTCTCGATACGATCAGGGCGAAATCCGAGCTCGGACTCAAGCTCGCGCAACGCCAGCTCCGGGGCAAGCTCGGGAAACAAGTCGACCGCCTGCGTACGAGAATCCTGGAAATCCTGGCGCAGGTGGAGGCCGGGATCGATTTTGTCGAGGAGGACATATCGTTCATCCGACAACCGGCCTTGATCGCGTCGCTCCAAGGAGCACTCGATGAGATTTCTGCGGTGCTCGACGCCGCGGCGAGCGGCAGAGTCCTGCGTGAAGGGGCGCGGGTCGTGATCACGGGCCGGCCCAATGTGGGCAAGTCCAGTCTCCTGAACAGTTTGGTCGGGGAGGACAGAGCGATCGTAACGGACATTCCGGGAACAACACGCGATGTGATCGAAGAATCTGTGGTCTGGGAAGGACTCATGATCACCCTCGTCGACACTGCGGGACTCCGTGAGACCTTCGATGTCGTCGAGCAGGAAGGAATCAAGCGGACGAATCAGGCGCGCGAGCACGCAGACATTCTTCTGCACGTTCTCGATGCCGCCGGGCTCACTGAGCAGGATATCGGGCAACATGTTCCCATCCCTGACGGGAGACAAGGGATGGTCGTCATCAACAAGAGCGACTTGGTCGACGCGACCTCCTTGGCGCGGCTCACCGTCTTAGTGAAGAAACATGCGAATTATGGGGTTCTTGCCGTCTCTGCCTGGACAGGCTCCGGGGTGGATGAGCTCAAACAATCGATCCGATCACAACTGTCACGCGTATCCCTCGAATCCGACGAAGGGGTGACACTGACGAATGTTCGCCATCGTGTCGCTCTGGAGCGGGCGGCGTTATCGCTCCGCGCGGCGCTCGATGGCGCGCGCAAGACCGTAGAGCCCGAGTTTGTGGCGATGGATCTTCGAGGAACCGCCGACGCGCTCGGAGAAATCACCGGCGTCATCACTTCGGACGAAATTCTGGACATGATTTTTTCGCAATTTTGTATCGGGAAGTAGGAGACATCGGGTGGGCCTCGAGTTCGATGTGATCGTGGTGGGCGGCGGCCATGCCGGCTGCGAGGCGGCGCTGGCTGCGGCGCGCCTGGGCAGCAAGACTCTCCTTCTGACGATGGAGCCGAGCCGCATTGCGCAGATGTCGTGCAACCCCGCCGTCGGGGGCATCGCCAAAGGTCACCTGGTCAAAGAGATCGACGCCCTCGGCGGGGAAATGGGACGCAATACGGACCGCGCGGGGATTCAGTTCCGATTCATCAATACGAGCAAGGGGCCGGCCGTTCGGGCGTTGCGCGCGCAATGCGATAAGAAGCTGTACCGTGCGGCCATGCAGGATACGCTCGCCCGCGAGCCTCGTCTCACGATCGCAGAGGGAGTTGTCGACCGCCTTCTCACATCAGGAGGCGCCGTGACCGGAGTGGTGACCGGAGCGGGGGAGACCATTGCGGCGAAGGCCGTCATCTTGACATCGGGAACTTTTCTTAAGGGACTTATCCATATCGGGTTGAATCATTTCCCGGCCGGGCGGGCCGGCGAGTCGTCGGCGGAACATCTGTCGGACTGCATGCGCGATCTCGGGTTTGAAGCCGGGCGTCTGAAAACCGGCACCCCGCCTCGATTGGACCGTGGCACGATCGATTTTTCCGCTATGACGCCGCAGCCGGGCGATCACCCCCCTCCGCCCTTTTCCTATCGCACGGAACGAATCGAGACGAACCAGGTGCTTTGCCATCTCACCTACACGAGTCAGCGGACCCATGACGTCATCCGGGCCAATCTGGACCGTTCGCCTCTCTATAGCGGCGCGATCGAATCCGTCGGACCTCGCTACTGTCCTTCTATTGAGGATAAGGTCGTGAGGTTCGCCGAAAAGGAGCGGCATCAGATCTTCATTGAACCCGAAGGGCTGGATTCCGTCGAGTATTACCCGAACGGCATCTCAACGAGCCTTCCAGTCGATGTTCAGGCAGCCGTACTCACGACCATCCCCGGTTTGGAGCGAGCCACGATGCTCAAGCCGGGTTACGCCATCGAGTATGATTACTTTCCACCTCGCCAGCTTTGCCAGACCCTGGAGACGAAACATGTTGCCGGCCTGTACCACGCCGGACAGATCAACGGCACGTCCGGATATGAGGAAGCAGCAGCACAGGGCCTGATGGCTGGGATCAATGCGGTGCTGAAGCTGACGGGCCAAGCTCCTCTGGTTCTCGACCGTTCTCAGGCCTACATCGGAGTCCTGATCGATGATTTGATTACAAAGGACACGTTCGAGCCCTATCGAATGTTTACCTCGAGAGCCGAGTATCGCTTACTTCTGCGCCATAGCAACGCCGATCTCCGGCTCATGCAGATCGGTCACGATGTCGGATTGGTGGATACACAGACCTATGACAAATTCCTGCGTAAGAAGGTGGCAATCGAGCAAGAGGTCGCACGTCTCAACCGATTAAGACCTCACTTGACAGACGTAGTCCGTGCGCGAACAGAGGACACGTATCTAAGTGACATTTCATCCGCGTTGACAGTGGCCCAAATCCTTCGGAGGCAGGAGGCGACGTACGGTGACCTGCTCCGGACGCTGGATATCGATGCGGTCGAAGATGTGGAAATTGCTGAAGAAGTAGAACTTCTTGTCAAGTACGAAGGATATATCCGCCGACAGATTGAACAGGTTGCCAAATTCAAAAGGCTTGAGCATAGGCCCATCCCATCTTCGTTCGACTACACGATAGTTCCCGGATTCTCACGGGAGGTCAGGGAGAAACTCAGGAAGGTGAGACCGGAAACAGTCGGACAAGCCTCAAGGATATCCGGGGTGACTCCCGCTGCCATCTCACTACTCATCGTGGCAATAGAAAAATTTAAGAACCGGCCGGTAGGTCGAGCAGTTCTCGCAGAGGCAAGCCAAGGGAACCTCAACTAGACTCAAATCTTGTGGTTGACCCGGCCAACAGAATCGCGTAATTGTTCCACATGGAACAGACGACCGACTCGGCATCCTTGCTGAGGGATGCCGCAGCCGAAATCGGAGTCCCGCTTCAAGCAGATCAAATTCAACAATTCATGACCTACCTCCAACAGCTTCAGGCTTGGAATCAATCGGTCAATCTGACGAGTCTGACGCGTGATGAAGAGATCGTTATCAAGCATTTCGTCGATTCTCTCGCCGCTTTGAAGGCAGAAGCTGTCCGAGAGCAGGCCACAGTCCTGGATATCGGGACAGGACCAGGCTTTCCTGGAATCCCGCTGAGAATTGCCAGGGAAGATCTGAACGTGACGCTGATTGAGTCAGCCCAAAAGAAGATCTCCTTTCTGCATTTCATCGTCGGTCTCCTGCGCCTGGAGCGCGTCAGGATATTCGATGGAACCCTCGAACGATTTCTGACCGAAAACACCTCAAATCAGGTGTTTGACTACATCACCACACGCGCTCTGAGGCACGACGTGATTCTACGATTCGGTTCAAGGCTGTTGTCCCCGGAGGGGCGGCTTATTCTGTACTTATCCCGGCCACTCAAACGCTTTGAACTTGATCGGAACTGGTCCGTGATACGCGAATATGAATTTGATCTTCCCAGAGGATTTGGTCGAAGGGTCGTTGCCATTGTGTCGAACGTACAAGGCCCTGTACGCGATGTTCCACGTGGAACATCGGCCTCGTCCTGCCGACTATCCGACCATCGAACGGAAGCATGAGTTCAAAGATGAACAGAATCGTTGCGATTGCAAACCAAAAGGGAGGGGTAGGGAAGACAACGACAGCAGTGAATATTGCAGCAGCCCTCGCGGTTGAAGGACGCTCCGTCCTGTTAATCGACATGGACCCGCAGGGTAACGCCACAAGCGGTCTCGGCCTGGATCCTCGATCACTGAAAGCGACTGTTTATAACTCTTTGATTAAACAAAATAAATTCGACGATATCTGTATCGGGACCGCGGTATCGGGCCTCTCCATTCTCCCAGCCAATGCGGACCTTGCCGGGGCGGAGATCGAGTTGGTCAATGTTGAGAACCGAGAAAATCAGCTCAAGGACGTCATGAGTACGGTGGCGGAACGATATGACATTGTACTGATCGATTGTCCCCCCGCGCTGGGAATTCTCACCATCAACGCGCTCACGGCGGCCCGTTCCGTATTGATCCCTGTTCAATGCGAGTACTACGCGATGGAGGGCCTGACCAGGCTGATCGGCAGTATCGATCGGGTCCGCCAATCCTTCAACCCGCATCTGAGTCTTGAAGGCATCCTCTTGACAATGTTCGACTCTCGCAATACGTTAGCGCGCCAGGTCGCTGAGCAGGTTCGTGCCCACTTTGTTGATAAGGTGTACCAGACCGTCATCCCTCGCAATGTCGCCCTGGCAGAAGCTCCGAGTTATGGTCGACCGGGAATCTTGTACAACGTGGCAGCCTCAGGTTCTCAGGCTTATGTTGCTCTAGCGAAGGAGTTTCTCGCCCATGGAGAAAAAAGCTCTCGGTAAAGGACTGGACGCCCTCCTGCCCTCCATCTCGTCGAGCCACACCGCAGCTTCAGCCGATATCCAACAGTTGCGAATCGCCGACATCGTTCCGAATCGATATCAGCCACGTCACAACTTCTCTCCGAGCGAGCTGGCCGACCTGACTGCTTCCATTAAGGAAACCGGAATTCTTCAGCCGATCGTGGTCCGTCGCAAGGGGGACGGAATTTTCGAGCTGATCTCCGGGGAACGGCGCTGGCGGGCTTCCAGAGAGGCTGGGCTGGAGACCATCCAGGCGGTGATCAGGAACTGCGGCGATCAGGAGGCCCTGTTACTGGCCCTCGTGGAAAACCTGCAGCGCGAGGACTTGAACCCTATGGAAATCGCGCGGGCCTACGTGCGGATGATGAGCGAATTCGGATTGACGCAGGACGCTATCGCACAGAAAGTCGGACGAGACCGGTCTTCGGTGGCCAACTCCGTTCGCCTGACGAATCTCCATCCCGAGGTACAGGCATTAGTCGAAAGCGGGGAACTTTCGGCAGGACATGCGAAGGTTCTCCTCGCCTTGGAGTCTTCCGAGACCCAGCTGAGAGTTGCAAACGCGGTTGCCTCCCGCAAGCTTTCGGTCAGAGAGACGGAACAGGCCGTCGAATCAGCCCTCGGCGGGAGGAAGCGAAGACGGACCGACGCCGCAAATCCACAATTGCGCGACCTTGAGGCGCGATTGCGGAAAAGACTTGGGACTAAGGTGACGATTCACCCCCGGGGCCAGGGCGGGAAAGTCGTGATCCATTATTTCTCCCAACAAATTTTGGATGGCATCGTCGAATCAGTCCTCTCCTAGCTCTTCGGTTCTCCGTCCGTGAGCCCTTCCCTCTCAATCACTGTCCGGAAAAAGCATATTTATTGCATTTTTTTCGACCAGCGCTAAATATCTTCTCTAGACAGACCGATACAGCACACAACGGCAACCGACCCTCTATCAATCAACTCGATTCTCCGCGCTCAAAGAGGAGGCGCCCTTATGTGGAAGCAGGATTCTAAGCACTCGATGTCAGAGGACGTCGAAATTGATGGGAGTGGATCGCCCTCGCAATCCGCGAGACCGGAAGCTGGCGACGATGTCAGCGCCTTTGTGGGAAGAGGCGTCGAATTCAAGGGCGCCATCACCTACAGCGGAACGGTTCGGATCGACGGTTTCCTCGACGGTGAGATCCGTACAGAAGGGGTGCTCCTGGTGGGCGAAGAAGCCGTGATCACAGCCAAAGTGACGGCGGGCACCATCGTGTGCAAGGGGAAGATCACGGGGGAAATCATCGCCAAAGAGAAGATCAAGCTGCGGGCCCCTGCCGTCGTCAGTGGCGGGGTCAAAACGCCCATGCTTTCCGTCGACGAAGGCGTGCTTCTGAACGGCACCCTCGAGATGACGCAGGCTGTTCACGACGCGCAGCGGGAAACGACGCTCCATCCCGAGTGCCTTCCCGGACAACCCGCGCTCCGAAGAGCAAACGGCTAGCCATTAATGCTGAGTTATTATCCGTAAGTATTACTTGTTCTCTCGAGGACACCGCCAATCAATGCTCACGGACCATCATCGTGAGAGCGGTCGTCGTCTCGGTGCTTGAAAGGAGCGGGACGCCTCGTGTGGGCCATCGGGGAAAAACACGCTCAAACCGGGAACGAGAACGAGAATTTCACCTTTCTCGGTAAGGGCGTCGACTTCAAAGGGGTCCTCAATTTCGACGGGACCGTCCGTGTCGATGGGCGACTTGAGGGGGAAATTCATACCACCGGAACCTTGATTGTCGGCGAGCATGCCGTGATCAAGGGAATCATTTCCGCCGGGGTCTTGATGACCAGTGGGAAGATAAACGGAACCGTGACGGCCACCGAAAGGATTCAACTGCTCAAGGCCGCGGTGCTGATCGGAGAGATCCGCACCCCCGCTATCTCGATCGAGGACGGAGCCCATTTCCATGGCATGTGCGACATGGGCGCGCATAAATGGGTCGACGAACCTCCCGCGCCGAACAAGAATGTCCATGATTTGAGCAGCCACCGCACCAAAGTCCGCTCCACAGACCTCTAGCCCTTTCATCATCTCCACCGGTACAATACGCGCTCTATGGACCGTCCAACCGTGCTGCTCGGAATGAGCGGGGGAGTCGACAGTTCCGTCGCCGCCGCATTGCTCGTGCGCCAGGGCTATGAGGTGTATGGCGTCACGCTCCAAGTCTGGGAACATGAGGACCAAACCACGGCTGCATCCAAGAAGTGGCAAGAGCGCGGATGTTGCAAAGTCGGCATCGCAAAGTACGTGGCGAAAACCCTGCGGATTTCCCACGAAGTGGTCGATGCCCGAGAGACGTTCAGGAGAGGCGTCATCGACGATTTCCTCGACGGATACGCCGGCGGCACGACCCCGAATCCTTGTGTCCGTTGTAACGAGCGCGTGAAGATCAAGGGGCTGATCGATCTGGCGCGGGCGCGTCGCATCCGTCATGTCGCCACCGGTCACTATGCTCGGCTCCACAGGAGCGGCGGTTCCCCCGTGCTCGCTCGATCCGCCGATTTGAAGAAAGATCAGAGCTACTTCCTGTATCGACTCGATCGCGAATGGCTGCCACAGTTGCTTTTCCCCCTGGGCGGCATGCAGAAGACGGAGGTGTGGCGGGAGGCGGAGGCGCTCGGGCTCCCCACGGAGGACATGCAGGAAAGTCAGGAGATTTGTTTCGTCAGCCAGGGCGACTATCGAACCTTCCTTGAAAGAGAGCGCCCTGAATCAAGAAATCCCGGACCCTTTGTGGACGAAGCAGGTCGCTACCTGGGTCAGCACGATGGAATCGCCTTCTACACGCCCGGGCAGCGCCGCGGTCTCGGGATCGCCACCGGTGAGCGACTCTACGTCCGCCGCGTACAGCCATCGACGAATACAATAGTCGTGGGTCGGGAGGAGTCCCTGCGTCGGGATCATTGTGATGTGAGCGACCTCAATCTTTTCAAGCTTTCCCTCCTCAACCACCCGACAGAGGCCCAGGTGAAGGTTCGTTATGCCACGCCCGCAACATCGGTCACCCTTTACCCGCTGAATCCATCCCGCCTTCGCATTCGATTTCAGGAATCCCAAAAGGCCCTAAGCCCGGGCCAGTCCGCCGTGTTTTACGACAATGATGTGGTGTTGGGCGGCGGCATCATCCAGCCCGACTAGAGTCAGCCTGACGGCTCTGGCCGCCCGCCGCCTGGTCCATCGGACCACATGGTCGACGCGGGGGTAAGCCATGCCTGCGCCCGTTTCCCGCTTACCCTTCCCTTGACATGTCGCTGAATCTTCTATAGCCTGCCACCAGCCCTTCGTCAGCCTTCTCTACGGCCAGGTCCGGGGGAAGCAATCCAGGTCGGTCCTCACGCCGATCGACGCACTGGGCATCTATTCAAGCAACCGGACAGAGCCGGGAGTCGGGATCGTATTCCGCAGGTTTCAACGAGAATTATCGTCCGTTTACGCGGACTCTTG
>Ga0233416_10000172_pt1 | contig 19520 bp, 1 predicted proteins | sample Sediment_Towuti__2_FD_188638 | JGI IMG/M metagenome (GOLD analysis project Ga0233416, IMG submission 188638) | Sediment microbial communities from Lake Towuti, South Sulawesi, Indonesia - Sediment_Towuti_2014_0_MG | ecosystem: Environmental > Aquatic > Freshwater > Lake > Sediment | place... | reverse complement strand
CGACAATGTCGTCGTGGTCGGTGCGATTGTGCATAACGGTCCGGCGACCTTCCCGCTGGGCGCGACGACCGTGACCTTCACCGCGACCGATGCGGCCGGCAATGCCGGCACGGCGACGGCGATTGTGACGGTGACCGATCAAACGGCGCCGGTGGTGACTGCGCCTGCCGCCATCACGGTTGCGGCTGTAAACGCTGCCGGCACTCCCGCCACCAATGCGGCGATTGCCGCCTTCCTTGCCGGTGCAACGGCGACGGACAACGTCGGCGTGGTCGGTGCGGTCACCCACAACGGCCCGGCCACCTTCCCGCTCGGCGCTACCATTGTCACCTTCACGGCCAAGGACGCTGCCGGTAACGCCGGCATCGCCACGGCGATTGTCACTGTCACCGATCAGACGGCGCCTGTAGTGACTGCGCCTCTGGCCATTACGGTGGCTGCTGTCGATATGTATGGTACGCCGGCTGCCAACGTGGCGATTGCTGCCTTCCTTGCTGGCGCTACCGCCACCGACAACGTCGGTGTGGTCGGTGCGATCACCCACAACGGCCCGGCCACCTTCCCGCTCGGCGCTACCATTGTCGCCTTCACGGCCACGGATGCTGCCGGTAACGCTGGCACGGCCACCGCGACGGTGACCGTCACCGATCAAACTGCGCCGGTGGTGACTGCACCTGCCGCCATCACGGTTGCAGCCGTCAACGCAGCCGGCACTCCGGCCACCGATGCGGCGATTGCCGCCTTCCTTGCCGGTGCAACGGCAACCGACAATGTGGGCGTAGTGGGTGCGATCACCCATAACGGTCCGGCGATCTTCCCGCTCGGCACCACGATCGTGACCTTTACGGCCAAGGATGCGGCCGGCAATACCAGCATGGCCAGTTCCTCAGTTACGGTGGCCGATCAGACCGCACCGGTCATTACCCTGCTGGGAACCAATCCTCTGACCATTGCGGCAGGCAGCATCTATCTCGATGCCGGCGCCACCGCGACCGACAACGTCGGCGGCGTCATGAATGCCGCGATCGTCGTAACCAACACGGTCAATACGCTGCTCCCGGGCATCTACACGGTGAGCTACAACGTGACCGATGCAGCCGGCAACCCGGCTGTGACGGTGACGCGCACGGTGACGGTGGTCGATCAGACACCGCCTGTGGTTACTCCTCCGATTTCGATTGCGGTTGCCGCAGTAAACGCTGCCGGCACACCGGCAACCGATCCGTATATCGCTGCCTTCCTTAATGGCGCGACAGCGACCGACAATGTCGGAGTAGTCGGTACGATTGCGCATAACGGTCCGGCGACCTTCCCGCTGGGTGCGACGACCGTGACCTTCACCGCGACCGATGCGGCCGGCAATGCCGGCACGGCGACGGCGATTGTAACGGTGACCGATCAGACGGCGCCGGTGGTGATTGCGCCTGCCGCCATTACGGTTGCGGCAGTGAACGCTGCCGGCACTCCGGCTACCGATGCGGCGATTGCCGCCTTCCTTGCCGGCGCGACGGCGACGGACAATGTCGGCGTGGTCGGTGCGATTGCGCATAACGGTCCGGCGACCTTCCCGCTGGGCGCCACCATTGTCACCTTCACGGCCACGGATGCCGCCGGTAACGCTGGCACGGCCACCGCGACGGTGACCGTCACCGATCAGGCTGCGCCTGTGGTCACGGCTCCGGCTGCCATTACGGTTGCAGCCGTCAATGCTGCTGGCACTTCCGCCACCAATGCGGCGATTGCTGCCTTCCTTGCCGGCGCGACCGCTACCGACAATGTCGCCGTGGTGGGTGCGATCACCCACAACGGCCCGGCGACTTTCCCGCTCGGCACCACCATTGTCACCTTCACTGCTGTGGATGCCGCCGGCAATGCCGGCATCGCTACGGCGATGGTCACCGTTACCGATCAGACCGCGCCGGTGGTGATTGCGCCTGCCGCCATCACGGTTGCAACCGTCAACGCAGCCGGCACTCCGGCCACCGATGCGGCGATTGCCGCCTTCCTTGCCGGCGCTACCGCCACCGACAACGTCGGTGTGGTCGGTGCGATCACCCATAACGGCCCGGCGACTTTCCCACTCGGCGCTACCACCGTCACCTTCACCGCCGTGGATGCCGCCGGTAACGCCGGCATCGCCACGGCGATTGTGACGATTACCGATCAGACCGCGCCGGTGGTGACTGCGCCTCTGGCGATTACGGTGGCTGCTGTCGACATGTACGGGACTCCTGCCACCAACGCAGCCATTGCCGCCTTCCTCGCCGGCGCGACCGCCATCGACAACGTCGGCGTGGTCGGTGCGATCACGAATAATGCGCCGGCTACCTTCCCGCTCGGCGCCACCACCGTCACCTTCACCGCCGTGGATGCCGCCGGTAACGCCGGCACGGCGACAGCAGTTGTGACGGTGACCGATCAAACCATACCGGTGATTTCGTTGCTTGGTACCAATCCGCTGACTATTGCCGCCGGATCGTTCTATCTCGATGCCGGCGCTACCGCGACCGATAACGTGGATGGCAACATCACCGCCAGCATCGTGACGGTGAATCCGGTCAATACGCTGGTGCCCGGTGTCTATACCGTGACCTACAACGTGAGCGATGCTGCTGGAAATGCGGCTGTGCAGGTGACGCGCACTGTAACCGTGACCGACCAAACGCCGCCGGTGGTTACTGCGCCGGCCGCCATCACCGTCGCTGCCGTCGATATGTACGGCACGCCAGCTACCGATCCCTATATCGCCGCCTTCCTGGCCGGTGCCACCGCCACCGACAACATCGGCGTCGTCGGTGCGATCACCCATAATGGGCCGGCAACGTTCCCGATTGGCGCCACCACGGTGACCTTCACCGCACGCGATGCCGCCGGCAATGCCGGCACGGCGACGGCGGTGGTGACTGTCGTCGATCAGACGCCGCCGACCATTGCGCCTCCGGCCAACATCAGCGTCGTCCCCTACGACGACTACGGTGCACCGGCCAGCGATCCGGCCATCGCCGCCTTCCTCTCCGGTGTGATCGCCTCCGACAACGTGGCCATCGCCAACATGAGCAGCAATGCACCGCTTCAGTTCCCGCTCGGCGCGACCACCGTGAGCTGGACGGCGGTCGATACCAACGGCAACAGCACCACTGCTTCGGCCACCGTGACGGTTGGTTATGCGGTGACCACTTTGGCAGGTAGTGCGGGTGTGGTTGGCAGTGCCGACGGCGTCGGTACGGCTTCCTCCTTCAATGCGCCCTATGGCATGGCCAGCGATGGCAGCAATCTGTTCATCGCCGACTACCAGAACCACACCATCCGCAAGTTGGTGTTGGCTACCGGCGTCGTCTCCACCTTTGCCGGCACACCGGGGGTTGCCGGCAGCGTCGATGGCATTGGTATGGCCGCTCTGTTCAATGGTCCGGTTGCATTGGCCATTGATGGCAATGCTCTTTATGTCTCCGACCATCTGAGTCACATCATCCGCCGCATCGATCTGGCCACCGCCACCGTCACCACGCTGGCGGGTACTGCCGGCGTGGTTGGCAGCAGCGATGGGGTAGGGGCAGCGGCCCTGTTCAATTTCCCGATTGGTTTGGCCACCGATGGTGCCAGCCTGTTTGTTGCTGATTCGTCCAACAGGGCCATTCGTCGCATCGATCTGGCTACCGCCACGGTGTCCACATTGGCCGGCAGTGTCGGCGTGATTGGCAGTGCCGACGGCGTGGGAGTTGCCGCCAACTTCGCATGGATCACAGGAATGACTACCGATGGCACCTCACTCTTTGCCGCCGATGGCGGTCTTGGGGTCGGCAACCAGACCATCCGCAAGATTGATATTTCCACAGCAGCAGTCACTACATTGGCCGGCCAGATCGGTGTGTTCGGAAGCGCTGACGGAGTAGGCGCGGCCGCACAATTTAATAATCCCTATGGATTATTCACCGATGGCGCATGGCTCTATGTGATCGATAACCAGAATCACACACTGCGCCGAATCGCTATCGATACCGGTACGGTAACCACACTCGCCGGCACAGCTGGAATTGCCGGCACCATCGACGGCATTGGCGCGGCTGCCCGCTTCAATGCGCCGGTCGGCATGACCGGCGATGGCGCCTTCCTCTATCTCACTGAGGTTGGCAGCAATACCCTGCGCAAGATTGCCCTGCGCAATACGAACGGCATGAGCACGGTGACCGCCAATCTGCCCGGTCTGGTCAGCGATGCGCTGGTGCGCTTCGTGCCGATCGTCGATTCGATCACCGGCATGCCGCTGGGTGCACCGCAGATGGTGCTGAGCAAGGGCGGCGTGGCCACAGCCAAGCTGCGTCCTGGCTCCTATCAGGTGCTGGTGGCGCGCAACGGTGTCTGGTCCTACGAGAAGAATGCCCTCGGGGCGCCGGTGGTGTTCAATGTGCTGAGCAACACTCCGCAGACGATCAATCTGACCGTCGATGTGGTGCCGCCGGCAGTGACGCCGCCGGCCAATATCGTGGTGGCCGCAGTCGATGCCGGCGGTGTTCCGGCAACCAACGGGGCGATTGTCGCCTTCCTTAATGGCGCCACTGCCAGCGACAACATCGGCGTGGTCGGCGCCATCAGCCGCACCGCGCCGACGCAGTTCCCGCTTGGCGTCACGCCGATCACCTTCCGCGCCGTCGATGCCGCCGGCAATGTCGGTATGGCCACGGCAACGGTGACGGTGACCGATCAGACGCCGCCGCAAATCACTCTGCTGGGCAACAATCCCGAGACGATCAATCTCGGTTCGGCCTATGCCGATGCCGGGGCAACGGCATCCGATCTGATCAGCGGCAATCTGACGGCGAGCATTGTTGCCACCAGCACGGTGAATACGGCGCAAGTCGGCGGCTACAGCGTGACCTACAGCGTCAGCGATGCGGCCGGTAATCTGGCAACGGCCGTGCGCACGGTGAATGTCGTCTTCATTCCGCCGGCATTGCAGATGCAGGTCAATCCGGTCAACGGTCAGACCATGGCCACGAGCCAGCGCATTTCCGGCCTGACCGAGGCAGGCGCATCGATTGCGATCGTCAATGCTTTCGATCCGTATGCCGTCGTGAATACGACAATTGCCGACGGTTTCGGAGCCTTCCTGATCGATCTTCCGCTTTTGCCGGGCGCCAACCGCTTCGATCTGACGGCGACTTCTCCGACTACCGGCGGTATTGCCACCGCCTCGGTCTATGTCAACCGTCTGGCCTATGCCCCCGGTGCTGCGCCGTGGACGCTGTGGAATGGCACCGGCGTCATTACGGTCAACGATGTGGCCACTCGCGGTTTCGCCAACGGTGTAGCAATCGATGGCTATTCGGCGTGGGCAGTCGGTTACGACTACTATGCTACCGGCGGCACTGCCGGCGTGCTGTTCGCGACGCATGATCGTGCAGCAACCTGGACGCGCAGCGATTTGCCGCAGTTGAGCAACATCTACAACGTGGCGGCAGGCAGCACGACCACCTGGCTCTTTGGCTACAACCCGGCGACGGCCAGAAACCAGATCTGGAGTGTCGATGCGGCTGGCGTTGCCACGCTGCGCTACAACGATGCCAACAGTTGGCTCAATGGTGCGACAATGAGCGTGGTGCCGCTCGCCGGCGGCGGCGAGATGGTGATCATCTTCGGCAACGGCCAATGGCTGGATCCGGTGTACGGCTCCTGGCACTACGACCGCTTCATGCTCAAGAGCAGCGATGGCGGCCTCACCTGGAGCGAACACCGCTTTGGTTCCGGCTCGACTTGGCCCGGTGTTGCCTCAGCCAGCTTTGTCGATGGCTACACCGGTTTTGTGCAGGCCGGCGCTCAGCTCTGGCGCACCGACGATGGCGGCCAGACATGGCTGATCAAGTCCAATGTGCTTGGCTGGAATTCGTCGATCGATTTTGTCGATGGCTACAGTGGCTGGGCGATTGCCGGTAGCACTGTTTTTCGCACGGGTGATGGAGGTTTGAGCTGGAGCGCTCAAAACCTGCCCACCACATGGTCTTATGGATTGCGTTCGCTCGATGGCCTGGATGCCTACTCTGCCGTCGCGCCCGATATCAATCTGCTCTGGGCTTCGCAGGATGGCGGCGCCTCGTGGCAGCCGCAGGTGGAGTCGCCCGATACCTGGAGCTACGGTCATCTGGGAGCCATTGCCTTTGCCGATCGCCAGTTCGGCGTGGTTGCCGCCGGCGGCAACATCTTTGTCACCACTGGAGGCGGATTCGCCAATACCGGCAGCGTCACCGGTCTGGTCACCGGCGGCGGGGCGCCCTATTCGGCCACGCTCATCTTTACTCCGGTGGTCGATCCGTTGACCGGGCAACAGCTCGGCGTGCAGCAGACGGTGCAGTCGAGTAACGGGCAATACACCGTCAATCTGATGCCCGGCCAATACACGGTGACGGCAAATATCGGCAACAATGGTCCGGCCAATGTCGATCCCTATACCGGCATGCAGGCCTACACCTGGACGATGCCGATCGACAGCTACGGCGTGCCGCTGAGCATCTTCGTCAGCGATCCCTATGGGGCGACTCCGTCGCTGTTCAACATTGCGCTGCAAGGGCCATCGGTCCAGGGACAGGTGCGCGACGAGCTTGGCCGGCCGGTGCCCTATGCCTTCGTACTGATCAATTGCGGCGGCTTCTGGAGTGGCGCGCTCTATTCCAACGAACTTGGCTGGTATCAGTTCCTCAATGCACCCGATGGCGCCTGCTCGCTGACCGCATCGCGCAATTCGGGCGTGTACGACACCAGCTATCGCATCGACGATGTCACCTCGACACGCAATGTCGCTCTGCTGGCAAACAGCGTCACGCTGCGTCAGGGGACGACGCAGCTGGCCGACATCCGCCTGCTCAAGCGCAGCAGCCAGCCGTGGGATCCGGCGTTGATTGCCGGCGATCCGAGGTTCTTCGGCGTTGGCTCGCCCGGCATCGATGCACTCGGCAATCCATTGGGTGACCCGCTGCTCGCCTGGACTTTCGGCTACGACAATTATGCTTGGATCGATCCGACGCTTGGGGTGCGCACCCGCAATCAGGGTGTAGCCGATGTAACCCATGATGGCGGTGCCAGCTGGCAACGCATCGAGGCGCCGCAACTGGCATCGATCAACGGCATGGCCATGCTCGATGGCTACACCGGCTGGGTCATTGGTCGTGATCAGCCAGGGCAATCGGTGATCGCGGATGCCTATAGTCAGATGCCGCTATTTGCCGATTCCTACGGCGAATTTGTCGCTGAATTCGGTATCTACGCTCGTCGTCTGCCCACCGGCGGCCAGCGTATCTGGACCTTTGGCCATGCCATCGATCCTTATACCGGCATGAACGGAACGTATGCCGCCACTTCCGGCGACGGCGTGAATTGGAGCAAGAGCTTCCTGCCGCTGCCGGGCTGGTGGAGCGTGCATGCGGTCGATGCCATCGATGCCAACACCCTCTATGTCGGCATGGGCGGCGAGCTCTTCGCCTCGCTCGATGGCGGCCAGAGCTGGCAACTGCGCGGTCCGATCGGCAACGGCTGGACCAGCGCCACCTTCGACTTCATCGATGCCAACAACGGCTGGGCGGTGGTCAGCGGCGAGGGATCGTTCGTCTGGCATACCGTTGATGGCGGCATAAGCTGGCAGCAGGCGCCCAATGCGCTGACCCCGCTCGGCTCGATGCTCACCGATGCGGTCATGGTCACCCCCAACCACATCATTCTCAGCGGCAACAGTGGCGCCATCGTGCAGTCGTTCGACGGCGGCAATTCGTGGAGCAATTCCGCCACCGCCGACAGTCATAACCTGAGCCATATCGCCAGCAATGGCAGCCATGTCTATGCGGCCAGCAGCACAGGGCAGTGGTGGAATCCTTTCGATCAGATCGTGCTTCACTCGGCCACGGCCGGCATGCAGGCCTCCGGTCTGGGCTCCGGCACCGTTCGCATTGGGCTTGCCGGCGCGCCAGTGGCCAATGCCACCATCGTTTTCGATCCGATCTTCGATCCGCTCACCGGCCAGTGGCTCGGGCAGCAGCAGGTGGTGGCCTCCAGCAACGGCAGCTTCACGGTGACGCTCGCACCCGGCAGCTACACCATGCAGGCCTACGATCCGGTGCAGTACGATCTCTACGGCAATCTGGCGCCGCGCCAGATGTTGAAGAGCTGGCTGGCAGCCGGCGGCACCGGCACATCCACTCTCGATCCGACGCAGGCCGGCACGATCACCGTCGATGCTTATGGCACGCTGCCGACCTCGCTCGATCTCTACGGCTTTGCCCACACCATGCCCAACCCGAACAGCCTGCCCGGCCTGATGGGCGGCACGATGCAGACGGGTGCGCTCTCGCCCTATCTCTCGGGCGTCACCACCTTCGCCGGCACCATCGGCATACCCGGTGCCGTGGATAGCTATGCGCTCGGCTCGTCGTTCAACGGCCCGACCGGCCTGACCACCGACGGCACCAGCCTCTTCGTGGCCGACATATGGAACAGCGTCATCCGTAAGGTCGATCTGGCCAGCGGCAATGTCTCCACGCTGGCCGGCCTTGCCGGTAATATCGGCGCAGTCGATGGCGTCGGTGCACCGGTGCGCATCGGTCAACCCTTCGGCCTGACCAGCGACGGCAAGAGCCTCTATGCCATGCAGTCCAGTCCGTGGAAGATCCGGCGCATCGACATTGCCACCGGCATGACCACAACGCTGCCGGGGACAGACACAATAGGGATCGGCGGGTCTTGGAACGACGGCGCCCTGACCACCGATGGTCGCAGCCTCTTCGTCAGCAACGGCAACTCCTGGTGGGGCGGTCGGGTCTATCGCTTCGACATCGCCAGCGGCAGCGTGGTCGCTACCTACTGGCGCAATGCGCAAGCCATCGCTACCGACGGCAACAGCCTCTACGGCGCCGATACGAGCGGCACAGTCTGGAGTGTCGATCTGGTCACCGGTGCGCAGCGAAATATCGCCACCGTCTATGGCTGGCCGGGCGGTCTGACCACCGACGGCAGCAGCCTGTTCGTCACCTGCAACCAGATGGTTTATCGCGTCGAGATTGCCACCGGTGCAATCTCCACCGTGGCCGGTCTGGCCGGCACGGCCGGCGCGGTCGATGGCGCCAACACCACGGCGCGTTTCAATTCGCCCTATGGCCTGACCAGCGACGGCAGCAACCTCTATGTGGCCGATTACGGCAACGCCGCCATTCGCAAGATTGCCCCGGCAGTGGGCGGCCTGCTCACCGGGCAGGTCACCGGCAATGCCGGGCCGGTGCTGGCCAACCTTACCTTCGATCCGCTCGTCGATCCGGTCACCGGTCAGGTGCTGGGCGTGCGGCAGATGGCGGTCACCGATGCCGCCGGCAACTACAGCATCACGCTGATTGCCGGCACCTATCGCGTGCGGGCCACGCCGCAAACGGCCGGCAGCTTCGTGCCCACGCTGGCCAACGACGGCTACGGCGCACCGTTGCTGCTCACCGCCATCGGCGGCACCGCCTCGCCGGCGCCGCTTAATGTGGCGCTCAATCCGGTGCTGATCGGTCTGCATGGCGGTGCGGCGCAGGGGACGCCGTTGGCGGCCGATCTCTATGGCGTCACCACCATTGCCGGTTTGGCCTATTCCGCCGGTACGGTCGATGGCTACGGTCAAGCAGCGCGCTTCTACAAGCCGCAGGGCATCATCACCGATGGCGTCAACCTCTATGTTGCCGATCGTTACAATTTCACCGTGCGCAAGGTGGAGATCGCCACCGGCAACACCACCACAATTGCCGGCTGGGCCGGTGTGGCCGGCATGGTCGATGGTTATGGTTTGGCGGCGCAGTTCAATTCGCCGCTCGATCTGACCAGCGACGGTGCCAATATTTACATTACCGATTACACCAACAACGCCGTACGCAAGCTTGATCCAGCCAGCGGCTATGTCTCGACGCTGGCCACCGGGGTGGCCGGCGCGACCGGCATTACCCATGTCGGCGGCAAGCTGTATGTCGGCGAATGGATCAACGGCAACATCGATCAGATCGATCCGGTCAGTGGCGCAGTCACGCCGTTTGTCTCGCTCGGCTTTAGCTCGGCATGGCCTGCGGGCATCGTCTCCGACGGCAGCAGCCTCTATGTCGGCGAGTTCAACAGCGGTGCCATTCGCCGCATCGATCTGGCGACCCGCTCGATTTCGACGCTGGCGACTATTCCCGGCGGCATCGGCTTTATGACCACCGATGGCAGCAGTCTGTTTGTCACCAGTCAGGATCGACGCGTGCATCGCGTCGATCTTGCCACCGGCAACAAGAGCATCGTGGCTGGTATCGGTATTGCGGGAGAAATCGACGGCTTTGCTTCCACAGCTGCTTTTGCACAGCCGCAGGGCATCACCACCGATGGCCAGAGCCTCTTCGTCGCCGATCATGATGGCCACACTATCCGCCAGATCGGCAACAGCTTCGGAGGCAGCACCACAGGTACGATCGTCAACGGCCCGGTTCTGGCCGCTGTCACCTTCCATCCGATTGCCGATCCGCTCACCGGCCAGATCACCGGTGTGCAGCAGACGACGGTGGCGGTGAACGGCACGTATTCGATCAACCTGCAACCGGGCACCTACACGGTGACGGCAACGCCGCAAGCAGGCAGCAGCTTTGTCTCGACCATGGCCAACGACGGCTATGGCGCGCCGCTGCTGGTGAGCGCAAGCGGCATGGGCAGTGCGCCCAATCCGGCAAATCTGACCCTCAATGCCGCAATTCCGGGATTGCTCGGCGGCAACATGCAGACGCCGCTGGCCGCCGATCTCTATGGCGTGGTTACGTTGGCAGGCCTTGCCAATACGGCCGGCTCGGTCGATGGCTATGGTGCGGCTGCGCGCTTCCAGAATCCGGTCGATGTCGCCAGCGATGGCACATGGCTCTATGCGGTGGGCGAAGATCACACCGTACGCCGGATCGATCCGGCGAGCGGAGCTGTGGTCACAATGGCCGGTGTGGCTTATGCACCCGGCAACAGCGATGGCGTCGGAATCAACGCCCACTTCAACCGGCCGCTGGGCATCGTCACCGACGGCACCAATCTCTTCGTGGCCGACTACGGCAACAACGCCATCCGGCGTGTCGATATCGCCACCGGCCGCACCATGACGGTTGCGACGGTCAGCGGCCCGCACGATGTGACCATCTTCGGCGGCAAGCTCTATGCTGTCTCCTACAACTCCGGCGATGTGGTGCAAATCGACATTGCCACCGGCCGCACGGCCACCATCGATTCGTTGAGATATAACGCCTGGTGGGGGTGGTACAGCTACAACCCGACCGGAATTACCACCGACGGCGCCAGCCTGTACGTGACCACGCGCAGCCACTATTCGAACACCACCTGGGCCACGTACAACGGCGATCTCTTCCGCATCGATCTGGCCACGCATGCCCGCTCGACCATCGCCACCGGCATCTATGCGCCGTTTAACGTCACCTACAACGGCGGCAATCTCTATATGACCTCCGATCTGGGTCATTCGGTCTGGCGCTACGATCTGGCAGCAGGTGCGGCAACGCTCGTCTCCGGCGGCGTGGCCGGCGAGATCGACGGCCTGAGTTCGGTTGCACAGTTCAATGCTCCGCACGGAATTGCCACCAATGGTTCGAGCCTCTTCGTGACCGACTACAACGGCCACACCATTCGCCAGATCGGCAACGGCTTCGGAGGCACCACCACCGGCACGATTGCCAATGGCCCTGTGCTGGCCACGGTCACCTTCCATCCAATTGCCGATCCGCTCACCGGCCAGATCACCGGCGTGCAGAAGACGACGGTGGCGGTGAACGGCAGCTATTCGATCAGCCTGCAACCGGGCAGCTACACGGTGACGGCCACGCCGGGTTCCGGCAGCGCTCTGGTTTCCACCATGGCGGTCGATGGCTATGGCGCGCCGCTGCTGGTCAGCGCCACAGGTGCAGGCAGTACGCCCAATCCGGTCAATCTGACGCTCAATGCCGCCATTCCCGGTCTGGTGGGCGGCTCGATGCAGGCCTTGCCGCTCGATCCAATGCTCGGTCAGGTCACCACGATTGCCGGTCAGGTCGGCCTGCCGGGCAGCATCGACGGTTATGCGACGGCGGCTCAGTTCAGCTCTCCGCGCGAGATGACGACCGACGGCAGCAACCTCTTTGTTGCCGATGCGGGCAATCATGTGATTCGCAAGATGAATCTGGCGACCGGTATGGTCACGACCCTTGCCGGCAGCGCCGGAGTGGCCGGCAATGTCGATGGCACGGCGACTGCGGCTCGCTTCAACTGGCCGCATGCGCTGACCACCGATGGCACCAGCCTCTTTGTGGCCGACTGGAACAACGGCTTGATCCGTCGCGTCGATATTGCCACCGGCCGCACTACCACAATGGCAGGCATCTATTCACCGCACGGCATCACGCTGCTCGGTTCCAGCCTCTATGCAGTCTCGTACTACAGCGGAGAAGTGACGAAGATCGACATTGCCACCGGCCGCACCACATCGATCGCTTCTCTGGGTTGGGGGAGTAGTTACCCGTCCTCGATCGCCACCGATGGCACGCAACTCTATGTCGCCAGCCAGGGGAACTATTTGAACAGCGGCACCCTCTACCGTATCGATCCCGCCAGTTACGCCGTCTCCACGGTCACCACGGGTGTTTATGGTTCCTATGCGCTGGCCAGCGACGGCTATTCGCTCTTCGTTGGCTCCTATCAGGGACACACCGTGAACCGCTACGATCTGGCGACGGGCAATACGTCGCTGGTTGCCGGCATGCAATCCGCCCCGGGATCGGCCGACGGATTTGGCGCCATGGCGCGCTTCAATGCGCCGATTGGCCTGACCAGCGATGGCGGCAATCTCTATGTGGCCGATTATGGCAACCACACCATCCGCAAGATCGCGCCGGCCGTCGGCAGTGCGCTCAGCGGCACGGTGGCCGGCCCGACGGTGGCCAACATCACCTTTGCCCTGGTCGATCCGCTCACCGGGCAACTGCTTGGCCAGCAACAGACGGTGCAGACGGTCAATGGCAGCTACAGTGTTGTGCTTGCCCCCGGCACCTACAGCGTGACGGCTACCCCGACTGCCACCGGAAGCGGCTTCGTCTCCACATTGGCCAAGGACGGCTACGGCGCGCCGCTGCGGGTCACTTCGACAGGCGGCACGGCGCTGCCCAATCCGCTGGCGATTTCGCTCAATGCCGCCATCCCCGGTCTGGTGGGCGGCTCGATGCAGACCGGTGCGCTGTCGCCGTGGCTGGGTCAGGTGAGCACCATTGCCGGCCATGCCAACTGGGGCGGCTATGGCGACGGCTATGCCCAGGCAAGCTGGTTCAACGGCCCCGAGTCGCTGACCACCGACGGCACGAGTCTCTTCGTGGCCGATCTGTGGAACAACGCCGTGCGCAAGATCGACCTGGCCAGCGGCTATGTCTCGACGCTGACCACAGCGATCTACACGCCGCGCGGTATCACCTTCGACGGCAGCAACCTCTTTGTCACCTCCTGCTATGGTCATGCGGTCTATCGCGTCGATCCGCAGAGCGGGGCAGTGCGGTTGCTGGCGGGTGGCCCCATCGGTTACGTTGACAACGTCGGCCAATGGGCGCGCTTCAACTATCCGGCCGGCATCCTTTCCGATGGCGTCGCGCTCTATGTCGGAGATACCGGCAACTATCGGGTGCGCAAGATCGATATTGCCAGCGGACGGGTGACCACCCTCTACAGCGGTACGAATGTCCATGAATTGGCATACGATGGTGTTGCGCTTTACGGCACCGATTGGAACGGTGGCCGTGTGCTGCGCATCGATCCGCAGAGTGGTGCCAGCAGTGTGGTTGCCGGCGGGTTCAACGGGCCGCGCGGTATAGCCACCGACGGATATAGCCTCTTCGTGGCCGAGGGTTACGGTCACGATATCCGCCGGGTCGATATTGCGACGGGTAGTGTCGCAACCGTGGCTGGCGCCTACGGCCTCGCCGGCGAGTTGGATGGCGTGGGCAGCAACGCGCAGTTCAACTTTCCGCTGGGCATCGCCAGCGACGGCAGCAACCTCTATGTCAGCGATGCCAGCGGTCAAACCATCCGCAAGATTGCGCCCGCCTTTGGCGGCACGCTCTCCGGCAATGTGGCGCATGCCGGCGGGCCAATCCTGGCCGTCCTCACCTTCACGCCGATTCCCGATCCGCTCACCGGACAACTGCTCGGAGTCACGCAGACGGTGGCCACCGATGCCGCCGGCAACTACACGATCCAGCTCTTTGCCGGCCAATATGCGGTGACGGCAACGGCGCAGAATGGCGGTACGGGGACGATCTCCACGATGGCGCGCGACGCTTATGGCGCGCCGCTGTTGCTGACTGCGACAGGCGGAGCTGCAACCCCTGCCCCCTTCAACTTCGCCTCGCTCGCTGCCTCCCTGCCGGGATTGGTGGGCGGATCGATGCAGGGGGCGCTCAATGCTTCGCTGGCGCAGGTCTCCACTCTGGCCGGCACGGCCGGTGCGACCGGCTCGCTCGACGGCTATGGCGCAGCCGCCGGATTCAATAATCCGAACGGCCTGACCAGCGACGGCAGCAGCCTCTTCGTCTCCGACTACAACAACCACACCATCCGGCGCATCGATCTGGCCACCGGCATGGTGAGCACGTTGGCCGGTAGCCCCGGTCTGGCCGGCAGCAGCGACGGCTTTGGCGCTGCCGCCCGCTTCAACGGACCGGTGGGGCTGACCACCGACGGCACGAACCTCTTTGTTGCCGATCATCGGAACCACACCATCCGGCGCATCGACATCGCCTCGGGTCTGGTCACCACCATGGCCGGCTGGCCGGGTGCGGCCGCGCCTATCGATGCCTCCGGCAAGATGGCGCGCTTCAATCTGCCGCATGCGCTGACCAACGACGGCCAGTTCCTCTATGTCGGCGACTGGAGCAACAACCGCGTGCGCAAGATCGAGATTGCCACCGGTGCGGTTTCGACGCTGACCTGGATCAACGGGCCGTACGGCTTGGCCTTCGATGGCAGCAATCTCTATGCGATCGCCTACCACGATTCCCGTGTCTATCGTCTCGATCGCACCACCGGCGCGGCCACATCGGTAGCATCGATCGATCGGCCGCACTCCATCGTCTCCGACGGAGCATCGCTCTTCGTCACATCGCACATGAACCATGCGCTGTGGCGGATCGATATTGCCTCGGGAGCGGTGGCGCGCGTCGCCGGACAGTATGGCGTCGCCGGCAGCAGCGACGGCATCGGTATCGGTGCGCTGTTCAACACCCCGACCGGCCTCGCATCCGATGGCTATAGCCTCTATCTGGCCGACAACGCCAACCACACCATCCGCAAGATCGCGGCGGCCGGTAGCGCCCTGGCCAATGGCAAGGTGACCAATGCCACCGGACCGGTGTTGCTTGCCTTCACGCCGATTCCCGATCCGCTCACCGGCCAACGGCTTGGCATGATGCAGACGGTCGCCACCGATGCCGCCGGTAACTACAGCGTGCAACTGGTGGCCGGGCAGTATGCGGTTTCGGCAACTCCGACCGCGAACGGCGCCGGCACGGTGACCACGGTGGCCAGCGACATCTATGGCGCACCACTGCGGTTGACGGTGAGTGGCGCTGCCGCCACACCGTTGCCGTTCGATCTGGCGCTCTCCGCCCCGCTAGCGGGGTTGAGCGGCAGTTCGGTGCAGACGCCGCTGTCGGTAGTGATGGGCAAGGTGAATACCATTGCCGGTGGAGTCGGGCAGCCCGCCTTCCTCGATGGGTATGCCACATCTTCCCGCTTCTACAACCCGCACGGGTTGGCGACCGACGGCTATAGCCTCTATGTCGCCGATGCTTCCAACCACAGCATTCGCCGTATCGATCTGGCCAGCGGCAATGTCGCGCTTCTGGCCGGCTCCGGCGTTCCGGGGGTTGCCGGCAATATCGATGGCATCGGTCGCGAGGCGCGCTTCAACTGGCCGGTGGCGCTGACCACCGACGGTCGCAACCTCTATGTCGCCGACTGGGGCAACAGCTCGGTGCGCAAGGTGGAGATTGCCACCGGTCGGGTGACGACCTTGGCTTGGATTCCCGGCAATGCGCACGGCATCGCCTGGGATGGAACGAAACTCTTTGTCACCTCCTATTACAACCATGCCGTCTATTCGGTCGATCCGAACAGCGGCGTGCTCGGCTATGTGGGTGGCGGCTGGGGCAACCCGTGGAACTACCCAAGCGGTATCACCGCGCATGCCGGCCGGCTTTTTGTCACCACGGCATGGGGCAATATGTACAAGCTCGATCCGGCCACCGGCGTCGGTTCGCTGCTGACGGCAATGAGTGCTGGCTGGAGCAATCCCACCAGCGATGGCGTCAGCCTTTACGCCTCGGACGAAGGGAATCACCGCATCCTGAAGATCGATCCGCTCACCGGGACAAGCAGCGTGGTTGCCGGCGGCAGCTATGGCTGGGCCGATGGTGTCGGCACCAATGCCATGTTCCGCGATCCCAAGGGGTTGGCGAGCGACGGCACCTACCTCTATGTGGCCGACTACAACAACCATGTCATCCGTCGCATCGCCGATGCCACCGGCGGCATAGTGGCCGGCACCGTCAATGGGGCGGGCGGGCCGCTGGCCAGCGTCATCTTCACGCCGCTCATCGATCCGCTCACCGGACAGGTGCTCGGCGTGCGACAGACGGCGGTGGCCGACGCGACCGGGGCTTATAGCGTCACCCTGCTCGCCGGCACCTACACCGTGACCACTGCCCCGGCCGCAGGTTCGGGTTTTGTCTCCACGCTGGCCAACGATGGCTACGGCGCGCCGCTGCTGGTGAGCGCCGCAGGCGGAGTGGCGCTGCCCAATCCGCTTAATCTGTTGCCCAATGCCGCCATCCCCGGACTGGTGGGCGGCTCGATGCAGACGGCGCCTCTGGCGCCAACGCTGGGCAATGTCTCGACCTTGGCCGGAGCCGCCGGGGCGATGGGCAGCATCGATGGCTACGCGACCACGGCGCGGTTCGCCCTTCCGGAAGGCATAACCACCGACGGGAGCAACTTGTATGTGGCTGATTTTGGTAACCACACCATTCGCAAGCTGAATCTGGCAACGGGCATGGTTTCGACTCTGGCCGGAACCACCGGGACTGCCGGGGCGACCAACGGCATCGGCGTCGCCGCCCGCTTCAGTGGGCCGGTTGCCGCAACCACCGATGGCACCAATCTCTACGTTGCCGACTGGAACAACAATTTGGTGCGGAAGATCGATTTGGCCACCGGGCACACCACCACGTTGGCCAGTATTGCCCATCCCTACGGTCTGACGATTCTGGGTGCGGCTCTCTATGTCACCTCGCACTACTACGGCGAAATCCGACGCATCGATCTAACCACCGGTGCCGTCACTCTTCTGGCTTCGCTCGGCGCTTGGTGGGCCTATCCGATCGGTATCACCACCGATGGCACCTGGCTCTATGTCGCCAACTACAATCTCGGGACGATCTATCGCATCGACCCGGTAAACGGTGCAAGTACGACGCTGGCAAGCGGCATCTCTACCCCATTCGGTCTGGCTTGCGATGGGGCATCGCTCTTCGTTTCGACCAATCCTGCCCACACAGTGCAGCGGGTCGATCTTGCCACCGGTGCGGTCGCGCTGGTGGCCGGCAGTGGCGCGGCCGGCTCTCTCGATGGCATCGGGGCGGCGGCGCAATTCAATCAGCCGCTTGGCCTGACTTCGGATGGCACCAATCTCTACGTGGTCGATTATGCCAACCACACCATCCGCAAGATTGCGCCGTAACGGTCGAAATCGGGCAATTGGCAGCGGGGGGAAGACATTTCCCCCCGCCTCTTTTAACCTAACCCCACCTTCGTTGCCGATTTTTCGGGGGAAGGGGGGATGCGAATTCAGATGAAGGGAGCGGAATTTCATGAAGAACGTTGTGTGGCTGGGTTTGGGCGTCGGACTGGTGTTGTCACTGTCCGGGTGCGGCGGCGATTCGCCGGTTGTGGGGCAGGTCGGCGGACATGAATTTACCGATGCCGACATCGACCGCGAGTTTGCACAGATGCCGATGCAGTTTCAGCAGATGAAGGATAACCCGGCGATGCGCGCCAATATTCTGAACAATCTGATGACACGCTATGCCTTGGCAGTGAAGGCGGAGAACGAAGGGGTACTCGACGATCCCGAGGTGAAAGCGCGCGTCGATCGCGCGCGCGAAACGATGCTGATTCAGGCGATGCAGCAAAAGATGAAGCTCGATCAGAAGCCGACCGACGAAGAGGTCGCCGCCTTTTACGAGCAGAACAAGGCTAAATACGACGAGTCGGAACGGGTGCAGGTGCGCCATATTCTGCTCGCCAGCGAGGCCGAGGCGCAGGACGTCTTGGCGCGCGTGCGGCGTGGCGACAGCTTTGCCGATCAGGCGCGAAAATATTCGAAAGACAAGAGTTCCTCTGCCAATGGTGGTCAGCTTGCACCCTTCGGCAAAGGCACCATGGTGCCCGAGTTCGAGGCAGCCGCTTTCGGCCTGAAAAACAAGGGCGATCTCGCCGGGCCGATCAAGACCAGCTACGGTTTTCACGTGCTGAAGCTGGAGGGGCGTTTTGCCGGCAAATCGCATGCGCTCGCCGAAGTGAAGGAGCGTGTCGCCAGCGACCTGATGCAGAAACGCTATATGGACTGGGTCGAGGGTGTGCGCTCCGATTCCGATCTTGAAATCCTCGACGAACGCTATGTGGTGCAGTCGCAGCAATCGCCGCAGCAATAAACCATCTTATGCGAGCCGGCCCGGATTCATCCGGGCCGGTTTCTTTTCGCAGCGATCGCATCGTAGTACGAGTAATACGAATAACCTCAAGGTGATCCGACAATGAAGCCATTCAAGACGATCGAATACAGTGCGCCAGTGGAACGCTGGCTCTATCTGTTACCGCTGCTCTTTCTGCCGCTGATGCTCACCTTGCGCGTTTTCCCCTTCGTGGCTCCCAACGAAGAACCGAAGTGGCTGTTGCTGACTCTGCTTGGCGGAGCCGTCGGTTTGCTGTTCGCGCTCTGGATGCGCGGTACTACGCGTGTCGATCTGCGTGCCAGTTGGCCGGCGCTACTGCTGTTGTTTTACTTTCTTTGCCTCTTTGCCGGCATTTTTGTGGCTCCCAACGAGGTTGAAGGGGCGATCCGGTTTGCCTTCTGGCTCTTTGCCGCCATGGTTTGGCTGGTGGCTGTGCAGGCGTCGCAACGCCTGCCCGACTGGCGTAACTGGCTGGCATGGTCGACGTCCATCGGCGGAACACTCTTTTCTCTTTTCTTCTGGTCGGGATATCTTCTCGATTACGGTAAACCGAACTACAACATCAAGGTTCTTTTTTCGCCGATTGGGCATGTCAATTTTACCGGCGATGTGCTGATTATCCTGCTGCCATTCCTGATCTGGGCGCTTTTCTCCTATGCCCATCCGGTGATGCGTGTTCTCAACTGGTTCAATGTGCTGACCGTGACATCGGTATTGTTGATCGCTTCCAGTCGTGGAGCCTTG
>Ga0233416_10000171_pt1 | contig 19544 bp, 17 predicted proteins | sample Sediment_Towuti__2_FD_188638 | JGI IMG/M metagenome (GOLD analysis project Ga0233416, IMG submission 188638) | Sediment microbial communities from Lake Towuti, South Sulawesi, Indonesia - Sediment_Towuti_2014_0_MG | ecosystem: Environmental > Aquatic > Freshwater > Lake > Sediment | place... | reverse complement strand
ATTCCTGACCGCCGGCCTGGATCATTTTCACGAGATCGGCCGCCGGCACCTTGAGCTCTGTGGCCAATCGGGTCACTTCGTTGTTCAGGTCTTCCTGGGTGACGGACATACCTTCTTTCTCCGCGATGGCTTCGAGGATCAATCCCACCTTCACGCGCCGCTTCGCCGCCTCGCGGTGTTCGTCGCGAATCTTCTTCATCGCTTCCGTGTCGCCCGCGGGAGAGGAGTCCGCGCCCCTGCCGTGCTGCTGTTCCTGGAGCTTCTGCCGCACGATGGTGTCGAGTTCTCGCTCCACGAGCGAATCAGGCAGCTCGAAGTGGTGAGTGTCGGCGAGCCGTTTGAGGATGGTGTCTTTGTATGACTCTTCGATGTCTTTCTTGAGGGATTTCTCCATCTCGGCGCGCAACTTGTCCTTCAGTTCTTGGAGCGACGCGTAGGGCCCGCAGTCCTTGGCGAATTCGCCATCAAGAGCCGGCAGGATCTTTTTCTTGGCTCCGGTGACCTGCAAGCGGAACCGCACGGTCTTCCCGGCGACGCGTGGATCCGGATGGCTGGCCGGATAGGCCTGAGGGATTTCAACGAGCTCGCCCTCCTTCTTGCCAGCCAGGTGGGCGTCGATGTCGATCCCGAGCAACGTGGCCTTCGAGCCGACCCGATGGAGCTGGCCCTCTTTCTTGCTGCCTTCCAGGGGGGCCTCATCCAGAAACCCTTCTAGATCGACCACGGCAAAGTCCCCTTCGGCCAAGGCTGTACCGGCAGGAGCCGCGTCCAACCGCGCATGCTGTTCGCGTAAGATTTCCAGCGCGCGGTCCACCTGTTCGTCCGCCACCGTGCGCTTGTCTGGATTCAGCGAAATGGGGTTGGGGGCCTTGTAGCCGTGCAGCTCGATCTTGGGCTTGATTTCAACGGTGGCGGTAAACGTGAACGGGGAATCTTTGTTGATCTTGACGCGATTCAGAGGAGGGATTTCAACCAGGACCGGGCTGATCCCTGCCTCTTTGATGGCGCGATCATAGTAGTCCGGGACCAGACTTCGGATCACATCCTCCTCAACCGCCTTGGCGTAGCGTTTCTCCAACATGGCCAGCGGTGCTTTCCCGGGCCGAAATCCAGGAATCCGGACCTGGCGGTTCAATTCGACGTAGGCGCGTGAGAATCGTTGTGAGACCTCGTCGGCCGGCACCTCGATTTTCAGGGCACGTTTCATGGGACCGAGTTCGGTCACTTCCATCTTCATCGTCATCGAGTCAGGGTCCTTCTCACCTTGCCCTGCCGCCGGGAGACTAAGCGCGGTCGTATCGTGGCGCTGGTGCGAGAGGGGGGACTTGAACCCCCACGGTTGCCCACGAGATCCTAAGTCTCGCGCGTCTGCCAGTTCCGCCACTCTCGCACAGTGGGGTGTCCGCAGGTCTGTCGCAGCGATGCCTAAGAAAGCAAAAACACGCGATCTTGTCTAGCTTTTGTACCGTCGGACATGTCCAAGTGTCAACCCGTACCAATCGGTGGTATCCCGATCCGGCCCCCCTTGTTTCTGGAAGCAGTCGAGCCGGTCAGGTTGCATGCCGAGGAACACAACGGATACCCACTTGTCCCACACCTACCCGGCGTGTCTCTGCCATGCGCGCACCGTAGGTCCCGGGCGGCTCTGTCCCGTCTGGATCAGCTTGGTGTGGGGGCCTGGCAACGCGCCGTTCACCCGCGTTCGCAGGAAGCCGCGGCTTTCGCGCCCGAGGCTTCGCCTTGCCGCTCTCAGGGGCGCGTGCTAAGATGCCGCTCCTCTGAGTTTTGAAGACGGAGAGGTGCGAGAGTGGACGAATCGACATGCTTGGAAAGCATGCGTCCCGGCAACGGGACCGTGGGTTCGAATCCCACCCTCTCCGCCAAACCAAGCTTGCTCGACCCGGAGCCTCACCAATTTGAGGCGACGGGATAAACACCATAATTGTTCAGCCACGAGTGCTGAGGATTCAGTCAGGGAATTGAAAAACCTTCGCTTTTGGAGTCGTTTCTTTCACTCGGCACTTAATATAAGGGGCTGGGCCCTGTGCAACAGAACCCTGTGAACCCCGCCAGGTCCGGAAGGAAGCAACGGTAAGCGGTCAGTTCTGTGTGCCGCAGGATCACCTGGCCCCGCATCCTTAGTGAGGAGACAAGTGAGCAAGCTGACAAGCTAACAGGAAACATCCGGAATTTGTCAGCCTGTCAGCTTTCTACTTGTCAGCTCGTCGACAATGGACTATCAAGTCTCCGCCCGCAGATACCGCCCTCGTGCGTTTGACGATGTGATCGGCCAGCCGCATGTCGTCCAGACCTTGATGAACGCGGTCTCGACCAAACGCATCGCGCATGCCTACCTGTTTTCGGGTACCAGAGGAGTGGGGAAAACGACGGTTGCCCGCATTTTGGCGAAAGCGCTGAATTGCGAGCAGGGGCCGACGGCCTATCCCTGTAACACCTGCGCGAACTGTCAAGAGATCATGCTGGGCCAGTCCGTGGACGTCATCGAAATCGACGGCGCTTCCAATACCAGCGTCGACCATGTGCGCGAGATCCGGGAAAACGTCAAGTTCACGCCATTCCGCGGTCAGTACCGAGTCTATATCATCGACGAAGTGCACATGCTCTCCAACTCGGCGTTCAACGCCTTGCTCAAAACGCTCGAAGAGCCGCCGGCACATGTGGTGTTCATTTTTGCGACGACGGAGATTCACAAGATTCCGGCGACAATTCTGTCCCGGTGCCAACATTACAACTTCCGGAGGATTGCGCAGACTCACATCGTTGAGCAGCTTCGCGCCGTGGCCGTTCAGGATCAACTCACTATCGAGGAGCGCAGCTTCTTGGCGCTGGCGCGGGCCAGCGAGGGCAGTATGCGGGATGCCCTGTCCCTGCTCGACCAGGCCATTGCGTTCGGGGGCAAGACCATCAACCATGCGGATCTCGAGATTCTGCTCGGAGCGGTACCGCAAGAATTGGTGCAGGGCCTGACCGGGGCCGTCCTGACACAAGACAGCCCTGCGGCGCTCACCGTGCTGGCGAACCTGCTGGACCAGGGACACGATTGGCGGACGTTCTGCGCCGAGGTGGTGGAACATCTCCGCAATCTCCTCGTAGCAGCAGTGGTTCCGGCGGCGGCCGAGTTGCGCGGGCTGATTGAAGTCTCCGAGGACGACCTGCAGCGGCTTGCGACGAGTGCGAGCATGCTGACGCCGGAACAGCTCCAGGAACTCCTGGCGATCTTCACGCAGGCCGAAGACGCCTTGCGATTCAGTGCCCATCCCCGTTTCGTGATGGAAGCCGCAGCCGTTCGGGCGACCCGCCTGTTCCAGCAACGCGCAAGCCGCATGGCGCCCCCTGCGCACCCCCCGGGCAAGAGCGCCGCCGCGCGTCCGGATGTCGCGAACAGCGAAGCTGCTGCCTCTCCCAAAGCCGTATCAGGGCCCAAACCGGCACCGTCGCCCCGAATCGTCCATGCTGAGTCCGAGCCGAACGCCCACCCCACCCAGCCCCCGATGCCTGGGGCGCGCAAGGAATCGGCTCCGGTCTCGAACCGCCAGACCGATGAACCCGTAACCGGAGAGACGACGGCGGGCCTGGTTGCGGTTACTGCTCCAGGGGGCGAGAAGCAACCGGCCATGAACTGGGAGGCGGTTCAAGAGGAGGTTGCCGGTTCGTTTCCGAACATTGCGCCGTTTCTGGAAGCCGGCCGGTTCGTCGGAATTGAGGGTGGATGGGTGACGATCGGGTTTACCAAACAGTCGACAGTGGCCCGCGCCATGCTGGAGAAAGAGGAGAATCTACGAACGCTTGCGACGCTGTGCGAGCGGCAGGCGGGGCATCCGGTGCGAATCCGTATCGTTGAACTCACGGAGACGGATCCGTCAGGGCCGACCATGGCTCAAGCACGCGCCGCCAAGGAGCAGGGCCAGCGACTCGTGCTCTTTGAGCGGGCTCGGGCGAATCCCACGGTGAAGGAGGCGCTCGAAATCTTCGGCGCCGAGTTGGCCGAAGTCCGGACCGTGACTCAGAAGGAGGCAGGCGAATGAAGAACCCGTTCGGCAATATGAGTACGATCCTCAAGCAGGCCCAGGCGATGCAGGAACAAATGGCCAAACTCCAAGAACAGGCGGCCTCCAAGACCGTGAATGGAACCGCCGGCGGCGGGATCGTCACCGTGACGGCAAACGGCGCCATGCAGATTGTCGGGGTGACGATCGATCCCGAGGTGGTCAAGAGCGGCGATGTCGACATGCTTCAGGATCTCGTGACGGCGGCGGCAAATGAGGCGTTGCGGAAGGCCAAGGAATTGATGGAAGGCGAGATGAAGGCATTGACCGGCGGGATGAAGATCCCGGGTCTGTTCTGACTTTCTCACGATGGCGGTCGATCAACAAGGCTTGCTGGCGAGACTCGTCAAGGAACTTGTTCGGCTCCCAGGAGTCGGCCAAAAAAGCGCGCAGCGCTTGGCCTTTCACCTCATGAAGACCGACCGAGAGGAGGCCCTCCGTCTGGCGGATGCGATTCGGGCGGTCAAAGACGGCTTGGCGTTCTGTCGACAATGCCGCAATATCGCCGAGGGCGAGCTCTGTGAATTTTGTCTTGACCCTAAGCGCGATCGCGCGAAAATTCTCGTCGTTGAGGAGCCGAGCACGCTCTATGCTGTGGAACGGGCAGGCGCGTATCGCGGGCTCTATCATGTTCTGCTCGGGGCGCTCTCCCCGCTCGACGGCGTCGGTCCATCGGATATCCGAGTCGATGAACTGGTCGAGCGTGTGAAAGTCGGCGGAGTGGAGGAGGTCATTCTCGCCACAAACCCCACCATCGAAGGCGAAGCCACCGCGATCTTTCTCACCAGACTGCTCAAGCCTCTCGGAGTCCGCGTCTCTCGAATTGCTTACGGAATTCCCGTGGGCATGGACATCGAGTATGCGGACGAGGTGACGCTGCTGAAGTCTATCGAAGGGCGACGGGATCTATAGGCCCTCGGCGGTGCCGGGCCCGTTTCCCCGTTGACCCCTTCAAGACCGGGCTGGTATAGTCAGCGCTTGTCTCTCTTGCCCAGAGCCCGGAAGGATCATGAAGGCACGTTCGACGGCCAAACGCTCTCCCTCAGCCAGACCGCCAAGTCCGGTTGCCGCCCCGCTTCGGTCCGGCAAGAAGAGATCGGACGCCAGGACCGACAAGTATCCGGACATCCGCCATGACCTCGAGCGGCAGCGCTCGGCCATTCTTGAAGACGCCGGCGAGATCCTGACGAACCGTCCCGACCTCGAAACGTTCCCCGATGTCAGTGACCAGGCCTCAGCCGAAGTCGACCAGAACTTTTCAATGCGGATTCGCGATCGCGAGCGGAAACTGCTCAAGAAGATCGATGAAGCGCTGGAACGGATGAACGACGCGACCTACGGAATCTGCGAACGCTGCGGGGAAGACATTCCCTACAAACGCCTTAAGGCCCGCCCCGTTACAACCCTCTGCATCGAGTGCAAGACCCTCGAAGAGAAGGAAGAACGCGCCCGGCGCTAACCGGGCGGTCCTCCGCAGAAACGCGGGTGCACCCACAACTGCAACGTAGTGTCCCTACTCAGTTCCAGCCCGCGCGCGGCTAACGTTTCAGCGCCTTGATCCGCTCGCGCGCATGGGCGGCGCGGGCCTCTTCATCGGGAATCCCCTTAACCAGGACGAGATACGTTTCGTATTCGCTGACCGCGCGCCTGGGATTCTCTTGTTCGTACGCTTCCGCAAGGTTATACCGAGCCACCGCGTAATTGGGACGTAGCGTGACGGCTTTTTCAAACAGAGCCAACGCTTCTGCTCTCTCTCCCAGCTTGACATGCACGGTGCCCAAGTTGTTCAGCACTTCCGGGGTGTTGGGCCGGATGGCGAGCGACCGCAACATTTCCGCCTTCGCCTTGTCGTATTGGCCCTTACCGGCCCAGGCGAGACCGAGCTTGTGATGCGCTTCTGCGAGCCACACCTTGTTGGTAAACCCGCTGGCGATGGATTTCTGATAGGCATCGATGGCGACGTCGTAGTTCTTGTCGCCGCAGTAGCCCAGATGCGCAACTTGCCCGCGGGCGAATTGCTGCAGTGACAGGAATGGTTCCTTGTCCTCGCTCCCCTGGCTCTCCATTTTCTGTCCCCCCTTCCCCTCCGCTGGATTTCTCAGTCGATCCAAAAACTCCCGGCGGTACGGAGAGAACAGCCGCGCGTAGGGATCAACGGTGAAGGAGGCCAGAAGCAGGATCGGATGGTCTCGCGAACCGGTCACCAGGTATTGGGTCGTGCTCTTCTCTGTTCCGGTTTCGAGGATGGAGCTGCTCTCCATATTCGCTTTCGTTTCCAGTTGGGACACGCTCAGGTAGAACTCCAACACCGGTTTGAGCTGGGACAGGGTGCGGCGAAGCGCAGGGTAGGGGTCCAGGTTCAGTCCCTTTGGAAAGGTGAAGAGGGCTCCGACCAATAATCCATCCTCGTCGAAGAAATACGACTCTTCTCCCCGGGAGGCACTGCGTTCGGACGGAATCATGAACTCTTGTCCGCTGCCCCACGCCCTCGATGCACGGACTGGCGGCGGCTGTCCGGCCAGGAACTCCGGCTTGTGCGCGCAGATGGTGACCGACTTAAGAAGGACCAAATCCGATTCCGAGGGAGGGAGATTGGAGCGTGCGGGTGCTTTCGCGCCGCATCCGAGCAGGACACAGCTAGCCAGAAGAAGACCGGCCCAGTGAAGCCGCAGTCTGCAACCGCCCATGACGATGACGCAGATCCCAGCAGGACGACTCATCCTGTCGAGACAATACACGATTTCAGGGGTCGTGGCGAAGGGGAAAACACAAGGCCTGCTTCCGGAGGGAAGCAGGCCTTGCGTCACCGAGAACGACGAGTCAACTACCGCCGTTGCGAATCAACCATGTTATCTTCTGCTGTATAGCCGAAGAGGTAAGGGACGCTGCTCCCGATGGCGTACAACGGCCGGTTGACCACGTAGTCGAGGGCCTGGCCGATCGGATGGAAGAGAAATCCGAGCCACCGATAGGGGTTATCGTTCACGGCGGATCCGGCAGCAGGATCTGAATAGACCAGCGCGGTACTGTCGAGAATGTTGTGAATGCTGGTGGGGGGAGAGTATTCCCTCTCGCCCGCGGTTTCTTGATTCATCGTTCCACAGCTTGCAGTGACCAGAGTCAGCATCGCAATACCGACAGCCCACGACATTGCTCTCATGGCGTTACCTCACTTCTTTCAGTTCATATCATGAACGATCGTCGGGGTCCTCGCAAAACCTAGAGGAAGTGTAGCCGACAATCTGGATTCTGTCCAGAAACCAGAGAGTTCCGTCGTTCCCATGAAAATCACAGTGTTGGAGACCGCAGGCGCTGGATGAGCAGAGCGGGATGGTGGGCGATACAGGTATCGAACCTGTGGCCTCTTCCGTGTGAAGGAAGCGCTCTACCACTGAGCTAATCGCCCATCGGGCGGCAGTCTAGCACGGGGTTTTAGGGAGGTTCAATGCGGCAACGTTGGGAAATGTTCAATATCAAGAAAAGCATCTTCGCATTGATCATTCAACATTGAACATTGAAAATTCTCACACGGCGTTCCGGTTCGCTTCGAACATAAATGCGGCGGCCTGTCTTGACTTCACCAAAACTTGGTTTCTAGAATGAAGTCCTTCCCCCGCAAGAAGCGTCGATCGCATGAGAGATGACATCGTCATCGTGGGTGGTGGTCTGGCTGGATCGGAAGCGGCCTGGCAGGCTGCGAATCGAGGCGCCAGAGTCACGCTCTACGAGATGCGCCCGAAGGAGATGACCAAGGCGCACAAGACCGGCGGCCTGGCCGAGCTCGTGTGCTCCAACTCACTCGGTTCGACGGACCTCCACCACGCTCCCGGGATTCTGAAGGAGGAAATGCGGCGGCTCGGCTCGCTCGTCATGGCTTCCGCCGAACAAGCCAGAGTGCCGGCCGGCTCAGCGCTCGCCGTCGATCGAGACCGGTTCTCGCTGCACATTACCCGCGCGCTGGAAGGCCACCCGAACGTCAGAATTCTCCACGAAGAGATCAGCGAGATTCCGACGGATTGCGTGTGTATCATCGCCGCTGGGCCCTTAACGTCCGACAAGCTCTCACAGGCCATCGGTTCCGTCACGCAATCGCAACACCTGTATTTTTTCGACGCGATTTCGCCGATCATCGACGCCGATTCGATCGACCCGGACATCGTCTTCCGCGCTTCCCGCTACGACAAAGGCGGAGATGACTATCTCAACTGCCCCTTGACTGACGCCCAGTACGACGTCTTCTACGATGCCCTCATGGCGGCCGAGAAAGTGCAGGCGAAGGATTTCGAGAAGACACCCTACTTCGAGGCCTGCATCCCCATTGAGGTCATGGCGGAACGAGGTCGGGACACCATGCGATTCGGCCCGCTGAAACCGGTTGGTCTGGTAGACCCCCGAACTGGCGTCCGGCCCTCCGCCGTCGTCCAGTTGCGGACGGAGAATATTCATCGCACCTGCTATAACATGGTCGGGTTTCAGACCAAGCTCACGTATCCGGCGCAAAGGAGCGTCTTCCGCCTGATTCCCGGATTGGAGCATGCGGAGTTCCTGCGATACGGGAGCCTCCATCGCAACACGTTCATCAATTCTCCGCAATTGCTCTTGAACACGTTGCAGTTTAAGGGTCGCAACACGCTCTTCTTTGCCGGGCAATTGATCGGAGTAGAAGGCTATACTGAGTCCGCGGCGATGGGGGGGCTGGCCGGCGTCAACGCCGCGCGGGTGTTAAAGGGGGAGCCGCCTGTGACGCCTCCGCCCACGACCGCGCATGGATGCCTGGTCTCCCATGTGTCGTCCGCCGATCCCCGTCGTTTCCAGCCGATGAACACCAATTTCGGCCTCTTTCCTCCCTTGCCCGATCCCCCCAGGGACAAGGAGAAGAAACGGCAGCTCATCGCCCAACAGGCCCTTGAGGATTTCGAATCATGGAAGATGCGATCCGGGCTTTCGTGACGTTCCTGACCGTCGAACGCAACGCCTCGCCCGAGACCGTTCGCAACTACCGGTCAGACCTCCGACAGCTAGCGCTGTTCCTCCGCAGAACCGAGAACTTGTCGCGTTCGATTCGAGCCGATCGCGTGACGACTGAAGAAATCCGGTCGTACCTCCATTGGCTGGATCGAAAGGGCGAGAAAGCCTCGTCGCTCGCGAGGAAGTTGGCCTGCCTGCGGAGTTTTTATCGATTCCTCGTACGGGAGGGGGTCGCGCGGAAGAATCCCGCGGAAGACATCCGAAGCCCGAAGCTGCCGAAGTCGCTGCCGCGCCTGCTGACGAAAGACGACGCGAGTGCGTTGATGGAATTTCCCGTGGGGCCGTCGTCGCTGGCCTTGCGCGATCGGGCTTTGCTCGAAACGTTGTACTCCACCGGCGCGCGGGTGAGCGAAGCCGTCGGGATCAACCTCGGCGACCTGAACGGGACGGAAGGGCTCGTTCGTTTGAGGGGCAAGGGCCGCAAGGAACGGGTGGTTCCGATCGGCGACGTGGCGCTCCAGGCGATCCGAGAGTATCGGGAGTCGTTGCGGACATCAACGGCCGGGCGAGGCTCGCCGAAATCCCCCAGCGGCCTGCCGTCAGCTCCGATCTTCTTGAATCATCGCGGAGGCAGGCTGACGACGCGCAGCGTGGCCCGGATCGTCTCCCGATACTCCAGCCGGCTCGCCGGCGGAGCCGTCAGCCCGCATGCCCTGCGGCATTCCTACGCGACGCATCTGCTCGATGAAGGCGCCGATCTCCGGTCGATTCAGGAAATGCTCGGGCACGCGTCGCTGAGCACGACGCAGAAGTACACACACCTCGCCGCCGACCAGCTCGCCGCCGTGTATGACCGCGCTCACCCGCGGGCGCGGGCGCTCACGAGCGCCGTTCCGCGAAAGGACCAGAAACCGTCATGACCATCCGGTCCACGACCATTCTGTGTGTCCGTCGCAACGGACGGGTCGCGATGGGCTGCGACGGGCAGGTGACCGTCGGAACCACCGTGATGAAACACAACGCGAAGAAATTGCGATGCCTTCATCACGATCAAGTGCTCGCAGGTTTTGCGGGGGCCACAGCGGACGCCTTCACACTCTTTGAGAAGTTCGAGGCCAAGCTGGAAGAGTATCGCGGCAATCTGACGAGGGCGGCAGTTGAACTCGCCAAGGACTGGCGTACGGATCGTGTCCTGCGCCGATTGGAGGCCCTGCTGGCAGTCGCCGGTCGGGAGCAGTCCTTTATCATCTCGGGAACCGGCGACGTCGTGGAACCTGAAGACGGCATTCTCGCCATCGGCTCGGGAGGGCCCTATGCCTTGGCGGCAGCCCGAGCGCTCCTCGGCCATTCCCAACTGGAGGCGTCGGCTATTGTCACCGAAGCGATGAAGATCGCCGGCGCGATCGATATCTACACCAACCAGCAGATCATCGTTCAAGAATTGGGAGGATGAACAGGCTCTTGAATCACCAGACAGCCGGTACGGCGACGCAGAATATCAATAGCTTAACGCCCCGCCAGATCGTGGAGGAGCTGAACCGTTACGTCATCGGGCAAAAGGACGCCAAGCGGATGGTGGCCATTGCGCTGCGGAATCGATGGCGCCGGCAGCAACTGCCGGCGGATTTGCGTGATGAGGTTATGCCGAAGAACATCATCATGATCGGTCCGACCGGCGTGGGGAAAACGGAAATTGCAAGGCGGCTCGCGAAACTGGCTCAGGCGCCCTTCATCAAGGTCGAGGCGTCCAAGTTCACCGAAGTCGGCTACGTGGGACGCGATGTGGAATCCATCATCCGGGATCTGACCGAACTGGCCATCAACATGGTCAAGACCCATCGCCTGGAAGCAGTGCAACAGAAGGCCGAACAGCATGGAGAGGAACGACTGTTGGACCTTCTTCTGCCACCTCCTCCGCCCCGGCCGGGCTTTACGGAAGGGCACGGCGAGTCGGCCGCTCAGACCGGTCATGATTCATATGAAACGACCAGGTCGAAGCTCAGGCTGCAGCTTCGAGGGGGGAAACTCGACGAGCGCACAGTCGAGCTCGAGGTCAAGGAGCGCGCGCTTCCGGTCGGCGTCATCTCCAACATCGGGGGGCTCGAGGATCTGGAAGGCAATCTCCGCGACATGCTGGGCGGGATGTTCCAGGGCAAGAAGAAGAAGCGGCTCATGAAAGTGCCGGAGGCGCTGAAACATCTGGCCCAGGAGGAAGCCCAGAAGCTGATCGACATGGACGAGGTCACTCGTGAGGCCATCACCAAAGTCGAGCAGACCGGGATCGTGTTTCTCGACGAGATCGACAAGATCGCCGGCCGGGAACGGACGATGGGGCCGGATGTCTCGCGGGAAGGCGTCCAGCGCGATCTGCTGCCCATCGTCGAAGGCTGCACGGTGACCACCAAGCATGGGCCGGTCCTGACCGATCATATTCTGTTCATCGCGGCCGGCGCCTTTCATGTGGCGAAGCCATCCGACCTGATTCCGGAGCTGCAGGGGCGGTTTCCGATCCGGGTCGAACTCAGTCCCTTGTCGAAAGACGATTTTGTGCGTATCCTCACGGAACCGAAGGGTGCGCTTGTCCGGCAGTATCAAGCCCTCCTTGCGACGGAAGGGCTCCTCGTCGAGTTCACCAAGGACGGTTTGGAGGAGATCGCTGGGCTGGCGGTGCAGGTGAATGAGCGGACGGAGAACATCGGCGCGCGCCGTCTTTTTACGATCATGGAACGACTGCTGGAACAGATTTCGTTCGAGGGACCGGAATGGCCGGAGAAGACCCCGCGCATCACCGCAGAGTACGTCCGTGAGCGGTTGAAAGACGTGGTGAAGGATCAAGACCTGAGCCGGTATATTTTGTAGGCGAGACGGGCGAGACTAGCGAGACGGGCGCGACTCGCTCTTCTCGCGAGTCCCGCCTTTCGCGCGTTTCTCGCAACGGGAGTAGAACATGAACAGACTGATCAAGAAAGCCAACGTGCTGATCGAGGCCCTACCCTACATCCGGACGTTTCGCGGGAAGACCGTCGTGGTGAAATATGGCGGCCATGCCATGACGGAGTCCTCGCTGAAGGAGCGCTTTGCGCAGGATGTGGTGTTGCTGAAGTACGTCGGGATCAACCCGGTCATCATTCATGGCGGCGGGCCCGAGATCGACAAGATGTTGGACCGGCTGGGGATCGAAGCGAAATTCCGTCATGGCGTGCGAGTGACGGATGAGGAGACGATGGAAATCGTCGAAATGGTCCTCGTCGGCAAGATCAACATGGAGATTACGGATCTTATCAATCGCCATGGCGGCAGCGCAGTCGGCCTCAGCGGGAAGGACGGAGGGTTGATTCTGACCAAGCCGCTGACCGCGAAAGCCTGGGCCGAGAGTTTGGAGCGCGAACTGGACGGCGAAGACGGGGAGGGGGATTTCGGTCTGGTCGGCGACATCGAAAAGGTCGATCCGAGTCTTCTGTACAAGCTCCAGGGCGATCACTACATTCCCATCATCGCTCCTATCGGCACAGATCGCGAGGGGAATACCTACAACATCAACGCCGACCTGGTGGCGGGCGCCATCGCGGGAGCCCTGCGCGCGGAAAAGCTCGTCATGATGACGGACATCAAGGGGATTCGCGACGCCAAGGGGCGTCATCTCTCCACCGTGTCCCGAAAAGATGTCCAGCGCATGGTCAAGAAAGGGACGATCACGGAGGGCATGCTGCCCAAGGTCCACGCCTGCCTCGACGCCCTGGCCGGAGGGGTCGGGAAAGCCCATATCATCGACGGGCGAGTTCCTCACGCCATCCTGCTCGAAATCTTCACACACAAGGGCATCGGCACCGAGATCGTCGCGTAGTGTAACCGTGAAGCGCTCGATGACAGATGAGTGCTGAGGCCCGACTGAGCGCCTCTCTTCGGGCTTTGGTCGGAGAGCGCCATCCTTTCTCCTCGCCAGAAAAACTTCTTGAGGCCGAACGTTTTATGCTAGAGCAGTTCGGCCTACTTCGCTTCGCGGTCGAAACCCATTCCTTCGAGGCCTTCGGCCGCACGTATCACAACGTGGTCGGAACAGCGGGAGGCCGGCAGCAGGCGCCGCTCATTCTCGCGGCCCATTACGATACCGTACCCGATTCTCCGGGAGCCGACGACAACGCGAGCGGCTTGGCGGTCCTGCTCGAGGTCGCCCAACGCATCACACAGAGCTCCCTCAGTCGCCCCGTTCAATTCATCGCGTTCTGCCTCGAGGAGGAGGATCTCTTGGGGAGCCGCGCCTATGTCGGCCGCCTCCTCGCCGCGCGCCAGCCTGTGCAGGGTGCGATCGTCCTGGAATGTGTGGGCTACGCGAGGGATGAAGAAGGGTCTCAGAAGATTCCGCCCGGTATTCCGGTCACTGTGCCGACCGTGGGAAATTTTCTGGCCGTGATCGGCAACCAGACCTCGAGTTCACTCACGATGGCGGTCGAGCAGGCCATGAGGCCCCATCTGCCGGTGATACCGCTGGTGGTGCCGGGCAACGGCGAATTCCTGCCGGACACCAGACGCAGCGACCATACGGCCTTCTGGGAAGAGGGATTTCCCGCGGTGATGCTCACCGACACGGCCAACTTCCGCAATCCCCACTACCATCGCCCGACCGATACGCTCGACACGTTGAATCTCGACTTCCTGGCCTCCGTCGCCGATGGCGTCACCGCGGTAGTCTTGAGTCTGGCAGGAGCTGACAGGGCTGGATGATGGCGACGCGGGTCAGTCACGCAACGAAGACCTGGATTGCGAAGGCGTACGCCCAACTCGATTACAAGACGTTGGGACCAGTCTATTGCTGGGAGGGCGGGGACGAATTCTGGGATCGCAAACGGAAACCCTGCGAGCGACTGGGAATCAAGATCGCCGAAGCCCTGCTACAGAGGTTGCCGCAGGACGGGCGAAGTCTCTACGTGGGAGCCGGCGTAGCGGAACTTCCCTGTTTACTGGCCGAGGCGCTGGATTTCGAGCGGCAGGTTGAACCGTATAATCTCCGGCGGGCAGAGGTGTCGGCGCTGAATCGCGCCTGCCGCGGATTGGCGGTCGCATTCCGGAATCGTGATGCGGCATCGGCGCGCGGGTCATTCGATCACCTGTGGATGGTCAGCGTGTTGAATGACCCGGAACGGTTTCCTCATCTCTCGCTGTTGTCATACGGACGGGCCGATCCAGTCACGTTCGATCCCGTGCGATTTCAAAAAGAACGACGGATGGTGCAGGCCATCGTCAACCGCTGTCTGCCCAAGGTGAGCCTTCCAGGGCTGGTCACCACTTCGATCGAAGAAGTCGTCTGGATAGCCGACTGGTGCCACCGTCACCGGATTCCCTATCGCGTGGAGCGGACACAATACCAGACGGCGCTGGTCGGCGATCCGATTTGTTTTGTTCGAGTCGGAAGGCGGAAGTTCAAAAGTGGGAAAGTTGGAAAGTCATAAAGTTCTCGAGTTCTTCAACTTTGCCACTTGCTAACTTTCAAACTTTGAAACCTGCATTCCGGCCCGAATCGTTAAGATACTGGCGGGCGTACTTCACATAATTCTCGGACGATTCCCTGACCCAAGCCAACTCCTTGTCCGTCACGGTACGCCGGACTCGAGCGGGCGACCCAAGGATGACGCTCTTGGGCGGGACGACGGTTCCTTCCACCACCAGGGCTCCGGCTCCGACCACCGAATCCTCCCCGATCACCGCGCCGTCCATGATGATCGCGCCCATTCCGACCAGTACGCGATCCTTGATGGTGCATCCGTGGAGAACGACACTGTGGCCGACCGTCACGTCATTGCCGATCACCAGGGGATGCGTGTCGTGGGTGACGTGCAGCGTGCAGAGGTCCTGGATGTTGGTTCGATTGCCGACCCGGATATAGTGCACATCGCCCCGGATCACGGCGTTGAACCACACGCTGCACTCTTCCCCCATCACCACATCGCCGATCACCACCGCGGTCGTTTCGATGAAGCAGGATTTCGGGATGGTGGGCGTGATGCCTTGAAAGATCCGAATCATGGAGGCACTCTAGGGGAATCAATCTCGTTCCCGCAAGAGCCGGTCAGTCATTGACAGGGTTTTTGACTGTCCCGTAGACTGCGCCGATGGCACGCAAAGCGATTCCCATGGCGGATAGGTGGGAGAGGCTCGGCTCGACTGGCTTCGACACTGAGTTCAGCCGAACCAGCCTCGCCGAAGTCCGACCTGCGACCGCAACCAGCCCCCTCCAGGCCACGGTCGGCTTCGTCAATCTGGGCTGTTCCAAGAACCAGGTCGATTCCGAAATCATGCTCGGAACCCTTTCCCAGAACGGATTCCAGCTGACCGGCGATCCCGCGAAAGCCGAGGTTGTGATCATCAATACCTGCGGTTTTATCGAGGAAGCCAAGCAGGAATCGATCAACAGTATCCTGGAACATGCCAAACTGAAAAAAACCGGTTCCTGCCGCATCCTCATCGCCGCCGGCTGTCTCGCCCAGCGGTACCAGGGAGAGCTGCTCAAGGAACTGCCCGAACTGGACGCGGTGGTCGGAACCGGGGAATTTGGCAGGATCGCCGATATCTGCCGCGATCTCCTTGCGCCGAAAAAGCGGCATCAGCGACTCTGGATCAGCGAGCCACCCTATCTCTATGACGAGCTGGCACCCAGACTCAGGCTCGGCAGGCCGCACAGCGCCTACGTCAAGATCGCCGAGGGCTGCAACCGCAACTGTGCCTTCTGCGCGATTCCGCTGATGCGGGGCAAGCAGCGCAGCCGACCAATCGATTCGATCATCGCCGAGGCCCAACGCCTCGCGGCAGAAGGTGTCAAAGAACTCAACCTGATTTCCCAGGACACCATCAACTACGGAGTGGATCTGGGTTTGCGCCAGGGCCTCGTCACCCTGCTTCGGGAATTGGTGACCGTGAAGGGCCTCCGCTGGATCAGGCCGTTCTACCTCTATCCGCAGCAAGTCACGGACGAGCTTTTGGATCTCTATGCCGGTGAGGATACGATCGCCACGTACATCGATATGCCCCTGCAACACATCAATGACCGCATGCTCAAACGCATGCACCGGCTGGGCGATCGAGCCGCCATCGAGGCTCTGGTCCATCGCATCCGCACCCGTATTCCCGCTGTGACCTTTCGGACCGCCTTCATCGTCGGGTTCCCCGGAGAAACCGATGCCGCCTTCACTGAACTCTGTGACTATGTGGAGCAGAGCGAGTTCGACCGCGTCGCGGTCTTTCTCTACTCGGACGAAGAAGGCACGCCAGCGGCCTCCTTAGACGAGAAGGTCGAGCGGGAAGTGATGGAGGAACGCCGCAATGCCATCCTCTCCGTCCAGGAATCGATTGCCGGGGCGAAGGGAAGGGCCAAGGTCGGCTCCGTCCTCGAGGTGCTCGTCGACGGACTGTCGGAGGAAACGGATCGCCTGTTGGAAGGGCGCCACGAAGGTTTGGCACCCGAGATCGACGGCGTCGTCTACATCAACGGAAGTTCAGCTGCGTCTGGCGATCTCGTCAAGGTTGAAATCACCGATGCAGTAACCTACGACCTCGTTGGCCGCATCGTCACGTGAGCAGCTGGCTTCTCGATTCTTCTTCCCCCTCTGCTACACTTACACCAGCAACTTTCCAGGAGCACGTAACCCATGACGGCGCAGAGGAAAGACTCGATCGTTCTGCTGATCCATTGTAAGGACCGCAAAGGCATCGTCGCCCGGGTGTCCGGCTTCATTCACGATTTCGGCGGCAACATTCTCGACTCCGACCACCACACAGACGAAGAAACCAACGACTTCCTCATGCGGATGGAATTTGCGACGGAGGGATTTCAGATTCCCCCGGAGGACATTCCGGGAGCCTTCGCCCCGATCGCCAAAGTGTTCGAAATGCGCTATGAAGTCCATCACTCCAGCCGGCGGACTCGCGTCGGGATGTTGGTCTCGAAGCAGGATCACTGTCTGGCGGATCTACTCCAACGGCACCGGCGTGACGAGCTGCACATCGACATTCCCGTCATCATTTCGAACCACGAGGCCTGCGCGAGCTGGGCCGATCTGTTCAAGATCCCGTTTGCCGTCTATCCCGTCACCAAGGAGACCAAGCCGCAGCAGGAGCGGCAGGTCTTGGACCTGTTGAACGAGCACCGCGCGGAATTGGTGGTGATGGCCCGCTACATGCAGATACTCAGCGCGGACTTTCTGGCCCAGGTCGGCTGCCCGGTGATCAATATTCACCATTCTTTCCTGCCGGCCTTTATCGGGGCGAATCCCTACCGGCAGGCCTATGATCGAGGCGTGAAAATTATCGGCGCGACGGCGCACTATGCAACGCAGGATCTCGACGAAGGGCCGATCATCGAGCAGGACGTGATTCGCGTGGGCCACCGAGACACAGTCGAGGACCTGATTCGCAAGGGACGGGATTTGGAAGAGATCGTGCTGGCGCGCGCCGTGCGACGGCACATCGAACATCGCGTCCTCGTCTATGGCCGCAAGACGGTGGTCTTCGACTAAGGCGGGGCCATAGGGGGTGCGAGAACGTCCTTACGTCGGTCGCGGCGACAGTGGCAGCGTGACGGTGAACATAGAGCCTTGGCCCACGTCGCTCCTCACATCGATCCGGCCTCCGTGGGCATCGGCGATCCAGGCGCAGATGGCGAGGCCGAGGCCGGTCCCTTTCTTGGTATGGGAGCGCGCCAGGTCGGTACGGAAGAAGCGGTCGAAGATGCGCGCCTGGTCAGCAGGCGCGATGCCGATGCCTTGATCGGTCACGGAAAGTCTGGCCTCCCGACTCTCTGTGATCAGGGCGATTTCGACTTTCCCGCCGGGATGGGAATACTTGACGGCGTTCTCGACCAGATTGAGCAGCAACTCACGGAGCCGCAATTCGTCGCCCTGCACCACCGCCGGCATCACGGTGCCCAATACCACTTCGATATTGCGGTCCTGTCCGAGCAAGGTAGCTTGGCGATAGATGTCCTCCACGAGCGGCTGGAGGGCTACCGGCACCGATTCCGTTTTCACCTCACCCATGTCGGCTCGCGATAAGAAGAGCAATTCCTCGACAATCCGGGTCATCCGATCAATCTCTTCGAGATTGCTCTCGAGTACCGAGTGATAATCTTCAAGCGGGCGCGGTCGACGCAAGACCAGTTCCGTTTCACCTTTCATCACGGTCAACGGCGTTCGCAGCTCATGCGAAGCATCGCTCGTGAATTGCCGGATCTGCCGGAAGGACGCGTCCAACCTCCCGATCATATTGTTGAACGTGCCGGCCAGGCGTCCGATCTCATCAGGCGCCGCGGGCATCGTGAGCCGCTGACTCAGATCGCCGGCCGCGATGCGTTGCGCGGCGAGCGTAATGGCGTCCACCGGGCGCAAAGCCCGCCCGGCCAGAAACCAACCGCCGGCCAGCGAGACAGCCAGCGCGACAGGCATCGCCACGATGAGCAGGATAAGAAAGCGGTGCAGGGTATCTTCGATCGATTCCATCGACGTGCCGACCTGTACGATATACAGCAGTCTTCCTCGATAATTGATCGGCACGGAGATGACGCGCAGAGGAGGTTCGTTGGGATACTTGGCCGATTCGAGGATCGTCCGCCCGTTGAAGGTGGCTTCGAGCGCTGTCCTGCTCAGCGGCACCTCGTGTTGTTTGATGTTCGGCGACCGGATCGTGATCGTGCCGGACGGGGTAAAGATCTGGAAGAACTTGTCGATGCGGGTCAGTTCGGGAAATTGAGAGAGCAGTTCCTCTTCGTCGATAAGCGGAAGAAATCCGCGCTCTTCGAGCGAGCGAACCGCGGCAGTCGCGGTTTCTTCCAGCGATTGATCGACGCCGTCTCGAAGGTTGCGGGCAGTGATCGCGTACAGGACGACGGAGAAGATGATCAGGACCAGCGCAAGGGCTGTTCCGTACCACAGGGTGAGCCGAACGCGCAGCGGCATCAGGAGACCTCCGAGCGACGAGAAACCGTCAATCGTCATTCGCCACACGAGGGAGCGCTGGGAACGCCCCGCACACCGTTCGATCGACGGTTGACGAATGACGTCTGACACGGTACAGCGAGCGACGCGGGAACGAAGCCGGGAACCCCTTTCTGCATTCTGTCAATCGGCCTTCAGCATGTATCCGCTGCCTCGGATGGTATGAATCAGCTTCTTGGTCCGGCCCCGGTCGATCTTGTTCCGCAGGTAGTTCACGTACACGTCGATGACGTTGGTGAAGGTGTCGAAGTCCTGATTCCATACGTGCTCCGAAATCATGGGCCGGGTGAGCACCCGACCGGCATGACGCATGAGGTATTCGAGCAGGGCATATTCTTTGAGCGTGAGTTCGATCCGTAGCCCTCCGCGCGCGACATCGCGCGTGGCCGGGTTCAGGATCAAGTCGTCCACCTGGAGAATGCCGGGGCTTTCGGTTGCGCCACGACGGAGCAACGCGCGCACGCGCGCCAAGAGTTCGTCGATGGCGAACGGTTTGGTCAAGTAGTCGTCGGCGCCGGCGAAAGCCCTT
>Ga0233416_10000168_pt1 | contig 19611 bp, 18 predicted proteins | sample Sediment_Towuti__2_FD_188638 | JGI IMG/M metagenome (GOLD analysis project Ga0233416, IMG submission 188638) | Sediment microbial communities from Lake Towuti, South Sulawesi, Indonesia - Sediment_Towuti_2014_0_MG | ecosystem: Environmental > Aquatic > Freshwater > Lake > Sediment | place... | reverse complement strand
GTCGAGGCGCGCTCGGCGAGCGCTTCGAGCACTGCGCTCCTTCGCTCGGGTGGCCCGTCGTCCGAGACCTCGAGGAGCGCACCTCCCGCCTCGGTCGGGCGGATCGTGACCTCGATCCGGGACGGCGGGCCACGGCGCACGGCCTGGTCGAGCGCCTCGTGGACGATCTGGTAGAGCGCCGTCCGCGCGAACTCCCCGAGCTCGTCTCCCCGCTCGACGTCGAGCGCGACCTCGACCTCGTGCCGGGACGCGACACGGCGCGCGAGCGCCTCCACCGCGGCCGAGAACCCGAGCTCCCGCAACGTGCGCGGCTCCAGGTCGTCGCACAGCGCGCGCAGGTCGCGGCTCGCCTCCCGGGCGAGCTCGAGCGCGCGCTCGAGGAGCTCGTGCGCCTCCGCCGTGTGGTCGTCGCCGAGAGCGGAGAGCCCCGCGTCCACCATCTGCGCGACTGCCGACAGCTGCTGGACGGGGCCGTCGTGCAGCAGCTCGGCGAGACGGCGGCGCTCCTCCTGCTCGGCGAGGATCCGCTCGGCGAGCAGGGCGCGCTCGGCGTCCTCGCTCGTCAATCGATCATCGCCTCGCGGAGCGCGATGGCGACCGCCTGCGTGCGGGTGTCCGCCTCGAGCTTGGCGAGGATGTGACGGACATGGCTCTTCACGGTCTCCTGGCTGATGTAGAGCTTCTCCGCCACGTCCGCGTTCGACATGCCGTCGGCCAGGAGCTGGAGGATCTCGCGCTCGCGCGGCGTCAGGACGTCGGCCTGGCCGCGCCCCGCGACGATCTCGGACATCAGCGCCGGATCGACGTACGACTCCCCGGCCGCCACCTTCTCGATCGCGCGAACCAGCGTCTCGTGAGGCGCCTCCTTCAGGATGTAGCCGCGCGCGCCGGACTCGAGCCCGCGCTGCAGAAGCGAGCGCTCGCCGTACGCCGTGAAGATGAGCACGCCCGTGTCCGGAGCCTTCTCGAGGATCACTTCAGTCGCCTCCAGGCCGTCCATCTCCGGCATACGCAGGTCTATGATCACGACATCGGGCCGCCGCCTCTCGGCGAGCGCGACCGCGGTCAACCCGTCAGCCGCCTCGCCGATCACCCGGATCCGCGGCGAGCGCGAGAGCGCGAGGCGGAGCCCCTCGCGGACGACCTCGTGGTCGTCGGCGATGAGGCAGGTGATCTCGTCGGCCACGAGTCGATTCTACGAGGCGCGTCGGCAGGCTCCTCCTCCACGCAGGCCGGGAACCCGCTGTCGCGTACGTGGTCGGAGTGGTACGCGCGGGCGGGACCCGCTCACACGGCGAGCGCGAGCTGGCGCGGCTCTGGGCGGGGCACGCGCGCGCTGCGTCGAGCCGGTGTCGAAGCGGCCGCCGTACGCACGGGCTCCGTGAGCGAGCGTTGGAGCGCGGCGGGGAGGTACGCCCGAGTCGCGAAGAGCGCCTCGTAGCGCTCGACCTCCTCCGGCCAGTCGCGGGAGAGAGACGCGAGGAAGTGCTCGCGGACGCCCGGGCGGAGGTGGACGACGCTCGCCCAGATGCCGCGGGCGCCCGCCCCCCGGGCGGCGCGGACGACGGCCTCGAGCTGGTCGGGACGGTCGGAGAGGCCGGGGAGGATCGGTGCGACCCCGACCCCGACGTCGATCCCTGCGTCGGCCAGGGCGCGGACGGCGCGGAGCCGGCTCGAAGGCGGCGCTGTGCCCGGCTCGGTGGTCCGCCAGACGCGCTCGTCGAGCGTGGGGATCGAGACGTAGACGCCGACCGGCACGTCACGCGCTGCGGACGCGAGGAGGCCGACATCGCGGACGACCAGAGGTCCGCGGGTGACGATGGAGAACGGCGTGCCGGCGACGGCGAACTCCCGGATGCACGCGCGCGTCAGCCGGAACCGCCCCTCAGCCGGTTGGTACGGATCGGTCGCCGTGCCGACAGCCACCTCCTCGTGCCGCCACGACTGCCGCGCGAGCTCGCGCCGCAATACCTCCGCGACGTTCGTCTTGACCCGGATCGAGCGGCCGTACTCCTCGTCCGACGGCCGCTCGGCGCGCCGCTCGAAGTGGCGCACGTAGCAGAACGTGCAGCGGTGGGCGCAGCCCGTGTACGGGTTCAGCGACCAGCGGAACGGCATCCCGCGCACCGCGTTGAGCGCCGATTTGCAGGGCTCGAGGCGGTACTCGGCTCGCACCCTGCGAGGATAGAACACGTGTTCGTGTCAGCGCAAGGGCGGGAGCCCGAGCGTCTCGACGCACCAGGCGAGCGCGTACCCGAGGTCTCCGCGCATGTCCTCGCGCAGCGTGGATCCCTGCGCGGCCCAGTCGGGAAGGGGTGCCGCCGCCTCGACCGCGAAGTGTCCGGCCAGCGCAGCGGCGAAGGCAGCCTCGTCGGGGAAGTCGACCTGCGGAGGCACGGCGTCCTCGACTCGGAGGCTCAGGAGCGCGAACGCGACGTCGATCCAGGGCGAGCCGCGCACGGACGCGCCCCAGTCGACGAGCACGGCGCCGCGCCCGGTGAAGCCGACGTTCTCGCTGTACACGTCGTTGTGGACGAGCGCGCTGCCGCTGAACTCTGCACCCTCCTCCGCGGCGATCAGCGTCTCGAGCGAGCTTTCGAGCCACGAGCGGGGGCAGAGCCCGAGACCGAGGAACCGCTCCGGGTCCGCAGCGACCCGCTTCCAACGCGCTGCCCACCGGCCATGGGCCGGGAGCTCGACTGGAGGCTCCGTCGCGCCGACTGCCTCGAGCGCGTCGAACAGCGGAGTGACGTCGTCGGGGTACGGCGGCGGCCAGAGCGCGTTCTCGAGGTACTCGATCGCGAGCAACGCCTGCTCCCCGGAGTCGGCGAAGCCGACGAACGCCGGCAGGAACGGGCCTCGCACGTTCCGGTAGACGGCGGCCTCGCGCCGGAGCATGTGCAGCGATCCGGCCTCTTCGGCCTGCTTGACGAACGAGGGCCCGTCGGACGTCGCGACCCGCCAGGCGCGCGAGCGTGTGTACCCGCCCGTGTCGAGTGCCTCCTCTACGACGGGCGAGCCACCGATCGCCTGGCGCAGGAGGTCGAGATCGAGCTGCACGGACGCATGGTGGCAGCGTTGACTCCGGGGCACGAGCGGGGGATGATCGCCCCGATGCGTACGAGGCTGTCCACGGTCGGGGCGATCTGCGCGATCCTGACAAGCGTGTGCTTCGTCGCCGGGGGCGTGCTTCTGGGCACGAGTGGAGTCGAGGTTCTCATCCCCGAGACGGGCGCCGATGGGCTCGAGTGGATCGCCGACGTCGACGACGCGAGCGACGCGTTCTTCGTGGGCGGCTGACTGATCGTCCTCACGACGCTGGTCGGGAGCGTCGCTCTCGTCGGCTTCTGGGACGCGCTCCGTGAGGCAGGCCCACTGACGCTCCTCGCTCCCGTCCTCGGCGTCGTCGGGCTCGTCCTCGTCACCATCTCGCACCTGATTCCCATCGCCGTCGCCTACGAGCTCGTCCCGGGATACGTCGCAGCGGACGAGGCAGCACGAGAGTCCCTGGCGGTGACGTTCGACACCCTCGCCAACCTGAGCCTGATCCTGAACTACACGGGAAACGCGCTGGGCTGGGGCGTCGCCGTGCCGCTCTTCGCCATCGCGATTCTGCAGACGAGAGCGGTGGCGCGCTGGATCGGGTGGCTCGGCTTGTTCGTAGCAGTCTTCGCGGGCTGGCTTGGGCTGCTCTCGCCGGCGTCGAGCGCGATCGAAGGCATCACCGTCATCGGCTTCATCGCGTTCTTCGTCTTCATGCCGAGCCTGGGGATCGCCATCCTCCTCCGCCAGCGGCGCTCAGCAACGGGCTGAACGACCTTCTCAGCGGCGTTGTCGAGGCGGGCAGGCCGTCCGTCTACGTGAGACGGAGCTCGTACAGGGCGTTCTCGTGGACGCGCCTGAAGCGCGTGCGGACCGCGTCCTGGTCGTCACCCACGTAGTGGGCGAACATCCTCATCGGCCGGATGCCGTCCTCCGTGATCGGAAAGAGATCGCGGAGCCCGTCGTCGAGCTCGACGTACACGTTGAGGTACGAGTACACGGCCTCGAAGCCCATCGCCTCGTACCAGGCGCGGGCCGCGAGATCGTTGCGCGTCCAGGCCTCGAGCCGCTCGATGCCACGCTCAGGTGCGCGATGCTCCACACCCCGAAGCAGCGCTGCCGCAATGCCCTCGCGCTGGTGGTCGGGATGGACGGCCAAGTGCCAGATCATCCCGCCGAGACCCGGTCTCTCCTCGCACACCGCTCCGGGCTCGGTCTCGCACTCGACGTCGATCAGCCCGACGATCTGCCCCTGCCGCTCGGCGACGAGCTCGATCGCAGGGCTGCCGTAGTGCTCCTTCTCCCGGCGCACGTCGTCGAAGAACGCGGTGTCGAGGAACGAGAGGAGGCGGCAGGTCACCCATCCGCGCTCGTCGGAGTCGCGATACGGGCGAACCACGAAGTCGACCATCGCGGCAATGCTACGAGGCGGGCTAGATGGTTGATCGGCAATTCCTCGCCGCGCGGATGGTGGCCGAGACACAGCGCCGGCTGGCGCCGCCCTCGCTCGCCCGTATTCCCGATACGCGCTCGCTCGGGCGGCGTCCCCGGCTCGGTCTCGGCCATCCCCGCATTGACGGCAATTACCGATCAACCATCTAAAGTCGACGGATGGACGAGCTCGAGGGCGGGATCCGCCGCGTCACGCTGCCGCTGCCGACGCGACCCGGGCACGTGCACGCCTACCTGCTGCCGGGCGAGGACGGGTGGACGCTCGTCGACACCGGAGTCGGCCTGCCCGATGCGAAGGAGGCGTGGGAGGCCGAGCTCGAGCTGGCTCGAGGGCGCGTGGCGCGCGTGTTCGTCACGCACTTCCATCCCGACCACGTGGGCGCCGCCGCGGACCTGCACGAGCTGACCGGGGCGCCGGTTCACCAGGGCGCCCTCGACTACGCGCAGTGCGAGCTCGTCTGGGGGAACCCGGCCTGGTCGGAGCGGCTCGTGGACTGGTTTCGGCTCCACGGCGCCCCTGACGACGTGACCGCCGAGCTCGTCGGCCAGAGCGCCATCTACCGACCGTTCATCCGCTACCAGCGGGACCCGATCCTGATGGAGGCGGGCGAGCTCCTCGACGGCTGGGAGCTGATCCCCGCCTCCGGCCACGCCGACGGACAGCTCTGCCTGCTCGAGGGCGACATCCTCATCGCGGCCGACCACCTGCTCGGGCGGATCACCCCCACGGTCGGGCTATGGCCGGCGAGCCGTCCGGATCCGCTCGGCGACTACCTCGCGGCCCTGGACCGGACGATCGAGCTCGGGCCGCGTCTCGCGTATCCGGGGCACGGCGAGCCCATCGAAGATCCGGCCGGCCGCGCCCGCGACCTCCAGGAGCACCACCGCGTCCGGCTCGAGGAGACCGTCGCGGCGCTCGGGGAGGAGCCGAAGAGCGGCTACGAGCTCTCGTTCGCGCTCTTCGGGGCCGACCTGCAGCCTGCCGGCCGCCGCTTTGCGATCGCCGAGACGCTCTCGCACGTCGAGCGGCTCGTGCACGAGGGCGCGGCCCGCCGCCGTGAGGACGACCAGGCAGTCGCCTATACTGCGGCTTGATAGATGGTGGACGACCTCCCGCCTAGTACCGGCGCCCCGGGGAGCGGGGCGGGTCTTCTCGGTGATTCGTGCTCCTGCGTGGGGCGCGTTCCGCTGCTGTGAGCGACGCGCTCCGGATCATGGCGATCTTCGCGCTCGTCCTCGGCAACGCCGTGTTCGTCGCTGCCGAGTACGCGCTCGTCACGGCGCGACGGACACGGCTGCACGAGCGCGCCGAGCGTGGCAGCCGGGCCGCCCGTCTCGTCTTGGAGCAGATGGACGCTCCGATCTCGTACATCTCGACGGTCCAGATCGGCATCACCGCATTCGGGATCGCTCTCGGTGCCATCGGCGAGCCTCTGGTCAGCAGCTACTTCGAGTGGATGCCGAGCGGCCTTGCGTTCGTGATCGCGTTCGCGATCCTGACGTACCTCAGCGTCGCCTTGGGCGAGCTCGTCCCGAAGGGGATCGCACTGCAGGCCGCCGAGCCGATCGCGATCGTGCTCGCGCCGCCGATGCGGATCCTGCAGAAGATCGCCGTCCCGATCGTGTGGATCCTGAACACGACCGCGAGCGGAGTCATGCGCGTCCTCGGGTTCAAGCCTGCGATCGCCGGCGAGCTCACTCACACCGAGGAGGAGCTCCGCCGGCTCGTGGCCGGCGCGGAGGAGGCGGGAGTGATCCAGGCAGCCGAGGAGGAGATGCTCTACAAGGTCTTCGACTTCGCCGACAAGGAAGTGCACGAGGTCATGGTCCCCCGCCCGGAGGTCGTGGCGATCGCGGCCGACATGCCTCCCGAGCAAGCGCTGAAGGCGGTGGTCGACTCGCCGTTCACGCGCTACCCCGTGTACCGCGACTCGCTCGACGAGATCATCGGGGTCCTGCACGTGCGGGACCTCTTCTCCGCCATGCACGACTTCGGCATTGCCGCCGTCCGGCTCGAATCGATCGTGCGTCCGGCGTACGTCGTTCCCGAGACCAAGGACCTGGCCGCGCTCCTGGCCGACTTCCGCCGCGAGAAGCAGCACATGGCGATCGTGATCGACGAGTACGGGGCGATGGAGGGGATCGTCACCCTCGAGGACCTGCTCGAGGAGATCGTCGGCGAGATCGAGGACGAGTTCGACCTCCCCGATACGTCGGTCGAGCGCGTCGACGAGACGACGATCCGGATCGAGGGCACGTACACGATCGACGACTTCAACGAGGAGTTCGGCACCTCGCTCGAGCACGAGGACTTCCACACGATGGCGGGGCTCGTGTTCGGGATGCTCGGGCGGGCGCCCGAGGTCGGGGACGTCACGAGCGTGGACGGTCTCGAGTTGACGGTGCTCGAGGTCGAGGGCTCGCGCATCCTCAAGCTCGAGGTCGCCTTCGCGGGCGAGGGGACGCCCACTGACGAGCCCGCGGCCGCTTGACGCGGCCTTCTCCGCTCCGGCACCGCGACTTCGCACTCTTCTGGGTGGCGCTCGGCACGACCGGGTTCGCCATGTCCATGGCCACGGTAGCCATCGGCTGGCAGGTGTACTCGGTTCGCGAGAACCCACTCGACCTCGGTCTGATCGGGCTCGCGGAGTTCCTCCCGCTCCTGATCTTCGCGCTCCCCGCCGGGCATGCCGCCGACCGCTTCCCGAGACGCCGCGTGTACGCGCTCATGGTGGTCGTGGACATGGTCGTCTTCTCGGCGCTCCTGCTCGTCACCCTCCGGGGCGCTGACCGGGTCTGGCCCTTCTTCGCGCTCGCCTTCCTGACCGGGACCGGGAGCGCGTTCGGCTCTGCGGCGGGTCGGGCGCTGACGCCGTCGCTCGTACCGCAGGAGATCCTCGTCAGCGCGCTCGCACAGCGCTCGATCGTCGTCCAGTTCTCGGTGGTCGTCGGCCCCGCTGTCGGCGGAATCCTCTTCTCGATCAAGCCCGAGCTCGTCTACGCGGTGGGAATCGCGCTCTCGCTCGTCGCCCTCGCCTGCGTGCTGGCGCTGCGGAAGGGGCGCGAGCCGGTCGTCGAAGGGTCCGCGAACCTCGGCGAGGTTCTGGCCGGCGTCCGCCTGATCCGCCGCACGAAAGTGCTGCTCGGGGCGATCTCGCTCGACCTCTTCGCCGTCCTCTTCGGCGGCGCCGTCGCGCTGCTCCCGGTCTTCGCGAAGGACGTCCTCGAGGTCGGGCCGACCGGCCTCGGCTTCCTCCGCACCGCGCCGTCGCTCGGCGCGTTCCTCGCCGCGCTCGCGATCGCCCGCTACCCGATCCGGCAGCGGGCAGGCCCGACGCTCTTCGTCGTCGTGGCCGGCTTCGGCGCCTGCATGGTCGTGTTCGGCCTCTCTCGGGAGATGTGGCTATCCCTGCTCGCGCTCGCTCTCGGGGGCGCCTTCGACCTGGTCAGCGTCGTCCTGCGCTCCACGATCCTCCCGCTCGTGACCCCCGACGAGCTGCGCGGGCGTGTGAACGCGGTCGAGATGGTCTTTATCAGCGCATCGAACGAGCTCGGCGCGTTCGAGTCCGGTGTCGCCGCGGCGCTCATCGGCGCCGTGCCGGCGGTCGTTCTCGGCGGCGTTGCGACCGTCGTCATCGCAGGGGTCTGGTGGAAGCTCTTCCCCGCCCTCGCACGCGTCGACCGCCTCGACGAGCTGCGTCCGGTCACGGTCGGCTGACGCAGACCGCGGGAAGCTCGAACCAGCGCAGGTGCTCGAAGTCGGCGCCGAGCTCGGGCACGCCGTCGCCGCCGCTTCCGTCCGCGGCGGCGAGGATCGCGCGCGCCTCGTCCAGATAGTCGGCGAGAGCCGACTCCGGCGCCCGGTCCCGCGGCAGGTCGGGGCGTCGCAGCTCGCCGGTATCGGGGTCGTAGCCGAGGTCGGTGAGGCGGAGCGGGGGCTCGATCGGGCCGTCTCGGTGCCGCCAGAGACCGCTCACGGGGTCGAACCGGTAGAGCGGCAGCAGTTTCCAGCCCTCGGTCGCGACCAGGTCGACGGCCTCGACGATGTACCGGAACACCGTCTCGGAGATGAAGTAGTTGAACGAGACGCGCGTCCACCCGGGCTTGATCCCCTCACAGCCGCGCGCGATCTCACGCTCGAACTCGTGCGAGCGCTCGATGTCGATGCCGAGCAGGCGGTGCCCATACGGGCCGGCGCACGAGCAGCCGCCGCGGGCCTGGATCCCGAAGAGGTCGTTGAGGATCGCGACGACGAAGTTGTGGTGCAGGTAACGGCCACCCGGTCGGCGGACGACGAAGGAGACGATCGAGAGCCGCTCGGCCTCGAGGTTTCCGAGGATCTCGAGGCACGGGTTGCGCGTCCAGCGCTCGACCGCACGCCGCCAGAAGTCCTCCTCGTGCTCCTTGATCACGTCCACGCCGACCGCTTGCTTGAGCTGGAACACGAGCCCGGCCCGGATCGACTCCACGATCGCCGGCGTCCCGCCTTCCTCCCGGTGCTCGGGGTCGTCGAGGTAGCGGTGCTCGGTCGGGTTGACGTACGCGACCGTTCCCCCGCCGACGACGTCCGGCACGCGGTTCGTGAGCAGTTCGCGTCGCACCACGAGGACGCCGGGCGTCCCCGGGCCGCCGACGAGCTTGTGCGGGCTCAGGAAGATCGCGTCCTTGTACGCGAGCGGATGGCGGTCGCACTGCGGGTACAGCTCGATGTCGACGTACGGCGCCGCGGCGGCGAAGTCCCAGAACGAGAGGGCGCCGTGCCTGTGCAGGAGGTCGGCGATCGCGCACGTGTTGGAGAGGATCCCGGTGACGTTCGAGGCCGCCGAGAACGAGCCGATCACGAGCGGCCGCTCGGCGTAGCGCCCCAGCTCGTCCTCGAGCATGTCGAGGTCGATGTGCCCGTCCGCGTCCTCGCGGATCTCGACGACGTCCGCGATCGACTCGCGCCAGGGCAGCTCGTTCGAGTGGTGCTCGAACGGCCCGACGAAGACGACGGGGCGCTCGCTCGCGCGGATCGCAGCCGAGAGGCCGTACCGATCCTCGAGCGAGGAGGGGATCCGGATCCCGAGGATCCCGATGAGCTTGTCCACGGCGCCCGTCGAGCCGGAGCCGCAGAAGATCACGCACGTCTCGTCGTCGCCGCCCACGGCCTCCCGGATGATCCGCCGCGCGTCCTCGCGAAGCCGGGTCGTCTGGAGCCCCGTCCCCGACGACTCGGTGTGCGTGTTCGCATACCGCGGCAGCACCTCTTCCCGGATCACGTCCTCGACGAAGGTCAGGGCCCGGCCGCTCGCCGTGTAGTCCGCGTAGGTGACGCGCCGGGGGCCGAACGGCCCGAGGATGACCTGGTCGTCGCCGATCACCGACTCGCGGATCCGGCGCAGGAGCGGCGTCTCGAGCGGCGGCACCGGATGAGGGTACCCGGCCGGTGACGGCGATCGCCGCTAGCGGCGGGCGGTCGCCCGCAGCCTGGCGGCCGGCACTCCCCTGATCGACGCGTCCACGAGCTCGATCGGGTGGAGGGCCGGCAACCCGTGCTTCGTGCGCCGGAGGGCGTTCGAGACCTGCACGAGGCAGCCGGGGTTGGCGCTCGAGTACACCTGGGCGCCGGTCGCGAGGACGTTCGCCGCCTTGCGGTCGCCGAGCTCGCGTGCAGCCTCGGCCTGGACGACGTTGTAGATCCCCGCCGAGCCGCAGCAGAGGTCCTGCTCGGCCGGCTCGACCACGTCGAGAGCGGGTATCCGGCCGAGGGAGGGGCGCATCGCGACCGGGAGGCGCTGGGCATGGCGGACGTGACATGGGTCCTGGAGCGCGACGCGGAGCGGAAGCGGATGGCGCGCTGCGCGGGCAGCCGTCTCGGCGAGGAGCTCGCCGATGTCGCGCACTTTCGCCGCGAACGCCTCTGCGCGCCCGTCTTCCAGCAGCCAGCCGAGCTCCTTCAGGTGCGACCCGCAGCCCGACGAGTTGACGACGACGAGGTCGGCCTCCTCGAAGGCGCCGATCACGGCGCGGGCGAACGCCTTTCCTTCCTCGAGCCGGCCCGCGTGCACCGAGAGCGCGCCGCAGCAGCCCTGCCTCGGCGCGACCACCTCGTAGCCGTCAGCGGCGAGCACGCGGGCGGTGGCCGCGTTCACATCGGAGAAGACCGCGCTCTGGACGCAACCGGTGAGCAGCCCCACGCGCGCGATCGGCTGGCCGTTGGCGGGCGTCACGGCAGGCACGTCCTCGTTCGCTCGCCAACGCGGGGCCGCCTCCAGGAGCGTCTTGAAGCGCCTCGGCGTTGGGAGCCGCCGCCCGACGGGAGCGAGCCGAAGCGCCACGCGCATCCTTCCCGGGTACGGCAGCACCCGGAAGAGGAGCCCGCGAACGAGGCGATCCCCGAGCGGCCGCTCGTGCTCGTCCTCGATCGCTGCGCGGGTCGCTTCGATCAGGCGGTCGTAGCGCACGCCCGAGGGGCAGGCGCTCACGCACGCCATGCAACCGAGGCAGCGGTCGAAGTGCGTGGCGACCGTCGCGTTCAGCGCGATCGACCCGTCGAGACGGGCGTCCATGAGGTGGATCCGGCCGCGGGGCGAGTCCATCTCCTCGCGCCAGAGCACGTACGTCGGGCACGTCGGGAGGCAGAAGCCGCAGTGGACGCAGTCGGACGTGTACTCGCGGAGCACTACGAGAGCACTCCGTGAGGGTCGAGCGCGGCGCGAATGCGGTCGTGGAGAGCGTTCAGCGCCGTCTGCTCCCGGGATGGCCCAGACCCGAGTGGGCCCTTTACGTAGGCGACTCCCGCGGCTGGGCGCACAACACCTTCGGACATGTCCTCGAGCGCCTCGGCCAGGCGGCCGGGGTCGAAGCGGACACGTCCCTCCGCGGAGGCCTGGCGGCTCCGCGACTCCTCCCACACGTCGGGACCGGCCTCGGCGCCGCCGACCAGTCGGCGCGCCGCGGCGAGCTGCGCGTCGACGGCCCGCTCGGAGCCCTCGAAGAGGACGGCGACGCGGCCGGGGTGGAGGACGTCGAGCGCGCTCGGCTGGAGCTGCGAACGGAGGAGCGCGGCGACCGCGCGCGGCACGTCGCGCGGCTCGACGAGGAGCGTGCGTGCCGCCTTCGGAAGCGGATGGAGCCGGAAGCTCGTCCGCACGATGAGCGCGAGCCGGCCCCGGGACCCGCAGACGAGCCGCGCGAGGTCGTAGCCGGCGACGTTCTTCACGACTTTGCCGCCCGCGTTCGCGACCGTCCCGTCACCGAGCACGAGCGTGACCCCGAGGACGAGGTCGCGCGGCGCGCCGAAGCGGTGGCGCAGCGGCCCGGAGAGGCTCTCTGCCAGCACGGCCCCGATCGTCGGGTCGGCCGGCGGGTCGAGCGAGAGCCGCTGCCCGTGCCTCGCGAGGGCCGCGTTCAGCACGGAGAGGCAGATCCCGGCCTCGACCGTGCACGTGAGGTCGCCGGCCTCGTGCTCGAGGATCCGGTCGAGGCCCTCGGTCGTCAGGTCCTCCCCGATCCGCACCTGCCGCCCCTCGGCGCTCGCCGCCGCGAGGAGCTCCGACGCCTCGGCGAGGCTAGAGACGCTCGGCAAGGCCGATCCTCTCGAGCGGATGCATGCGGTAGGGGCCGGGCGCCTCGCCGCAGAGGCGGGGAGTGGGGATGACCTTCCCGGGGTTGCACAGCCCCTCCGGATCGAACGCGCGGCGGAGGCGGTCGAAGACCTCGAGGTCCCGCTCGGAGAACATCCCCGGCATCGAGCAGGCCTTGTCCATGCCGACGCCGTGCTCGCCCGTGAGCGAGCCGCCCGCGTCGAGGCAGGCCGAGAGGATCGCCTCGGCGAGTTCCCGCGCCCGCTCGGTCTCGCCGGCCTCCGCGTCGTAGAGGACGAGCGGGTGCAGGTTGCCGTCCCCCGCGTGGAAGACGTTCCCGACCCGCAGGCCGTGCTCGTCGGAGAGCTCCTCGATCCGGCGCAGCACCTCGGGGAGCCGCGTCCGGGGGACGACGCCGTCCTGGACGTAGTAGTCGGTCGCGATCCGGCCCATCGCCGCGAACGCGGACTTGCGCCCCCTCCAGAGGAGCGCGCGCGCCGCGTCGTCGGTCGCCTTCCGGATCTCGAACGCGCCGCCCGCGGCGCAGATCCGCTCGACCTCCGCTGCGTCCTCCGAGACTTGCGCCGAGACGCCGTCGAGCTCGACGATCAGCACCGCTCCCGCTCCCTCCGGGTAGCCGGGCGCGACCGCCGCCTCGGCCGCCTGGATCGTCAGGCGGTCCATCATCTCGATCGCGGAAGGGAGGATCCCCGCGGCGACGATCGCCGACACCGCCGCGCCCGCCGCGTCCATCGTCTCGAACCCCGCGAGGAGCGTCTGCACGGCCTCGGGAGCGCGAACGACGCGCAGCGTGATCCGCGTGACGACGCCGAGCGTGCCCTCCGATCCCACGACGACCCCGAGCAGGTCGGGGCCGTCCGGGTCGAGCGCCTTCCCTCCGAGCTCGACGACCTCGCCGTCGGGCAGGACGAGCGTGACCCCGGTCACGTGGTGGACGGTGAACCCGTGCCTCAGGCAGTGCGCGCCCCCCGAGTTCTCCGCGACGTTCCCGCCGATCGTGCACACCTGCTGGCTCGACGGGTCGGGCGCGTAGAAGAAGCCCTCCCCGGCGACCGCGCGCGTGACGTCCAGGTTCGCGACTCCTGGCTCGACGACGGCGCGCTGACTCCCGAGGTCGACCTCGAGGATGCGGTTCATGCGGGCGACTGAGATCACGACGCCGCCTGCGACCGGCGTGGCGCCGCCCGAGAGCCCGGTTCCCGCCCCGCGGGCGACGAAGGGCACCCGCTCGCGATGGCAGGCGCGGACGACCGCCTGCACCTCCTCGGTCGAGGAAGGGAGCGCGACGACCTCGGGGACGGCCCGGTGCCCCGTGAGCCCGTCGCACTCGTAGACCCGGAGCTGCTCGGGCTCCGTGATCACGTGCTCGGCGCCGAGCGCGCCTCGGAGCTCGTCCACGAATGCCGGCGGGAGGGCCACGCGGCCACTATAGGGTTGCGTCGGTGCTGCCGATCGAGCGTCCGGGGAAGATCGTCTGCGTCGGCCTGAACTACCGCGACCACGCGGAGGAGCAGGACGTCGAGCTCCCGAGCGAGCCGCTCCTCTTCGCCAAGTGGCCGAACGCGCTCGTCGGGCCGGGCGACCCGATCGTCATCCCGCCCGCGGTGACGAAGTGCGACTACGAGGCCGAGCTCGGCGTCGTGATCGGCGCGCGCGTGAAAGGGGTCTCGCGCGAGAACGCGCTCGAAGCCGTCCGCGGCTACGTCTGCGCGAACGACGTCACCGCCCGCGACCTCCAGTTCGCGGACGGCCAGTGGACGCGCGGGAAGTCGGTGGACACGTTCTGCCCGGTCGGGCCGCTCGTCCCCGCCTCGGAGCTCCCCGACCCGCACGCGCTCCGCATCCGCGCGATCGTCAACGGCGAGGTGCTCCAGGACTCGACCACGGCCAACTTCGTCTTCGGGGTGGACGAGGTCATCGCCCACGCGGCGAAGACGATGACCTTCGAGCCCGGCGACCTGATCCTCACCGGCACACCCGCGGGAGTGGGCGTGTTCCGCGACCCGCAGCGCCTGCTCCAGCCCGGGGACGAGGTGACGATCGAAATCGAGCGGATCGGCACGCTCACGAACCCGGTCGTCGCAGGCTCCTGACGCCGCTCGGGCGCCGCCGGAGCCGGACCTCTTGCCCAGGAAGTGCTGCGCACTTCCTGGGGACCCAGTCGCGGAAGGTTGGGTACGCCGCAGACGTCCTCTGCGCCGCGGTCGCCGTCTTGAGCCGCGAGCGACGAAGGGTGGAAGTCCTCACGCACTGAGGGCCAGGCCGAGCCGCTCCGCCTCGGCGACGGCGGCCTGCTCGAGCTGGTCGGCCCGCTCGGCGTCACGCGGCGCGTTGCGCGCCCGGAGCATCTCGGCGTACCAGGAGCGCGTGCGGGCGGCCATCGCCGCCGCGCCGATGCGCTCGCAGGCCGCGAGCCCAGCCCGGAAGTGCCCTTCCGCCTCGTCCCAGATCCCCGCGGTCGCCGCGAGCCGGCCGAGGAAGGAGTCGCCGGGACCCCAGCAGGCGGCCGCGCGCGCGATCAGCCAGTTGCGCCCGGCGTAGGGCGCGAGGACCGGGTACGCCTCGCCGGCGCGCTCGGCGTCGCCCAGCACTCCGACGGCCCGCGAGAACTCGGCCGCTCCGGCGAAGAAGTTCATGTCCCGGGGGACGCCTGCGAGTCCGTGCGGGCCGAGCTCGTCGAGGGCACGGCGGGCTTCGTCGGACCGTCCGGCGAGCGCGTGCTGCATCGCGAGCCCGCAGCGGAACGCGGTCGCCGGGCCGCCTCGCGCGACACCGGCGTTGAGCTCCGGCAGCCAGACGTCGAGGTTTCGCAGTTGCTCCACGTCGATCTGCCAGAGAACCATGCCCCGGTAGAGTGCCGCGTTCGAGTCTCCTCCTCGATCCCCGATCGCGCGGGCCTCGTCTGCGAGGCGCCGCGCGTCCTCGAACCTGCCCTCGACGCCCGCGAGCATCGCCTGCCAGGCCGGAACCCACCACGCGTAGGCGGGGATCCCGAGCGGCCCGGCTAGCGCGGCGTACACCTCGATCTCGCGTCGTGCCGCGTCGAGATCCCCGGACTCGGCGAGGTCCAGCACGAGCCACGTCCGCGCCTGCAGCGATCGCTCGCGGTCTCCTGCCCGCTCGGCGAGATCGACGAGCTCGCGGGCGACGGCGAGCCGCTCGTCCAGGCGATCGGGGCTCCAGAGCGCCACCCGGCGGGCGTTGAGCGCGTCGATCAGGGCGTCCGGCGCCCCGCTCTCGCGCGCGAGGCGGACCGCCTCGTCGCTCAGCTCCTCCCGCCGGCTCGGAGGAGGCACGTAGTAGACCTCGATGGCGAGGCGGGCGAGAAGGCGCGCGCGGAGGGCGGTGCTTCCGTCCCCGAGAGCGGCGAGCGCCTCCTCGAGCAGCGCGACGAGCGACTCGTCCGGGTCGAAGACGGTGATGCCGACTCCACCGCGGGCCAGGGCCACCCGCGCAAGGAGCTCGGCCCGGCCGCCTGCCCGCGCGACGTCGAGAACGGCATCGAGCCGTGCGTGCGCCTCCGCGACCTCGCCGGCTCGCAGCTGCGTCTCGGCGAGCGCGAGGCCGATCTCGCCGCGCTCCTCGGCGCTTTCGGCGAGCTCGAGCGCGCGGCCGTAGCGCTCCGCCGCGGCGTCCAGCGAGTGGAGCGCCCGCGCGTGGTCGCCGGCCTCCGAGAGCGCCCGCGAGGCGCGTGCTCCAAGCTCGCCGGGCTCCTCGCCGACTGCACGCGTGTACTCGAGTGCCCGGAGGTAGTGGTCGGCGAGCATCTCGGCCCGATCCTCGGCCCGGTCGGTGGGGAGCGACTCCGTCCACTCGGCCGCCAGCCGGTGCTTGCCCGCCCGCCGCGCGCGCGGGATCTGCTCGTACGCGACCTCGCGGATGAGCGGGTGCCGGAACACGTACTCCGCCTCGCCCTCGAGCGCCGACTCCGACTCTCGCCGGACGAACTCCCTGCGGTGCAGCGCGCGCAGGTGCTCCTCGACCGTCGCGCGCTCGGTCCCGGCGACGTGCGCGAGCGCTCCGAGCCAGAAGACCTGCCCGAGGACAGACGCGTCCTGGAGCACCTCCTTCTCGCGTTGCGAGAGGACGTCGAGCCGCGCTGCGATGATCCCTTGCACGGAATCGGGAAGCGCGGCCTGCGGGTCGCGGTCGACCGCGATCCGGACGAACTCCTCCGCGTAGAGCGGGTTGCCTCCCGCGCGCCGGAGGAGCGCCTCGCGGCCCTGCGAATCGAGGTCGAGCTCCCGTCCCAGGCTCGAGACGAGCTCGAGCGTCTCGCCGTCGGTGAGCGGGGCGAGGGAGATCGTCGCGGCGTTCGGCTTCCCGCCGCCCCACGCCGGCCGGCGGTCGAGGAGCTCGGGCCGCGCGGTCGCGAGCACGAGGAGCGGAAGCGAGATCGCCTGGGTCACGACCTCGTCGACGAAGTCCAGGACGCCCTCGCCGGCCCAGTGGAGGTCGTCGAACGCGAGGACGAGCGGGTTTCGGGAGGCGACGAGCTCGAAGAAGCGCCGCCAGGCGGCGGCCGCCTCTTCGGGCCGGTCCTCGCGCAGGCCACTGTCGGTCGCGAGCCCGACGAGCGGCCGCAGCTGGCCCTCGAGCCAGCGGGCGTCGGACGTGTCGGGGGTAAGCGCAGCGAGGGCTGCTCGCAGCTTCGACTCCGCCTCCGCGGCCGTGTCCGTCTCCATGACTCCCGCGTGCGCCTTGACCATCTCGCCAAGGCCCCAGAAGGACGTGCCCGCCCCGTACGGCAGCGAGCGACCCTCGAGCCACGACGCGGGAGGGTCGCCGCTCCCTGCGATGCGTTCGAGCTCCCGCACGAGCCGCGTCTTGCCGATCCCGGGCACGCCGACGAGCGTCACGAGCTGCGGATCGCGCTCGGTTCGCGCCCGGTCGAAGGCCGCCCGGAGCAGGTCGAGCTCGCGCTCCCGCCCGACGAGCGGGGCGTCGCCGAGCGGCCGGGCGCCGATCGAGACGCGTGCACCGAGGGGCTCCCACACGCGGAGCGGCGCGCTCTTCCCCTTGGCCTCGATCGCGGGGCGCTCCTCGTACTCGAAGACCTCGTACGTCGCGCGGTGCGTCGGCTCGCCGACGAGCACGCCGTTCGTCGGAGCGGCCGACTGGATGCGCGAGGCCGTGTTCACCATGTCGCCGGCGACCATCCCCATCCCGCTCGTGCTCTGCTCCAGGGCGACGAGCGCCGGGCCGGTGTTGATCCCGACCCGGAGGTCGATGTCGTCGCGGCCCCGCGCCCACTCGCCGATCGCGAGCGCGGCGCGGACCGCCCGCTCCGGGTCGTCCTCGTGGGCGACCGGCGCTCCGAAGACCGCCATCACGGCGTCGCCGATGAACTTGTCCACGGTGCCCCCGTGCGCCTCGAGCTCCGCCCGGACCCGCTCGTAGTACGTCGTCAGCAGGGCACGCACATCCTCCGGGTCGAGCTGCTCGGAGCGCTCCGTGAAGCCGACGAGGTCGGTGAAGACGACCGTGATGAAGCGCCGCTCCTCGCGCGGCGCCGTGGCGTCGGGCGTCATGGTCGAAGCCTACGGCGTCGGTCGAGCGCGCCGGGCGCGAGCGCCGGTGCTCACGGTCCGGGCACGCTATGGGCGGTGAAGATCGAGCTCTACTTCTGGAAGGGGTGCCCCTCCTACCCCGAGGCGATCGAGCTCCTCGAGCAGGTGCTCGCCGAGCGTGAGATCGACGAGCCGATCGAGCTGCACGAGGTGGTCACGCGTGAGGAGGCGGACGCGCTCGCGTTCCCGGGCTCGCCCACGATCCGGATCGACGGCCGCGACGTCGACCCGGAGGGCGCGCAGGCGCCGCCCTCGCTGACCTGCCGCGTGTACCGTCTCCCCGGCGGCCGCGTGTCGCCTGTTCCTACTCGCCGCCAGCTCGAGGAGGCACTTCGATGAGCGTGATCGAGACAGCGCCAGCCTTCGACCTTCCCGGCGTCGACGGGCGCAACCACTCGCTCGACGAGTACGCCGACGCGCCCGTCCTCGTCCTGATCCAGTCCTGCAACCACTGCCCCTACGTCCTCGCGTGGGAGGGGCGGATCAACGCGCTCGCCGGCGAGTACGCGGACCATGGCGTCCGCATCGTCGCCGTCAGCTCCAACGACGTCGAGGCCTACCCCGACGACTCCTTCGAGCGGATGGTCGAGCACGCCCGCGAGGCCGGGTACGTCTTCGACTACCTCTACGACGAGAGCCAGGAGATCGCGCGCGCCCTCGGCGCGGAGCGCACGCCAGAGTGCTTCGTGTTCGACGCCGACCGCCGCCTCGTCTACCACGGGATGGTCGACGACAACCGCGAGGAGGAGCTCGTCACGCGACACTACCTCCGTGACGCGATCGCGGCCGCGCTCGCCGGTGAGCAGGCGCCGGTCGCGGACACGGAGCCCGTCGGTTGCACCGTCAAGTGGCGCAGCTGAGCCCCCCAGCTGGGCGAGACACGCCGTCGCCCGCTCGGAGTCGGGAACTGCGCCGAGGCAGGCGAAGGCCAAGCGCTCCGCCTCCATGGGGTGAAGCTCCGCCCGTCTCGCCTCGCTGGCGATCCTACGGCGGCGGCCCGAAGAGCTGCTCCACGAAGAAGCGGGCGGCTGCGTCGAGCCGGTCTCCGTAGACGGCCTCCGCCGTGGCGAGCACCGCGGTCGCGTCGCGGAGCCCGAGCTCCGATGCGAGGAGCCGCACGTCGTCCTCGTCCTCGCCCACTCGGTGCGAGAGGACCTTCATCGCGAGAAGGATCCTGGGAGAAGCGGTCGACACGCGGAGCCCTGGGGACTCGAGCACGAGCGGAGCGTCCGGATCCGGGCCGGCCGCGAATCCCTTGACGGCGTCGTTGAGCCAGCCGTCCGGCAGGCGCCGCTCGCCGGCCATCGTGCGCGCTTCGTCATAGATCTCCGTCTTCGGCTCGAAGATCGCATCGATGTCCGCGGTCGAGCGGCGGCTGTCGAAGGCGAGCGCGATCGCCGCGCCGCCCACGACGTACATCTCCCCCTCGATCCCTCGCTCGGCGAGACGCCGCCCAAGCTCGGCGAGGAGCTCGACGATCTCCTCACGCGTCATCAGACGCGTTCCAGCGAGCGGGCGGGCCAGAAGATCCCCCGCCGCTTCAGGGCGACCGGCGTCTGGGCGAGCGCGACGGCCCGGAAGCCGGGCACGTCGCTCACGAACCAGAACCGGTCGAGGAAGCGCGCCTCCTCGTGCACCCACCGGGGGCACGGAAGGTTCCGGACCGCGGCCACATGCTCCGCAACGCCCGCGAGGAGCGCGTCGGCCTTGGGATCGCCGGTCGGCTCGGGCCGCTCGCCTATGAGCGAGGCGAGCTCGGCGTCCTCCCGCCGGGGTGCCTGGTCGAGGAAGTCGCGAACGCCGCCCAGCGGGTCGTGGCCGGCACGGACGGCGCCGGCGACCTCGGCCAGGCTGAGGCGCCGTCCTCCGAGCTCGTCGGGCGTGGCCGCGGAGTCGGCGACGTAGCTGCCGCGGCGGATTCGGTCGAGCAGACCCATGGAGCCAGAGGGTAGACGGCT